>JAEEGJ010006736.1_pt1 | contig 34018 bp, 22 predicted proteins | sample 8958761 | NCBI WGS metagenome assembly JAEEGJ01 (sample SAMN16246546, study PRJNA631951) | gut metagenome | biome: gut microbiome; feature: rumen; material: RS-attached | host: Bos | place: Iran: Karaj | collected 2018-10
TAAACGTTTAAACGAATAGTACTATGGCAAAAAAGAATCTATCCAAGCAAAAGAAAATGGATACCCGCGTGAACTTCACGCCGATGGTAGACATGATGATGCTGTTGATCACGTTCTTCATGCTGTGTACTACTTTGGCCAAGCCGCAGGCTATGCAGCTGACCATGCCGTCAAACGAAGACACGAAACAGCTGAATGAAGAGCAGAAGCAGGTGACGAAGGCTTCTCATACCATTACCCTCTATCTTGGTTCTGACGACAAGGTGTGGTACATCGCCGGTCTTCCCAACTACGATGACCCCTCCTGCGTAAAGCCCACTTCCTATGGTAAGGACGGTATCGAGAAGGTGCTCAACGAGCACACTACAGAGGAAGGTATCAACCCCGTGGCTAAGATTAAGCTGGCCAAGAAGGAGCTCGATGCCAAGAAGAATGCTTACAATTCGAAGATGACCGACGAGCAGTATCAGGAGCAGCTGAAGAAGCTGAAGAAGGGTGAGCTGCCCTCAGGCGAGAAAGTTCCCGCACTGACTGTCATCATCCGTCCTCTCAACACCGCCACCTATGCCAATATGGTAGCAGCGCTCGACGAGATGCTCATTAGCAATATTGATAAGTACGTCATTGACAATGTCGACAAGCTCTCTGAGGACGACAAAGCCCTCATCGAGAAAGCCGGCGTCAAGTGATTAACCCCTAAAAGTGTAAGTAGACTATGGCAAAAATAGATCTTATAGACAATAGCTGGGTCGACCTTGTATTCGAAGGTAAGAACCAAGCATACGGAGCTTATCAATTGCGCAAGGACACCGGTAAGCGCAACGTCAAGGCGTTGGTTACCATGTTCCTGATGTTCGCCGCCATCGCTGCCATTGTAATCGCGAAGGTTTCTTTCGATAACTATATGGCATCCCGTAATGCCGCTATCGAGACCGACGTTGAGTTGCAGAACCTGGCAGAGAAGAAGGAGATTAAGGAAGAGAAGAAGGATGAACCCGAGGTTGAGAAGATTGAGGTTGAGCGTGTGAAGAGCTCTGTGGCTTTCACCGTTCCTGAGATCAAGAAGGATAACGAGGTGAAGGAAGACCAGGAGATGAAGTCGCAGGACGAGCTCCAGGAGACCAACACCGCCATCGGTGCCTTCACCGTTGAGGGTAATGACGAGACCGCAGAGGTTAAGCATGTCGAAGAGAAGATTGCTGAACCCGAGCCTGTGAAGGAAGAGGAAACCAAGGTGTTCGACGTGGTTGAACAGATGCCTTCGTTCCCTGGTGGTCAGAGCGCCCTGCTGCAGTATTTGAGCAGCAACATCAAGTACCCGGTAGTAGCCGAGGAGAATGGTGTCCAGGGTCGTGTTATCGTTACCTTCGTGGTTGAGAAGGACGGTTCTATCACCGACGTTCGCGTGGTGAAGAGCGTAGACCCCTCTCTCGACAAGGAGGCCCAGCGCGTGGTTAAGAGCATGCCGAAGTGGATTCCCGGTAAGCAGAACGGTTCTGCCGTCCGTGTGAAGTACACCGTGCCTGTAACCTTCCGTCTTCAGTAATTGATAAGAAATGATTAGAACAACATCCATTATTATTGGATTAACATTTAGCTTAGGCTTGCTCCTCTCATGTGGGAGCAAGCCTAATCCTGAATTGGAGAAAGCTTATCTGAAGGCCGCCGAGAAGTTTGTGTCTGACGAGAGCTTCTATCCTATCCTCGACGAGGAACTTTTTTATTTCAACAGTCAGCGGTTAGATACCATCGGTGTGGACTACATGAACGAGCAGGACGCCGTCAAACGGCTGATGAAGCTCGATACATGGCTTGCCTTCACCACCCGGCAGTTTACCGCCAAAGAACTCAAGAGTCTTCAGGCGCGTCACTATCTGCCCCGTGCCATACCTATCGCTTACGATGGGCTGGCGATTATTATAAATAACGAGAATACCGACTCCTGCATTACTGTTCGCGACTTCAAGCGCATCCTGCGCGGCGAGGTCACACAGTGGGCCGACCTTTATCCTAAATCCCGTCTGGGAACCATCGATGTCGTCTTCGACAATCCTTTGTCCAGCACCGTCCGTTGGTGTGTCGACTCGCTGTTAGACGGCAAGGAGTTCACCAACCCCAACATTGGTGCTGTGAAGACCAGTGCCGCTGTCATCGACTATGTCGAGCGCCATAAGAATTCGCTGGGCATCATCGGCAGCAACTGGCTCAACGACAAGCGCGACACTACCAATGTCACTTTTAAGAAGAATATCCGCGTGATGGGCGTCAGCCGCCTTGACTCGGCTACCCGGGCCAACAGCTGGCAGCCTTATCAGTACTATTTATATAATGGTAACTATCCACTCATCCGCACCATCTATGCGCTGCTTAACGACACGCGCAGCGGGGTGCCTTCTGCCTTCGCGCATTTCTGTCAGCTGCCTAAGGGACAGCTCATCATCCTGCGCTCTGGCTTGCTGCCTCGCACGGCAAATATGAATGTCCGCGAGATTATCGTCAACCGAGGCGATTAAACCTCCACGGATTACAATCGTCTAAGACAGCAGAGAGTAAAACAAACTAAAAAGTATAACATAAAATACATAATATTATGAAAGCGATTAAATATCTTATGTTAGGTGCGCTGACCTTCGGTTTCAGCGCCACAGTGATGGCACAGGACGGCACCAAGGCCGACGTAGATGCCGTAAAGAAAATTATTAGTAGCAAACCCGCCGACATGAAGGATGCCATGAAACCCTTCTACAAGAAGAACCGCAAGAATGCCGAGAATCTGGTAGCCTTCGCCCGTGCTTTCCTCGATGTCAAGGACACTGCTAATGCCAAGACCTATGCCAACTATGCGCTCGAGGCCAGCAAGAACAAATGCGCTCCCGCTTTTATCCTGCTGGGTGATATCGAGGCCTTAGGCGACAACGGCGGTCAGGCTGCAGCCCTCTATGAACAGGCTATTGCCGTAGACCCCACAATTATGGAGCCTTACTACAAGTATGCGCTTGTCTACCGTAAGATCGACCCCCAGGGAGCTGCTGCCAAGCTCGACCAGCTGAAGGCTGCACGTCCTGACATCAGCATCGACGCCATCAAGGGACACATCTTCATGCTGGCTGACGACCGTAAGTCGGCCTACAACGAGTTCAAGAAGGTTCCCGTCAACCAGATCAATCCCGACTATCTGAACGAGTTTGCCCGTGCCAGCTACTTCGGCGGTCACTTCGAGGATGCTGTTGCAGCCTGTGAGGAGGGTCTGAAGCACAAGCCCAACAACCCCGCCTTCACCCGTCTGGCTATGTTCAGCAACTATGAGCTGAAGAAGTATGACGATGCTAACAAGTATCTGCACAAGTACTTCAACGAGATAGACAAGGACAGCGTGAAGTACTCTGAGTACGACCACTACTATGCAGCCCTCATCCATGAGGCTATGGGCAACAAGGACAGTGCCAAGGACTCTTACCACAAGGCTCTTGAGCTCGTCGACGAGAAGTCAATCATCAAGCGCTGGGACATCCTCAAGACCCTTGCTACCTCGCACAAGAAGGACGGTGACCTTGAGAATTCCATCAAGTACTACAACGAGTTCCTTTCCAGCAAGCCTGAGGTGAAGGTTGACGACTATGAGACCCTTGCCGACATCTACGAGTCGTTTGCCGAGCAGGCTGCCGACGCTGAGAAGGTAGCACTTCTCAAGAAGGCTGCCGATGTCTACAGCACGATTGGTGAGAAGTTCCCCATCCAGAAGGCTTATGCTTCCTACAAGCGTGCTGAGATTATCAACAAGACCGATAAGGACATGGCCGGCCGTCTGGCTAAGGCTGACTATCAGCAGGTGGTATCCCTGCTCGCCGACAAGGCTGACCGCACTAAGAGCGAGAACACCATGCTCAAGTATAGCCTCCACTACCTCATGTTCGGTGCCTACCTCGACAAGAACATCTCCGGTGCCAAGGAGTACGCAGCGAAGATTCTCACTATCGACCCCGAGTACAAGGCTGCACTTGAAATTCAGAACCTAAAGTAAGCGCCCTTTGAGACGCTTGCTCATAGCAATCATCCTTTGCCTCTGCCTGCAGAGTCGTGCACAAACGGCCCCACAGGCGGAGGCAAACGATTCTATCCTCAACGAGGTTTATTCTACCGCGCTGGCGCGTGCCTTCTTTGAGAAAAACGATTTCAAGGGGGCATTTAAGACCTATCAGCAGGCCGATACTGCTCACATGGCTGTGCGCGACCTTGTCAACTATGCGATGGCAGCCTTCTTTGAGAAGCAGTATGAGCGCGTGCTCACCGTTGCCCGTTATGGTCTCCTTCGTTCCCCAGGGCGTGCGGACTTCTGCCGTCTGGCTTTTTTCAGCAGCACCGAGCTCGCCCGCTATGACGAGGCAATAGTCTATGCCGAAGATCTTTTCAGTCAGAATGACAGCAGCCAGCTCCACTATTACGACTATGCCTATTATGTCCGGCTCTGTCAGGCACAGCCCTCAGTCAATGCCCTCGGCCGTTCTCATCTCATAGCCAGCTATCAGTATCTCATCCGTTACTATCTTTACGAGAAACGCGACCGCACCACCGCCCGGCGCTATGCCCAGCGTCTCCAAGCCATCGACCCCAATAATCCCATTCTGAAGGAAGTGGAGTAGGATGCGTTCCAATGAATTGGGTTGGCTCAACTAATCATCGTTGCGTAGCAGGTGTGTACTGTTACGGTTTCATTTATTTCACGGGCAAAGATACGAAGTTCTTTTCACACTGCTAAATTTTGAGTGATAATTATTCTTTTTCCTGATAAAACAGTGTTTATATAAAGAACATGGCGAACCGCGTTGCGGCTCGCCATGTTCTTTGTGTTCTCCTTGTCGGAGCGTGCTGTTACATGCCTGTGGTGGCAGGTATGGTTTGCTTGGTAACGATGAAGGACATGGTGGGATCTTCTACATCAGTAAGCTGTATCTGCGTAGGATTGCGCACATCGTTCCCCTTCAGCTCGAAGGTTCCCTGCAGCGGCAGGATGAAGTAACGGAAGTAGTAGTTACCGTCCTCAGCTTTGCTGGCCCAGTAGTATTGTGCATTTCTCTTCTGGGAGCTGTTGCCAGCATAGGCTGTGACCTTGAGGCTGACCTGGTTTTCGGAGAGTACGGTGGCTCCCATGTCGAATCCGCTCCAATAGCCGCCGCTGCTGATGAGAAGAATACCAGCCGAGAAGTAGGCGTAGTCGATGGTCTCGCCCTCCTTGGCCAGATGGCCAGGGGCTGCAAACTGCCAGTACTGCTGGACAGCGGGCGACATGTTGGCATAGCTCACGAACCACTCTCCGTTGACGAATGCATCGGCCACGGGCATTACATAGCCTTTCATCACAGCTTCGGGGTCGTTGCTGGTGAAGAGATAGTCGTCGCCTCCCTTGTAGGTGAAGTCGGTGATGGTCTTGCCGAGTACTTCGACGGGCTTGTAGAGGTGGTAGCTGTTGGGCTTGAGGATATAGGGTGCCTCCACGGTGATAAGCTCGCTGGTGACGGGATCGGGATAGGTAAAGGTGAGCTGGTGGTAGGAGGCATCAACGAAAGCGGTGTCGTTGCCAACGATATAGAAGTAGGAAGCAAAGGCCATGTCTTCCTCCGACTGTTTGACGGTGTTGATATAGCCGTCCCAGTCTGTGGCGGCAGGTGTCATGACGATGCGGCTGTTATGCTTCTTGCCTACCATGATGACACTGTCGGCGGTGGCCTTCATGATGCGGAACTCAAGGTCGCCCTCCATACCCTTTCCGTTGGTTCCTACGCCCGCAGGGTTGGCAGGGTCGGAGAAGAAATGGAAGATGGGGTTGTACTGGTCGAAGGAGAGCACCACACCCTGGCTCTGTTCGAGCTTATAGTGTGAGGTCTGTTGCTGACCGGGACCATAGACCTCGTTGGACACGGTGACCGTGTTGTCGGCATTGAACTTGACGAACATGTTGTAGCCACCATACTTTGTTGCACCGTAGTACTCCATGAGCCATCCGTTGGCCGGTGCGGTGAGTGTGGCCTGATAGCTGGTGATGGCTTCATCGATTCTCTGGGCTGCCGACTTGTTGAAGACATCGTCGACCTCTTTGGTACAGGCGGTGAAGGCGGCTGTGGCCACAAGGGCTATTAGTAAATGATATATCTTTTTCATACTGTAATAATCGTTTTATTTTAATGTACGCAAATCGAGCGTTGATACTTCAGCAGAGCGGCGGAGCACGACATCACGCAGCTTGTCGAGGTCGATACCCCAGGAATTCTTGAAGTAGTCCTTGATGAGGTTCATCTTGGCAACGAGGTTGTTGTAGTACGTGTAGTCGTAAGTGTCCTCGGTCTCTACTTCATATTCCAGTGCATAGTAGAGCTTGCCGTCTTCACCCATCTGGATAAGGCGGTTGCCGTCCTGGTCGAGGAGATAGCCCTTGGGAATCCTATTGCCGTCGGCATCGAGCTTGAAGATGGGGTTGCCTTTGGCATCTGTCTTGACCTTCGAGCCGGTGACGATGAGCGAGGCATTGAGGATGCCCTGCCAGGCCTCGGGGGTATGGGTAACATAGATAGAGTAGAGCTCGGCGAAGTCCTCGTTGTACTCCTTGGTGGCGTAGCCCGAGGGGAATCCGTACTTAGGAGCATCCTTGTCATCGACATTCACCCAGTCTACGGTGCGATAGTCGGCAGCCGAGATGGTCTGGAAGTCGGTGGAGTAGTTCTTCGTCTGTGTGAGGATGTGGCAGAACTCATGGTGCATGGTGTGGAAGAACCAGTAGTTCAGATCGATGGGCACAGCCTCAGTGTCGGGGAACGAGCTGACGTGGTCGATGACGGGATGGTCGATGTCGATGGCATTGACACGGAAGAGAGTAATCTTCATACCTCCTTCGGCGACACCGAGCACGATGCTACCGTTAGAGTTGTACTCGGGCGATCCGATGAGCTGATAGACACGGGGAGCGTACTTCTTGATGAAGTCGGCACCGACGGCTTCGGCATAGGCATCGAGCCATACGTGCTTCACCATGATGGCCAATGCCTTAGCCTTGTCCTCGTCAGCGGGGATGAGGTTGTAGGTCTGGTTGGTCTCGCTGTCGATGTAGCGATAGTTGAACATGATGTTGTAGGGCTTGGTGTAATTGTTGTAGAGCCACAGGTCGAAGCCAGTGCGCGAGGGCGCAGTGGTGTCGAAGATGCTCTCCGACTTGACATCGTTGTCGGTGCCACAGGCTGTGAGCAGCATGCCGGCAAAGAACAACAGGAATATCTTAACTTGTTTCATAGTTTAATCTGCTTTATTGTTATTCGTTGGTGATAATGTCGCCCTCACGTGGGTTGGCGGGCAGACCGGCATTGATGACATCGTTGGGCAGCTGGATGGCACCGCGCAGGTCGCCAGCCTTGAATACTCGGGGATCCTCACCCTCTACGAAGTGAGTGAACTCGATGCCGTAGCGCTTCAGATCCTGGAAGCGGAGTCCGTTGTAGATGTTCATCACACGGCGCATGTGCAGGATGAGCTGTACGAGGCTCTCCTGTGTACCCTCGGCTACGGTGAATCCCTGTGGGTGGAGCACCTTGCGGATGGTGCGTGCACGGTCGGTAGTGGGCGTCACCTCAGCGTATGACATGCGTGAATAGTAGTCGTTCAGGTACTCAGCCGTGAGCGTAGGTGTGGTCTTGGTGCCCGACCATGTGGAGTAGGGCAGTGCAGGCACGCAGTTGGTGGACATCCATGTGTTCATGTCGGCCAGTGCGTTGGTGAAGTCACCTTTGAGCGCATAGGCCTCTGCGCGAACCAGAAGGGTCTCGTCGCCAGTGAACGGGGTGTCGATGATGTGAGCATGGCCGGAGTTACCAGTCTTGTCGGTGTACTCGAACTCCTCCAACTGTGTGGGACAGAATACATACTGGTCTGTACCCCACTGGCGGTGAGCCAGATAGAGGGTGTTGCTGCCCGAAGTGGCATTCGAGTTGCTCCAGGGGGCGATGGCCCAGAAGGTCTCGTAGCCGAGAATCTTCATGTTGTGATTAAAGCGACGATAGTTTGCCGAGCCCCGTGTCACACGTCCGAGGATGGAGTAGGCGGGCAGCAACATGAGATTTGCCTTCTCGCCAGAGTTGACATACATGTGGTACATGTCGGTATAGCTCAGTGATACGTAGGCTGTATAGTCGCGCATGACATCCAGAGGGTTGTCGCCCAGCACCTTGGTGGCATAGGCAATAGCCTTGTCATACTGGTGGTAGTAGAGGTTGAAGCGTGCGGCAAAGGCATAGGCGGCCTTGGTGTTGAAGTGGAACTTGGGCACCGAAAGGTGGTTGTCGTCCAGCAGGGGGAGGGCAGCCTCGATGTCGGCGTTGATGTTCTCATAAAGCTCTTTCATGGTGCCGCGCTCGTCGACGGATGCGCCAGAGACTTTCGGATAGGGCAATCCCATATACTTCTCAGCCTTTGTGGGGTCATAGGCCATACAGAAGATGTTGCTCAGGGTGAACATGGCGAAAGCCCGGCAGAGCAGTGCTTCGGCCTTCTGTCCGTTGAGTGAGGCGGGATCGCCCTGTGCAGTGATGGCCTCAAGGGCAATATTGGCAGAACCGATGCGGGTGTAGCAGTCGTTCCACAGCGAGCGTGGGTCGTCGTTACCTTCGGTTTCTACGTTCTCCCAGCGGTACATCTTGATTTGGTTGGGTTGTGCTGTGTACAGCTTACCGTTGTCTTCGACATTGTCGGAGCTCATCCACAGCAGGAAGTTGGCACTGTGTGTGGGATAGGCTGATACCAACAGGCTGGTCACCTTTTCGGTGTTGTTTACCTCAGCACGATCGTCGGGCAGTTTGTCCAGATAGTCTTTGCAGGAGGTGAACCCCAGCGAGAGCGCCAGCGCAATAGTGGATAATTTGATATATTTCTTCATAGTCTTATTTGCTTATTATTCTTTTATACCTTGTTTACCTTACCGATTAGAGTCCGACGCGGAGTGTGAAGGTGAACTGACGTGGCATCGGCACTGCCACACCACCCGTGTTGAAGAACTCAGGATCCTGTCCGTTGAGGTCTTTGTCGGCATAAATCAGGAAGAGGTTGGTGGCCTGCAACTTGGCACTCAGGTTGTTCAGGTGCAGCGGGGCAATCCACTTCTTGGGGAAGTCGTAGGTGAGCGAGATCTCCTTCATGCGGATGAAGTCACCCTTGGCAATGCGAGCTGTCGAGCGGTTGTAGGCGTTGTAGGCGTAACTGATGTAGTTGTCCTGCTGAACCTGACGGCGGTCGATGAGTGCTGGGATGTTGGTCTTCATCTCGTCGCCGGGCATGGTCCAGCGGTTCTTGAACTCCTTCGGCATAGCATACAGGTCAGAGTAGGATGCGCGGAACGACGGGTCGAGGCGCACCACATTGCCGAACGAGTAGGTCATGAAGAGGTTGAGGGTGAATCCCTTGTACTTGAAGGTGTTGCCGAGCGAACCGGTGACGGTAGGATCGGTGGGACCTTCATACTTCAGGTGGTCGAGCACATACGACTGGAAGTAGATGTTGCTGGTGGTCTTTTCGCCATTCTCGTTGATGAAGGTGGGCAGACCCTGCTCGTTGAGTCCCTGGAAGTCGATAGAGAAAAGCGAGCGGTAGGGATAGCCCTTCATGGTGAATCCTGAACCGGTAATCATGTCGATCATGCGGGTACGGGCATCGAGTTCGGTGACCTCGGTCTTCACATGCGAGAAGATAAAGTCGGTGTTCCACTGGAAGTCCTTGTTGACAATGTTCTTGGTCGAGATGGAGAGCTCCTCACCATGCGACTTCATGGAGGCTACGTTGGCATACTCGGTAATCACACCCTTCGTGCCATTCGTTTGGCGCGGACCAATCAGGTCGTAGTTGTTACGCTTGAAGTAGTCGAACTGTACGTTGATACGGTTGTTGAGGAATCCTAAATCGACACCGATGTTGAACTCGTGCTTCTTCTCGTAGGTAAGGTCGGGGTTGGCGAAATCGTAGATCTCGAGTCCCGACTCCTTGTCGGTAGCCATGTAGCGCCAGGGATTGTAGCTCTGGATGATTACTTGCGCGTTGGTAACGTAAGGCTTGTCACCAGTCAGCGAGTACGATAGCTTCAGCGTAGCGTGGGTCAGTGCATTCTTGAAAGTCTTCTGGAACCAGGGCTCCTCGTGGGCGTTCCATGCTCCCGAGATGTTCCAGGTGGGCAGCCAGCGTGCGCTGGTGGCCTTACCCAGGCGGTTGGAACCTTCGTAGCGTATGGTGCCGTTGATGATGTAGCGTCCCATATATGAATAAGTAGCAGTGCCGAAGAAGGCGGCATCGCGTCCGTAGTTGTTCTTCAGGGAGTAGTACATGGAGTTCTCCTCGCTGGCCTGCTTGAAGTAGCGGTAGTCGTAGGATCCGAGGTAACCCATGTCGTACTGCATACCTACGCCGTTGAAATAGCTGTGGTTACGGTCGGTGTTGCTCACCTCCATACCACCGAACAGGTTGACAATGTGCTTGTCGTTGTCGAAAGCATCGTTATAGCTGGCGGTAAGACGGAAGTCCCAGCTGTTCATCTTGTATTTGTCCTCGCTGTAGAATCCACCAGTGGGCAGCACCGAGAAAGGCAGCGAGTTGAGCACGTCGGGGTCGGTGTAGAGCCAGGGATTCTCATCGCGCATGGTAGCATCGTCCATCGCACGGTAGGCCATAGCGAGGTTCGACTTCTCAGTCATGGTGTGTGCCTGTGTCGTAGTGGCATACTTATAGGCTGCGAGTGCCGAGAGTTCCACCTGACGGATGGGCTTGTACTTCAGCTCGGCCTGGAACTTCAGGTCCACTACGTCGAGATCCATGTAGTTGTTCTCCAACTCGTGGTGGATGTTGAAGGGAGCATAGTTCCTGACATAGAACTCGTTGGGGTCGAGCGTACGCGACGAGTTGATGGCGTACGAGTAGGGGTTGATATCGAAGTCGCGGCTCACCTCACCGGTCACGGCATTCACCTTCTGGCTGGTGGTTCCAGGAGCCTTCTGCTTACGATAGCTGGCATTACCAATTAGGTTCAGAGACACCTTGTTGGAGATGTTGTACAGGGCGTTGATGTTGGCGGTGTAGCGCTGCACCTTCGACTGCTTGGTCCATCCTGGATCGTGCATATAGCTGAACGAGGTGTAGTACTGGGCTTTCTCGGTACCTGTCGACATCGAGATAGAATGGTTGGTAGAGATGGAGTTGCTGAACAGTTCGTCAAACCAGTTGGTGTTGCGCATCTCGGCAGCCTGCAGGTAGCTGTTCATGGCCTCGGGGCTGTTCTCCAGTCCGAAGGTGCCGTTGGTCTCGTTGTACTCGTTCATCAGGTGGTACATCTTGCCGAAGACTCCGCTGTTGGCAGCACGATAGGAACCGCTCATGGTGAAGAAACCGTTGTTCCACATCTCCTTGTAGACGCTCATCTGCTCCTGCGAGTTCATGATGTTGAACTGGCTGTAGCTGGGCTTCAGGCGCATGGTGAACTCACCCGTGTAGTTGATGCGTGTGGAGCCAGCCTTACCTTTCTTGGTGGTGACGACAATCACACCAGCCATAGCGCGGGCACCGTAGATAGAGGTTGCCGAACCGTCCTTCAGAATCTGGAACGACTCGATATCGTCGGCGTTCAGGCCGGCAATGGCCGAAGAAATCAGCGTAGCGGCATTACCGCTCGACAAGTCGTCGGCATTCACCTCGGTCACATCCTCCATAATCACACCGTCGACCACCCACAGGGGCTTTGACGAACCATAGATAGAAGTAGCACCACGCACGCGGATCTTTGGAGCCGTACCAAAGGTACCTGATACGTTCTGCACCGATACACCGGCTACACGGCCTTCCAGCGAGCGGCTGATATCAGCCACACCGTCGAGCTTGGCCTTTTCGGCATCCACCTTCGAAGTGGCACCGGTGAACAGGCGCTTATCCATCTTGTGCATACCGGTGACCACAACCTCTTCAATCGCAGCGCTATTGGCCAGATAGATGGTCATGCCATTCTTCGGAGTCACGGTCTGTGTCTCCATACCGATGTAGCTCACTACAATCTTCTTGCCAGCGGGTACAGCAATCGTAAACTTACCGTTGGCATCGGTTACAGCCCCCGTCCGTTGTCCCTGCACCAAGACGGTAGCACCGATGATGGGCTGGTCGTCTTCAGCAGAGATGACGGTTCCTGTAACTCTTGTCTGGGCCAGCGCCATTCCCATACTTAGGAAAAGGCAGGCCAAAAACATAGTCAGTCTTTTTTCCATAAACACTCTCTTGTTTTTTTAGAATATTGAATTAAATAAATAGTTTATGCTCGCTGATATTTAATGCGTTGCACCTTTTAATATATAAAAGTTTTGCAAAGTTAATATAATTTTTTGAAAAAACGAATAAAAATGCCAAAAAAACATAATTAGAGGGTTGTTTTTGGCGGTTTGAAGTCGAATTAGTACCTTTGTACCCATGAAAATTTCATTATTATCTCGTTGTGCGCTGACTCGTGTCAGCCTGTTTCTGGTTGTGTTCTTGTTTGCTGTCCAGCTGTGGGCGGTGCCGGCCCATCGCGGGTTGAGTCGGGTGCAGCAACCTGACAGCACCTTTGTCACCATCCGTCTCTGCGGAGACGAGTGGATTCACTATCATGCCACCTCCGACGGGTATACCCTGGTTAAGAACGCTGAAGGGTATTATGTCTATGCCGCCCTTGAGGACGGTCAGCTGTTGCCTACCGGTCAGGTGGCGCACGACGAAGGGCAGCGTAGTGACAGCGAGCAGGCATTCCTTGCGCAAACGCCGCGAGGACTGAAGCCTGCCATGAGTCCGCAGGTTCAGGCAATGCGACAGGAGGCAGCGGCCCGTCGTGCAGCGTCCTCTGATGGGCGCGCTGCGAGCTTCGACTACCATCGGTTTCGCGGGCTGATTATCCTCGCGCAATACAACGATCTGAAGTTTACGCGCACCGACTATCACGAACTGATGGACCAGATGGCCAATAAGGAGGGATTCACGCGATATGGCAGCGAGATGTTTACAGGCAGTCTGCGCGACTATTTCTCCGACAATTCTAACGGCCGCTTCAAGCCTGAGTTCGATGTGGTGGGGCCTTATACGCTGGACTATAGCCAGTACTATGCCAAGGGCACCGAAAAAGGCTACCAGCTGGTGCGGGCAGCCATCAAGGCCGCCGACGCCGATGTCGACTATACACGCTATGATGGTGACGGCGACGGCAGGGTAGACCTTGTATATGTGGTCTTTGCCGGTTTGGGGGCCAACTTCACCGGCAATGACGAACGGCTCATCTGGCCCCACCGCCATTTTGCCAGTGTGAAGGTAGATGGCATCTATACCTTCGACTATGCCTGCTCCGTCGAGCTCTATGGCTACAGCAAGAAGCCTGAGACCGTCAAGCTCAACGGCATCGGCACCATCTGTCATGAGTTCAGTCATGTGCTCGGACTGCCCGACCTCTACGATACCGACTATGAGGAGAGTGGGGGAGAGAGCAATCATCCCGGCGACTGGTCGGTGATGGCAGAGGGATGCTATGCCAACGACGACCGCACCCCTGTGGGCTACTCGCTCTATGAGCGCTGTGCTGTCGGCTTTATGGACGAGCCTATGGTAATCACGGCTCCCGGCTCCGCAGTACTCGACCCACTCTATGCGATGGGCACCCAGTCGGGCTATCGTATCAATACACCTGTGGACAAAGAGTTCTTCCTGTTGGAGAACCGTCAGAAGGATCTCTTCAAGTGGGATGCCTACTTGCCGGGCAGTGGCATGCTGGTGCATCGGGTAGACAAGACCAATGAGACCGTCTGGGGTATGGGCAGCAACAAGGTTAATGCCAATCCAGAGCATAACTATTATGAACTGTTGCGGGCTGGCGGTCCCCACACCAGGACTGTTCAGATGGAATCCAGCAGCGTGACGCGCTATGTCTCTACCGATGCCGACCCGTTCCCTGGGAGCGAGGGCGTCACCGAGCTGACCAACGAGACCACGCCTGCCAACTTGCTGTCGTGGGCGGGAAAGCCCTGCGGGCTCACCTTGCACCATATTAAGATGGACAGCGACGGGACCATCACCTTCGATGTAAAGTCTGCCGAAACGGCCATCCGCGAGCTTTCACGTTCGGCTAACGATGTGGAAGCCCCGCTTTACAACCTGCACGGGCAGCGTGTCAGCAGCCAGCATCGCGGTCTCCTCATTCAGAATGGCCGCAAGGTCATCAAGTATTAGAATCGTGACATCAAGATTTTCCGGACGAGAAAAGGGGCTGGAAAAGTTGAGTTGACTCAAACGATCAATCGAGTCAACTCAAACGATGAATCGAGTCGACTCAACTCAAACGACGCATCACTGAAGTCAAGAAAAAAACGGGAGGCAATCCACTGTGGATGCCTCCCGATAGTTTTGAGGAACTCTATGTATTAGTCGTTCTCTACGAGACCAGAGTAGCGGATGCCGCTAATCTTGTACTTGGCATAGCCGTCGTCAGGATACCAAGGATCGCCCTTGTAAGTGACGTACATGATGATAGAGTCGGCAGGAGTACCATTTTTCTGGTGGCCAGCAAGCTTCAGAATCTTACCCTCAATGGTGACGGGCATAGGGTCTACCTGATCGTCGATGACCACCTTTGTCTCGCCATTCTCGTCCTCCTCCTCGTGACTCCAAATCACAGGGTCGGCAATGTTCTCTGCCTCAGTAGCGGCAAAGGTCAATGCAGACTGGTTGCAGTTCACCTTGATTTTGAAGTCGTAGTTGGGATAGTTGGGATTATCGTAATCGGCTGCGAAGTTACCAATGCCCAGGATGTTAACCCACATCTGCGTGGGGTCGTTGGCTGTCGTATTGTAGGTCAGGATACGCGTTTTGGCATTGCCAGTACTGGCTGCCAGTCCCCAGTAGTCCTCGCCGCCTTCTATCGGATTACCATTCTCGTCGACAGCGTCCACCGTGCAGTACCACTCGCCAGCCATAGACTCGGTGGCTGTCTTGCCGATATCTTCCTTGCTGCAGGAGGCGACGACCATCGTCGTCAGCAGCGCGGCTGCCATATATACAATTTTCTTCATATTCGTTACGCTATTAATTGTTATTTCAAAATGATGTGGAAAGTCATTGCACCGGCATAGGGAACATCCCAGGTGAGCGTACCCGTCTCAGCATCGTACTTGCCTTCGAAACCATCCCAAGAGTCGCCCCAGCCAGCTACGCGGCTCGACAAGCCAACGAGCGTGCCGTCGGCAAGGAGCTGCATCTGTCCGACACAGGCATAGCTCTTGCCATAGCCGGCGCGCTGGTCGTACCAGCCGCCAAAGAAGTCGCTGACGCTGAAGATGCCAGGAGCCAGCTGCTTGATGGTGATGCCATAGCTGTCGAAGCCCACCACATTGCCGCCGTAGTTACGATAGGAGCCGTCCTGCAGCGTCCACGAGCCGGAGAGGTCGGTCTCGATCGTGGGATCGCAGACAGCCACGGTGCGGGTCTCGGACCACGAGTACTTGCCGTCGGGGCTGACAGCTGAGTAGGTGACATAGTAGAGACCGGCGGTATTGACGTCGATGTCCTCGACGCCGCTGATGACGACATGTGAAGTATAGTCCTCACCAGCATAGGTGACGGTACAGCCCGGGTCTGTGAAGGGCTGACCTTGCGGTGAGATATAGAACGCATCGCCCAAGAGGGTAATCTTCGGATAGTGGACGATAGTTGACTTATCCTCCGAGTCCTTGCTGCAGCTGGCAAACGTCATGGCCACCAGCGCAATGATCATCAAATAAAATATATTCTTTTTCATACGTTTTGTCCTTTTTGATGATTATACATTACTTGCCCCAGAATATAGGAGTGGTATAGCCGGGGAATGCAGGCGCATTGCCATTGCGGGCAGCCGAGCTCTCAGCATAGGGCCAGCGCTCCAGCAGTTTGTTGGCACCCACCTCGCCAAACACCTGGATAGGTGTGTACAATGTGCCAGGAACATACTTGTCGGGGGCGAATGAGGCATCCTTTTGCAGGTCGTACATGTCGGAACCTGAGACATTGCCGAAGGCAGGATAGTCCAGACGACGAATCTCGCACCACGACTCGAAGGTGTTCACACCAGCTAGTGCCACCCATTTGGCAATACCGAGAACCTGCTTGTAGTTGCTCTGGTCGTAGGGATAGCGCGCTATGTTCTGGTCGGCACCCGAGACGCCTGCCGAGGCAAACGAGGCCCGGATGGCAGCGTCATAGTGTGCAGCAGCATTGGCGGCATCGCCCTTCTTGGCATAGTACTCAGAAAGGAAGAACTCAATTTCCGACAGCGAGATGAGCGACACGGGCATGTCGTAGCTGGCCACGGGACGGCACCAGTAGCTGGACTTGAACGTTTTTGTGGTAGAGAAGTTGGTGCCCGAGAGGCCACCCACAAACTCCTTATTGCCGTTGGGGCGGAAGAAGGCAGCCAGACGCGGGTCGGTATAACCCGACTGCTGCATGGTGCCGACGATGGCCAGGTTGGCAACGACATTCTGCTGGGTAGAACCCCAGGCGCTGGAGAACTCCTCGGCATAGAACGGGCTCATCTGTCCGCTCTCGTTCTTGAAGAAGCCCTTGTACTCGACGTCGGCTGTGGGGAAGTTACCCTGAGCCACCAGGGCGTCGAGCTTGGCCTGTACGTCCTTCACGCCGCTCTCACGCATAAGCATCTTCAGCTTCACGGCGTTGGCGAAGCGTATCCAGTTGGTGGCATCCTGGTCGGGATAGAGCAGGTTGGTACAAACCTTGTTGGCAGCGACGACGCGCGACAGAGCCAAATCCAGACTGTCGATCATCGCGTCATAGATGTCGCTACCCTCGTCATACTTAGGCGACATGTTGTTCAGGTCCTGCATGGCCTCGGTGTAGGGCACCTCGCCATAGCAGTCGACGAGCACCTGATAGGTGAAGGCCTTCAGCGTGGTGGCAGCCAGATAGGTGCCCCATTCTTGACTCTCTCTGGAGAAGCGCAGCACATAGTCAAGGCTCTTCAGCGTACGCGAGGTCAGCTGGGTGTAGGCACCGCTGGAGCGGGTGGCCGACATTGTGAACTTCGAGTAGTCCAGATAGTTGCTCGTACCGTAGGTCTGCGTGTAGTACTGTGCGAAATAACCGCCAGTGATACGCATGAAGTCGCCATAGGTAGCCACGAGGTTAATCTCGGCTGCCGGCATCATGATGCCGGCGTTCATGTTGCTCTCTGTAGGAGAGTTCGGACTTTCGTTGATATCAAGATAGCTGTCACACGACGTAAAAGCCAGTCCTGAAGCGATTGTTGCGATTAAAAATAATTTCTTCATCTTTAAATCCTCCTCATCAATTAGAATTTAACACCAACATTGAAACCGAAGGTGCGGCAAGCAGGGTTAGAGTAGAGCTCGCCAAACATACCTCTCAGGTCGTTACCGTATGAACTGGTCTCAGGATCGATGTAGCGGTTGCTCTTGTGAGTCCAAGTGAAAACGTTGTTGCAGAATACGGAAACCTTCACATCGCTCAGGTAGAGCTTGCTGACCCATGCCTTCGGCAGCTGCCAGGCCAGCGTAATGTTGCGGAGCTTCACATACGAGCGGTCAATCAGGTAGAACTCGCCGCCCTGGCCTGCGCCATAGTTGTTGAAATAGTCCTGATAGCTGCTGTTGTTCATGTAGATAGGCGTCGTGTTCTCCACATAGCCGCCATTGCCGTCGCTGACTACCGAGTTGGGAATCACGAAGGGACGGCGGTCGTTGTAGGTGGTGATGTCGCCATTACCCGTGAACTGCATCAGGTTCTTCGTACGCGAGAACATGTAGCCGCCCTTACGGATGTCGAGGGCAGCGCTCAGGCTGATACCCTTGTAGGTGAAGGCGGTGGTGATACCACCCGTCCAGTCGGCATTGACATTCTTGCCGGTGTCCTTGACCTCGGTGGTCAGCACGGGCATACCGTTCTCGTCTACGATGGGACGGCCATCCTCGGTATAGGTGGGCAGATAGGTGTAGATTTCGCCCATGGGCTTGCCTTCCTCTGCATACATGTAGACTGCGTCGTTACCAGCTGAGAACTGAGCGATAACGGTCTTGCCGCCCTCCAGGCTGGCAGGCATGGTGATGACCTTGTTGTTGTTCTTCGAGAAGTTGAAGCCCAAATCCCAACGGAAGTCCTTGGTACGGATAGGCGTGGTGTTCACCAACAGCTCGATACCTGAGTTGCGCACCTTACCAAAGTTTGTCACCATATAGCTGTAACCGGTAGAGGGGTCTACGGGCAGCGTGAAGATCTGGTCGTTGGTGTTACGGTTGTAGAACGAGAAGTCCACATTGATGCGGTTGCCGAAGAGTGCGAAGTTGATACCAGCCTCGAACTCGGTGGTCATCTCAGGCTTCAAGTCGGTAGAGCCGATAGAGCTGACAGCCTGGAAGGCGTTCAGTCCGCCGAGCGGGAACTTCAGGATGTCGGAGCCATAGTAGCCGTTGGACCATCCCTGAATGAAGCGGTGACCCGTGAGATAGGGATCGGCATCGTTACCCGTCTTACCGTAGGCCAGACGCACCTTACCGAAGTCAAGAATGTTGTTCTTCGGAATCAGACGGGTGAATATCCAGCTCACGGTAGCACCGGGGTAGAAGTAACTGTTCTTGTTCAGGGGCAGGGTCGACGACCAGTCGTTACGGGCTGTCAGGTCGAGGAACACCATCTCGTCCCATCCGAGGGTGATGTCGCCGAACAGGCCTACGAGACGGCGCTTCTGCTGGTGCTCCTCGAGCATGTCCTTGGTGGCACCGTTGCTCAGGTCCCAGAAGCCAGTGTGGAAGGTCAGACTGCTGGTCTGGCTGTCGATATACGAGTAGTAGCGCTCGTTCATGTTCACACCGGCATTGATGTTGACGTCCAGACGGCCGTCCAGATACTTGTCGCTCCAGTTGGCCAGGAAGTCGTGGTTCAGCTCATGCTTGCGCATGTAGGTGGCTGCCACATATCCGGCCTGGTTCATGTTGGAGGGAGCATAGCCCATGTCGTCGTTGATAAGAGCATCGTCCAGACCAATCTGCGGATAGCCTATCTTGTGGTCGTAGTCGGTATAGTCGAAACCGAAGCGATAGGTCAGCGTCAGCTGGCGCAGAGGCTTGATGTCGGCCTGAATCTTACCGAACACCTGCTTGCTGTTGTTCTGATTGTAGTTGTTTTCAATAGCCCAGTAGGGGTTAGTGATACCGTAGGGGGTGTACCAAGCCTCAGGTGTGTTGAAAGCAGAGCTCAGGTCCTGGCGGTCTACCAGCGAGATGTCGCGGGGGAACTCCATGATACCATCGATGAATGAAGTACCCTGATAGCTGGCTACGGTGTTGGTCTTCGAGGTGGCGAAGTTGACGCTCGACGACAGCTTGAACCAGTCGGTAGCGTCGTAGCTGCCACGGAAGGCGATGGTGTTACGCTTGTAGGTGTCCTTGTCGCCAGGCAGGATACCATTGTCCGAGGTGTGCGAGAAGCTCAGGTAGTAGGTCATCTTGTTGTCGCCCGAGATACCGCTCAGCGCTACGCTGTGGTTGGTCGACACGCCCGACTCGAAGAAGTCGCGGATGTTGTTCTCCAGGGCCTCATACTTGTGGTTGAGCTGCTGATAGTTCCAGATAGGACCGTAGAGCTGCATCGAGCCGTCCATCTCAGGCCCCCACGAACCATTCTCAATAAAGGTTTGCTGGCCGTTCCAACCCTGACCGAACTTGTTCTGCAGCTTGGGCAGGGTGGCTACCGTACGCCACTGCAAGCCACCATCGTACGAGATGGTGAAGTTGCGGTCGGAACCTTTCTTACCAGCCTTGGTGGTGATGACGATGACACCGTTGGCAGCGCGCGAACCGTACAGGGCGGTAGCGGCGGCACCCTTCAGCACCGTCATCGTCTCAATGTCGTTGGGGTTGATGTTCGAGATACCGCCTACGGCATTGGTAAACTGGTCTTGCTCTTTCTGGGTACCCGAGAAGGTGGTCTGCTGCAAGGGCACTCCGTCCACTACGTATAGCGGCTGGTTGTTACCGTTGATGGAGCTGATACCACGGATAATCACCGAGTTGGCAGCACCGGGGTCGCCAGAGGTCGAGTTGATCTGCACACCAGCCACTTTACCTGCCAGGGCGTTGGTCACATCCGTCACGTGACCCTGCGTCAGCTCGGCGTTGTCCAACGTCTGGGCCGAGTAGCCCAGCGTCTTCTGCTGGCGCGAGATACCCATGGCGGTCACCACGATTTCGTCAAGATTAGTGTCGCCGTTGCGCAATACGATGCGCATGTTGGGACGAGCACTTACCTCCAGAGTCTCCATGCCCACATAGGTGAAACGGAGCTGAGACTTTCCTGCAGGAACGGTCAGCGAGAACCGGCCGTTGGCATCGGTCACGGTACCTACGTTTGTGCCTACCACGAGGATAGAGACACCAACCACCGGCTGGTTGTCCTCCTGGGACACGACGATACCGTTAACCTTGGTCTGGGCAATGACCATTCCTACCGTGAGGAACAGACATGCCAGAAGCATTGTTAATCTTTCTTTCATAAATCTCTCTCGTTTTAATATTAACTATAAAAAATAAAATATCGCGCACATTATTATATATTTGGCCTCGCGTTGGTCTGTCTTTGTAACCAATATTCTTTGCAGTATTTTTCTTTGATTGCATATTCTCCACCTCCCGGCAGGAGGTGTACATTTATTTTTTTTACCTTTGCACCGAACTAATAATGAACAATGATGAAACTACCCTTTCACTTCAGCACCCATTTGTGGAAACGCAAATGGAGTAAGCAGCGCAGGAAAGATTGCTTCCACAACGAAGCTACTGCCCTGATAGACTCGCTGGCTCAAGCCCGAGCTAAAAGTACCATCGACAACTACCGCACGGCCTTGGTATCGTTCTGTACCTATTCGGACCAGGAACAGACTACCGACGACATCACAGCCCTACAGTTAGAAGGCTTCCAGCGATGGTTGATGGAACGGGGCATAAGCCACAACACGGTGTCGTGCTATATGCGCTCACTGCGCTCCATTATCCATCAGCTAAGGCCTGAACGCAACATGGGTGAACTCTTCAAACATGTGTTCACAGGCAAAGAGCATACAGAAAAACGCTCAGTGCCCACCGAAGACATACATCGGCTGAGCCTGTTGCAGCTTCGGAAAGACTCGTCGCTGGCTTTCTCGCGTGATATATTCCTTTTCAGCTTCTATGCCTTGGGAATGCCTTTTGTCGACTTAGCCTTCCTCAAGAGGTCTCAATTGCACAATGGCTATATTGTCTATCATCGGCACAAGACAGGACAGCGCATCAGCATCTATATAGAAGAACCTATGCAACAGATTATCAATCGCTATGAACAGGCAGGCAGTCCCTATGTCTTCCCCATTCTGAAAAGCACTGAGCCCGACAAGGCATATAGCCAGTATGAGACCGCACGGGCACGCTATAACCGCCATCTGCGGCAACTCAGCCTCATGGCACAGACGCACCGTAAGCTGACTTCATACGTGGCTCGCCACTCGTGGGCCAGCATCGCCTATCATGCAAATGTCGACTTGCCGGTCATCTCGAAAGCACTGGGGCATACTTCTCCCAATACCACCCTCACGTATATTCGCGACATCGACGACCAACGCATCGACAGAGCCAATAGAATGCTGATAGAAGAGATTTCTATCAAGGAATAGCGACAGCTTGTTTAACAATATGCAACTTATTTAGCAAAAAACAGCGTAAAAAGTAACATAAAAGCCACGTTTCGTTAATAAATTGCACAAAAATGTGCATTTTTTATAATTTTATTCGTTTTTTACAAAAGTAAGTACTATCTTTGCACGGTCAAATTTAAAAAAGGTGAAAAATGTACACCTCCTGCCGGGAGGTTGTCGTAAATGCCGAAGGGAACACTACGATAAGTATTGGTTACGAAAACAGACCAACGTGGAGCAATATATAATAATGTACGCGATATTTTATTTTTATAGTTAATATTAAAACGAGAGAGATTTATGAAAGAAAGATTAACAATGCTTCTGGCATGTCTGTTCCTTACTGTAGGAATGGCCATTGCCCAGACCAAGGTTAACGGTACCGTTACCTCTCAAGACGATGGGCAGCCAGTTATCGGTGCCTCAGTCCTCGTTGTAGGAACCCAGGTGGGTACTGTTACCGATGCTAATGGTAAGTTCACGCTGACTTGCCCTGCCGGTAAGAACGTTCTGCGCATTACCTATGTAGGAATGGAACCCATTGAGGTGAGTGCCCGTCCAAACATGCGTATCATGCTGACCAGTGACCAAAAGGCTCTTGACGAGGTGGTTGTGGTGGCTTACGGTACGCAGAAAAAGTCGTCATTCACGGGTTCTGCCTCTATGGTGGGTGCCGCCCAGCTCGACCAACACGTGACCACCAACGTGGCCAATGCACTGGCTGGTTCGGTTCCTGGCTTGCAGATTCGTGGCGGCTCTGGCGCTCCTGGTGCCGACCAAGGTAAGATCAACATCCGCGGTATTGCTTCTATGTATGCCGCGACCGACCCTCTGATCATTGTCGATGGTGCTCCCTATGAGTCTTCGTTGAGCAACATCTCGCAGGAGGACATCGAATCGGTGTCGGTACTGAAGGATGCCGCTTCTGCCGCTCTGTACGGTGCCCGTGGTGCTGCCGGTGTCATCATCATCACCACCAAGAAGGGTAACAAGTCGGCACCTCGCATCAACGTAAACATGCGCTGGGGTGCCAACAGCCGTGCCGTACAGGAGTATGACAAGATTAACGACCCTGCCAAATACTATGAGCTGGCATACGCTGGACTCTACAATAACTACTTCTACACGCAGGGTATGTCGGCTGCTGAGGCTAACAATGCAGCCAATGGCCACTTGATCAGTGCTCTGGGTTATCAGGTATATACCGTGCCCGACGGACAGCAGCTCATCGGTATGGACGGAAAGCTGAACCCCAATGCCACATTGGGCTATAGCTATCGGCAGTCGCGTCTGGTAGACGACCCTAACAATCCTGGTGAAAAAATCAGAGAGTACTACGGCGACACCTACTGGTATCAGCCCGACGACTGGACAGACGCTGCCTACAAGAACGGTTTCCGTCAGGAATACGAAGTGAATGCCAGCGGCGGTTACGACAAGGGTGACTACTTCCTCTCTGCCGGCTATCTGAAGGAAGACGGTATCATTCACAACTCAAGCTTCGAGCGCTTCAATGCCCGTCTGAAGGTGAACCACGACCTGACCAATTGGTTGCGCGTAGGTGTGAACGTAGGATATGTTCACAGTACCACTATCAGCAACCCGAACAACGACGAGTATCAGCTTGGTTCTACCAACCTGAGCTACTACACCTCGCGTATTGCTCCTATCTATCCTATCTATGTGCGCATCATCGACCCCGCAACCGGACTGCCCGTCATCCGTACTGATGCCAACGGCAATCAGCAGTATGACTACGGCCGCCCTGGTACGGACTATCCTGCTGCACGTGCATTCCTGCAGACTGGTAACCCGTTGGGTTCCAACCTCTACAACGATGTGAATACCAAGACCAACCAGCTGAATGCCACAGGATTGGCAGACATCAAGTTCACAGACTGGCTGCGCTTCAATGCCACCAGCACCATCAACTGGGCACACAACAACTACTCGGACTACGAGAGCCAGCTCTACGGTCCCAAGGTGGGTGTGAATGGTGAAATCGGCAAGCGTCAGACTGACTATTTCCGTCAGAACCACGTCCAGACCCTGAACTTTGCCAAATCGTTTGGCGACCATACCGTCACGGCTACCTTAGGCCACGAGTGGTTCGACCGCAAGATTACCTACCTGACAGCTACTGGACAGGGACTGTTCTCGCCTGATATCAAGGAAATCGACGCTGCTGCCAACCAGCAGTACAAATCGGGCTCATACACCAGCGAATATAACGTGGAAGGTTGGTTCGGCCGTGTGCTCTATAACTACGATGAGAAATACTTTGCCGATGCCTCCTATCGCCGCGATGCTTCCAGCCGCTTTGCCAAGGACAACCGTTGGGGTTCGTTCTGGAGCGTGGGTGCAGGATGGCTCATCAACAAGGAGAAATTCTTCAAGGCTGACTGGGTTGACCAGTTGAAACTGAAGGTTTCGATAGGTCAGACAGGTAACGACGGTGTGGGCAATTGGGCTTATACCGACCTGTACCAACTGAGTCCCTCGTCTGCCACACAGATGACACCTTCGTTCTACCGCATCGGTAACAAGGACATCACTTGGGAGACCACTACAGCCCTGAACGTCGGTGTTGACTTTGAGCTGTTCAAGGGCCGCCTGACCGGTAGCGTTGAGTTCTATAACAAGAAGACAACCGACCTGCTGTTCTGGCTGTCAGTGCCCGAGAGTTTCGGTGCCCGCGGCTACTGGGGCAATGTCGGCGACAAACGCTCTACTGGTGTCGAGTTCAACATAGCAGGTGACATTATCCGCACCAAGGACATTACATGGAATGTAAACTTCAACATTACACACAACAAGGAGAAGATTATCACGCTCCCTGAGTCGAAGACGAAGGTGAACGGAGGCTTTGCCGAGACTTGGATTCCCGTCAATAGCCAAAACACCAGCGGCTCGGTTCAGATGTGGTACACCGAGGGCGGCTCGCTCTATTGCCCCTTCACCTACAGCTATGCCGGTGTAAACGAAAATGGTGAGGCTCTCTACTGGTACGATGAAGACCTGTCGCCATTAGGCGGAAAGGTGGACACCAACAACACATCGAAGGCTGCTGAGAAGAAGTCGGGTACTACCACTAATATCGGTGAGGCCAGCCGTTATGCCGGCAAGTCGATGCTGCCCGCAGCATACGGTGGATTCGGTACAACACTGAAACTTTACGGATTTGATGTAAACCTGAACTTCGACTACCAGATTGGTGGTAAGATCTATGACCGTCAGTACGCCTCGCTGATGAGCAACTGGGTGAACGACGGTGATGCCGGTTCGGCATTCCACACTGACCTGCTGAAGTCGTGGACTCCCAACAACACATCTTCCAACATTCCTCGCTTCCAGTATGGTGACCAGTACACAGTTGCTACTTGCGACCGCTTCCTCGCTTCGGCAGCCTACCTGAACTTCCAGTCGTTCTCTGTAGGTTACACATTGCCCAAGAGCTTTGTCTCGAAGCTGCACCTCGAGAAGATTCGCGTCTACATGACAGGTGAGAACCTCTGTTTCTGGAGTGCCCGCAAGGGTCTCGATCCCCGTTACGACTATGGTTCAACAGAGTCGCTGCCTTCTTACTCGCTGATGCGTACCATCATGGGCGGTATTCAGGTGTCATTCTAATAAATTATAGGAGATTACAAGCATTATGAAAAAGTCAAAAATATATCTGGCAGCCCTGGCTCTGACCACCGTCACGACCCTTAACAGCTGCATCAAGGAAATAGACCCGCAGACGAGCACTGTCACCGTAGATCAGGCAGCTGCGGCTCCTGGCGCCTTCAACAACTTTGTAGGCTCTATCACCAGCTCGCTAAACGGTGCTTTCACCTATAGCGGCGACAACCATTATCCCTGGGACTTCGGTTATCCTTCGTTCTTCCTGCAGCGCGATGTCATGGGACAGGATATCGTCTGCGAGACCTCAGGTTCTGAGTGGTATACCACTTGGTACACCTGTGGTACAGGCTTAGGCCCGACGTATGCCATCTGCCAGTTGCCCTGGAGTTACTACTATGGATGGATTAAGAACTGCAATATCGTATTGTCGCTAATCAATGGCGAACCCACTGAAGAGCAGAAGACAGGTGCCGGTATTGCCCATGCCATGCGTGCCATGTTCTATATGGACCTTGCCCGTATGTTTGCTGATGAGACCTATGCCCGCAATAAGGATGCAGAGACTGTCCCCATTGTGACTGAAGGTCCTGCCGAGGTTTCCAACCCCCGCGCTACCAACGAGGAAATGTTCAAGTTCATTCTCGAAGACCTCGACAAGGCTGAAACGCTGCTTGCCGACTATCAGCGCGAGAATGTATATACCCCCGACCAGAGCGTAGTCTATGGCTTGAAGGCCCGCGCCTACCTGACTATGGAAGACTGGGCTAACGCCGAAAAGTATGCCAAGCTGGCACAGTCGGGATACACCATGATGAGCGAAGCTGAATATCTGTCGAAGAAAGACGGTTTCAACAAGCCTAACTCTTCATGGATGTTCGGTCTGACCTACCGTTCGAGCGACCCCAACATCACTGAGAATGATGCCGACTCCAGCTGGGGTTCACAGATGATTGTCGAGGTAAGCGCCTCTGGATGTGGATATTCTGCCAACTACGTAGGGCCGAAGCGTATCGACGCTCACCTGTATGAGACCATCCCTGCTACCGACTTCCGTCGCAAGTGCTTCATCGACCCCGCCCTCGACGAACTGAGCGCCGAAGCATGTATGGCAGCTCTGGAAGAATACACCGACGACCCTGCCGGAGTCTACAAGACCGGTTATAACGTGTCTGCCCGTGAGTCTGTAGGCTGCATTGAACTCAAGTTCCGTCCGAAGGATGGCGAGCATGCCAACCAGTACACTGCCTTCACCGTGGCTGTGCCCCTGATGCGCGTCGAGGAGATGAAACTCATTGAGGCCGAGGCTGCCGGCATGCAGGACGAGGGTCGTGGCATCCAGCTGCTCACCGACTTTGCCAAGACTCGCGATGCCAGCTATCAGTATGGCACTCACACTGATGCCTACTACAACACCAGCACGGGTAAGTTCCGTAACGAGGTATGGTGGCAGCGCCGTGTCGAGCTGTGGGGCGAGGGATTCGCCACCTTCGACATCAAGCGCCTTGAGAAGGGCATCATCCGTTCGTATGAAGGTACCAACCACCTGGTGAAGTATCAGTGGAACGTCGAAACCGTTCCACAGTGGATGCACCTCTGCATTGTTCAGAGCGAGACCAACAACAACCCTGCCTGCACGAACAATCCTACGCCGATTGCTCCCAAGGTAGACTCGGAACCCTATAACTTCTAATATGCGAGAAGGGAAACTATTTAGTAACAAGTAATCAAGATGAAGAATATGAAAAGATATTTTGAGAGCACAATGCTTGTACTCTTTTCCCTGTTAGCCTTTACGGCCTGCTCGGAAGATCAGGGTACAACGTCTGGTGGCGATGGTCAGCCTGCGGTTAGCATCTATACCTTCAAAGTTTTGCCACCGCTAAATTCCGATAACGACGTGAATGTACGTATCGCTGCCAACAGCCAGTCGACCGAAGCCTATCTGCTGGCTCAGAAAACATCAGAGAAGGAAGCTGCCGGCATGAGCGACGCTGCATTGGCCGACTATGTGGTGGCCAACGGAACAAAGATTACCCTTGAACCCGATCAGCATACAGGTGGTAAGACCACCGACTATGTGGTGACAGGATTGCTGGGCGTGAACACCATTACCGTGGTAACGGTTAATGGTAGCCAGAAGTCAAAGCCCGTTTCTGTAGAGTTCGAGGGACTTATCTGGAACGATGTTGTCGAAGGTATTTATTCAACCAGTTCCAATAAGAATGCCATCATCAGTATCTTCACCAGCCAGCTGGGAGGTACAGATGTGCCTACCACCTTGCAACAGCTTGAAACCGACAAGACACAGTATCGTTTCAAGGATTTGTATGGAAAGGGCTATCACCTGCAGTTCTTTACACTCGACCTGACGGGCGAGGATGAGAGCGGCGAGTACACCTTCTTCCGTATTCCTCTGCAGACCACCCCGCTGACTTTTGGAGACTACGGAAATGTGGGCGTACGCGATGTCGGCTACTGGCAGGGTGACGACGCTTTCGTCACCGAGAATGGCTACGAGAGTGGCATGTATGCTGACCACAGCTGTTTCATTATGATCCAGTACTTCGTATCCGCTGGAAACGTCGGCTACGGTTACGACTTCTTCACTCCCAACGAGTAAAGACAGAATTGACTGAAAAAATCAATAGCAAAGGCCCGTCATCGCGACGGGCCTTTGTTATCAATCCAATTACCATGAAAAAACTACAAACCTTATTCATTTATATATTGATCGTATGAAGCGTCGTTTTTGTTTTCTGATGCAAAGGTACAACAGAAAACGTTTGCCGCCAAAAACTTTCAGCCAACGCCCCGATTCCTTCAGCGAATCAGTCCTTGGGTTATGTATGATACCATCATAGGGCTCAAGGTGACCTACATCAGCAGCTTGCTCATGGTGGGCGCGATCACGAAGACCACCGTTGTCATCCAGAGCTGGCGCGCCGCCAACGAGAATCCCGTCAACAATATCAAGACGGAGTGACACCATCGGGCGGAATCTGTTTGCATTTGGACAGATTTCGCCTGAAATGCTTCTATTTCATCGGTACCATCATCTATCCCTCTGATACTGGCGGCTACGACCTATATCGCAGCCTCTCGCCCCGATTCTCAAGCGAGGGTGTCTAAAAATCATACGCTCTACTGTCTAATTTTTAGACAATCTGCTTCCGCCAGGGCCGAAAACCTTGGCGGATTCGTTTTATTGCCTTAACTTTGCAGAAGAAAATAGTAAATAGTAAATCGTCAAATCGTAAATTATGAAGGGTTATTTCAGATTCCTGTCGCGCAACAAGCTATACACCTTTATTAATATAGCGGGGCTGGTGGTGTCGCTGATGTTTGTCATCCTCTTGGGCGACTACACGTGGCGACAGTATAGTATCGATTCATGGCACAAGAATGCCGACCGCATCTATCTGATGGGCAATGAGAGCCTTTTCTTCATGTGGCCGCAGGAGGCTCAGGACATCAAGAAGCTCTGTCCTGAGGTTGAAGAGGCCTGCTGTGTGATGAGCCAAAGCGGAAAGATAAAGTACGGACAACGGGAGGTACAGGATGGCGAAAATGAGAACGGCATCATCATGCTGACCGACCCGGCGTTCTTTCGTCTCTTCGACTTCAAACTATTGGAGGGTGACCGACGGACGGCTCTCGATTCGCCAGACAAGTGCGTAATCACAGAGCGGCTGGCCAAGAGACTCTTTGGTGACAAGAATCCTATTGGTGAGTCGCTACAAATAGTGGGCGACCGCCACGTCAGCATTGGCCATGAAGACCCCTCCGACAGTACGCTGTTCTATCGTGTCAGCGCCGTCGTGGAAGACTTGGACCGCACCGTCTTGCCCAACGAGACGCAGATAATTGTCAACATGGAGCGCTTCCCCCAAGTGCTGGGCTATGACCTGAAGGGCAATGTCTTCGCTTACGGGCCGACAGGTGCTAACAAGGTGTTTCTCATGCTACGACCCGGCATGACCCTTGAGCATAAGAAGAACATCATCAATGCCCATCTGAAGAAGGCCCACCCTGCCGGATGGGGCGACTATAAGGTCAGCCTGACACCACTGACCGACGTCCTGTTTGCCTTGCAGAACGAGGGTTCAGGATTGCAGAAGGGCGACAAGACACGGCTGCGCATCCTGCTGGCAGCCGTGCTGGCCATTCTCTTCTTTGCCGTAAGCAACTACATCAACCTGACTGTTGCCAACACGGGTTTCCGTGCCAAGGAGATGGCCACGCGACGGCTCTTTGGCAGCAGTAAGGCAGAGATTTCGCTGAAGCTGATAGCCGAGTCGGAGCTGATGATAGCCGTTGCCTTTCTCGTTGGCTTCGGCTTGGCTCTCTGCTTTCAGGATGATGCGGTCGCACTGTTCAAGGGCAAGATAGCCCTGCTCAACGACATCAGCGTCGCAACGGTGAGCGTCTGTTTCGCCTTCATCCTATTTGTGGGAGTCATCTCCGGCATTCTGCCTTCGTATCAGATTTCCCGTTACCAGCCCATCGACATCGTGAAAGGCAGTTTCCGCTATCACTCCAAAATGTTGTTGGGCAAACTCTTCATCGTCCTGCAGAATGTCATCACCGTCACCATGCTCACCGCCGCCCTTGTCATCTGGCTGCAACTGAGCCACCTCATACATGCACCACTCGGTTTTAACACTGAGAACCTCTACTATATCTATCCGCCAGAAGGAAAGGAGCAAATGGTGAGGAGCCAATTAGAGAAAATGCCTTTTGTGGAACGCATCGGCACCTGTCAGGGTACGTCGTTCACTCAGTTTAATACCAATGCTAAAGGCATCAAGCGTGACGGGAAGTACCTTATGCTGTTGGTGACAGAGCTGGACAAGACTGCCTTCGAGCTACTCGGGCTGAAAATCCGTCAGGACTACGGTCTGCATGGCGGTGGCTACTACCTGACGGAGGAGGCCCTGCGACAGACGGGCTACACGGAGAGTACCCGCGAACTGGACTGGGGTGACGGAGATAAAGACCCCATTGAGGGCATCATCAGCGACTTCCACATCATCAATGTGCTGCAAGATATCAGGCCCTTCATCATCCGGCTGTCAGATACAAAGGAATACCCCGGTTTCCTCGTCAAGACGAACGGTGACAAGCAGGCGAAGGCTGCCTTCATTCAAATGAACAAAGACGCGGGTGTCCCTGAGGAAGCAATGGAATGGTCTGTATTCGGTATGGAAGAAAGCATCGCCGAAACCTTCGAGAACCAGCAGAACACGCTGCGCATCGTCTCGCTCTTCACCCTCATCGCCGTCGTCATCTCTGTGCTGGGCTACGTGGGCCTGTCGCTCTTCTTCATCCGCCAGCGCAAGAAGGAGATCGCTATCCGCAAGGTGATGGGTTCCACGTCGGGCGAGGTCCTGCTGCTGATGCTCCGAACGTTCTCCGTACCCATGCTGGTTTCGTTCGTCATCGCCGTGCCTGTCTCCTATTATATCATGAGCGACTGGCTCTCGAACTTCTCCTATCGCATCGCGCTCAGTCCCTGGATATTCGCTGTTGCCGGGTTTACCTGCTTCATCATCTCCCTGCTCACCGTCGTCATCCAGAGCTGGCGCGCCGCCACCGAGAATCCTGTTAATAACATCAAGACGGAGTAGCCCCTTCGGGCGAAATCTGTTTGCATTTGGACAGATTTCGCCTGAAATGCTTCTATTTCATCGGTACCATCATCTATCCCTCTGATACTGGCGGCTACGACCTATATCGCAGCCTCTCGCCCCGATTCTCAAGCGAGGGTGTCTAAAAATCATACGCTCTACTGTCTAATTTTTAGACAATCTGCTTCCGCCAGGGCCGAAAACCTTGGCGGATTCGGTTTATTGACGTACTTTTGCAGCAACAAATCGTAAATAAATAGTAAATCGTAAATTGTCAAATAGTATCGTACAATAAACGTGGGCATCGGCCGTTAATATAAATTAAGAAAAGGAAATAAGAAATGAAACACATGAAATCAATCCTCATCAGCCTTGTCCTCATGGCTCTCGTATCGTGCAGCAGCGACCCTGTTTATCATGGTATGACCACCCAGCAGAAGGAAAACTACGCCAAGGCGGTCTCGGGCGAATACACCGGCACTTATGCTATCTTCTACAGCGACGGCAGCAGCGACGCCAAGACTGCAAAGATAGAGGGAGCGCAGGTCTCTATCTCCGACCAGACCATGCAGTCGGTGTTTTTCCACGCCTTCCCAGTCAGCAGACTCTCCCAAGTGGTGAAAGACCCTGCGCTGGCCGAGGCGCTGGCCAATCTGCCGGACAGGGACTTTACGGCAACGTACCGCTTCTTCGACTTGCGAGACAATGGCGATGTGAGCTGGGGCTATAATGACTTCACCATCCCGCTGACGCTCCATGTTGGCGACGCTGACCGCCACCTGCTGCTGAAGGTCTCTAATGCTTCCACCTACTACCGCCTGACGAGAGCGAATCTGGAAGCAGGCACCCCGTTTGCCAATCAGGGCAGTTTCGAGTTGCGGTTCGACGGTCTCTACGAGGGTAGCACGCCCATCGAGGACTTCAGCCTCTGGCGAGACGGCAACGCAACGTTCTTAGTCTTCTTCCAAATGGATGATAAAGGATGACCTCGTTTCTCTAAGCCGATGGACAAAGAGACCTACGAGAAGCAGAAACCCTTTGCGGACGAGAAGATTCCCTCGATGAACCGCCGCTGCGTCGGGCACGACTATCAGGGGCGGCAAATCTACATGATCACGATGGTGACCGAGGGGCGTCGTCCGCTCTTCGGACGGGTGGCAGGGCGTAGCGACGGCGCAATGGGTACGCCCGATGCGCCGCAGGTGGTGCTGACGGAACTGGGGCGCAGGGTGTCGCAGAATTGGCATGATATCGGAGTGCGCTATCCGCAGATTAGCACCATTGCCCTACAGATGATGCCCGACCATTTCCACGGTGTCCTATTTGTGCGCGAGCGCTTGGACCGCCCTCTTGGCAAGGTGCTCCTCGGCTTCAAGCAAGGCTGCAACAAAGCTTTCCGCGAGCTTGTCCCGTCTGTTGCTGTAATACAGCAACAAACACAACGTGCTACCGACGACCGCCGCCATGGCCTGCTCTTTGGCCGCGGCTACAACGACCGCCTGCTCCTGCGCGAAGGCCAGCTCGACACCTGGCTCCGCTATCTCGCCGACAACCCGCGCCGCCTGCTCATGAAGCGCGAACACCCCGACCTCTTCCGCGTAAAGCGCAACCTGATGGTAGGCAACCAGCAGTTTTCTGCCATCGGCAACGGTTTCCTGCTTCAGCGCCCTGTCAGGCTGCAGGTGCAGTGCTCGCGCCGCCTGACAGAAGCGGAGATACAGCAACAGGTAAGCTATTTCCTCAGTGCTGCCGCACAGGGAGCCGTGCTGGTGTCGCCCTCCATATCGTCTGGTGAGAAAGCGGTCATGCGAGCGGCTTTCGAGCGTGGCTTTCCACTCATCTACCTACAGGAAAACGGCTTCACAGACTTGGCCAAGCCAGGCGGCCAGCGCATGAAGGCTTGTGCCCAGGGCCAACTGCTCATCCTCGCCCCTTGGGAGCATCACAACGAGCGCATCGCCATCAGCCGCAACCAATGTCTCTCGCTGAATGACATGGCGCGCCAAATCTGTTCCGTTGGTTGCTGTACTTCAACAATAGACTAAGGGGAATACTGTCTAAAAATCATACGCTCTACTGTCTAATTTTTAGACAATCAGTATCCGCCAAGACTAAAAGCCTTGGCGGATTCCTTTTATTGACGTACTTTTGCAGCAACAAATCGTAAATAAATAGTAAATCGTAAATTGTCAAATAGTAAATTATGAAGGGTTATTTCAGATTCCTGAGCCGTCACAGGCTGTTTACCTTTATCAATATTGTGGGGCTGTGTCTCTCGATGGCATTCCTGCTGCTGTTAGGCGACCTGATCTATCGCCAGACAACGGTGGAGAACTACCAGACGCGGGCTGACCGCACGTTCGTTGTAGGCAACGAGATGTGCATGATGTCGAACTTCCGAGTGGGCGAGCGGCTGAAAGAGCGTTTCCCTGAGGTGGAAGACTGGTGCTCGATGGCTGGCTACGGCATGACGTTTAACATTGGTGGGCAGAAGGCCGACACCAAAGTGCTCGTCACGGGCCAGAACTTCTTCACGTTCTTCGACTACCGCCTGCTGACGGGTGACCGTCGGAAGGTGCTCAGTGCGCCCAATCAGATTGTAGTGAGCAAATCGTTCGCACAGCGCTATTGGCCTGACGAAAGCCCTATCGGCAAGGAGATGGTGCTGGGTGATGACGAAATGAAGTTAGGTGATGCGAACGACGGGAAAGGTCATATCACTTATACCGTCAGCGGTATCATGGACGACTTCGACCGCTCCATCATTCCCGACGGCTATGAATGTGTGTTCAACGTAGAGAACCTGCGCCACTTCCACTATTCGGCCTGGAGCGAGCAGATGAACAACGCGTCGTGCTGCGTGCTCTTTTTGATGCAGCGCGAGGGCTGTGACTTGCGGAGCAAGGCTGGCGACATGCGCGACTATCTGAAGACCTTCTTCTGGCTTTATCAGATGGAGGCCGCAAAGGAACTGACGCTCACGCCTTTCTCCACCATTTACTATGACGCGATGGAG
>JAEEGJ010006737.1_pt1 | contig 34015 bp, 23 predicted proteins | sample 8958761 | NCBI WGS metagenome assembly JAEEGJ01 (sample SAMN16246546, study PRJNA631951) | gut metagenome | biome: gut microbiome; feature: rumen; material: RS-attached | host: Bos | place: Iran: Karaj | collected 2018-10
GGTGCAAAGTTACTAATTTTTTCCGAGATAATCGCCATTATCTTTCATTTTTCTTTTCCTATTAATGCAAATTAACGCGGAATCGGGATTTTGCACTTCATTTTACACAAATTACGATTTTCCTGTGAGGCATTTAAGTTTCCTTGATAAGGAAACAACCTAAGCAAAGGTCATCTTTGTTTTTCAAAGTGTTGCTTTGCACAAATTCCCCTGATCCTCCGAAGATACTCCATACATACTCCATACATACTCCATACATACTCCATAGATACTCCATCGAAACGATGGACTATCGATGGATTATCGATGGATTATCGATGGACTATCATTGGAGGAAGAACATAGAAACAACAAAGACAATCACAAATCACTTAGTTTGTAATTATCCGCCAAAAATCCCACACCGCCAAGGAAATAATTTGGTGGTGTGAGAATAACAAAAGTATTAAGTCCCAAAATAACGTATTCCTTAAAGAAATCTCCAATTATTTTCTATACTGAATAGGTACTAAAGCCTTGCATCTAACTTTAGTATTACCAATCGTAGCAGGTTGCCATATAGGCATCTTTTTGATTATAGCCAATGCGTCTTCATCATGCACTTTGTCAATTGATTTGACGACCTTTGCAGATGAAATAGTTCCGTCTTTCTCTACAATGATTTCAACGCCGATTACTTTATGACGTCCTTCCAATAATAAAGGAGCCTTTCTGTTTTTATTGACAAAAGCCATCTCTGCATTTATACCATTCGGGAAAGAAGGAGATACATCAACTTCACTTTCGTTATATATATGCTGGGGATTTGAATGCAAAGTATGCTTTTCCTCTGGTTCTGGCTCGTGGGGCTTTAAGAATGTATTTTTTTCATCTATGCCTGGCTGAATACCCCACAATCCGTAGGCATCCCTTTTATAAGTATAGGAAACGGCGTCGCCACTTCTAAACCTTGTATAATTATATGTTAATTCATCCGAATCTAATCTGTATTCATTTACGTTATTAACTTCGTGATTAGTAATTTTATAAATTTGACGCATAACAGCATTAATATTGTTTTTAGCGTCAAGATTCCTATTGGCGATTTCAAACAATTTATTTTTGCATTTTACAATATACTCAGAACGTACATAATCTTTGCCATAAAAATTTTTTACTTCCAATAATGTGTCGTTATAAATATATCTGTCATAAACTCTTGCAAGCACTTCATTACGTCTCTGCATATCATATTCCAATCTATTATACCATAAGTTTTTGTCAATTCTCATATAGAGCCTTATAGAATCTTCCTTCTTGGTACTTACAACCAAAATGGTATCTTGTAGCCTTTTAACATAGACATATGGTGATTTGTCAGCTTTTCCCTTGCCTTTTAGTTCAAATTCATCAAATGTCTGATATTTTTTCATATCGTTTAGATCTATGTTTTTTGTCCACTTTTCATAAGTGTTTATATAAAGTGCGCTATCACATATCATTGTGTCGTTAATACCTAGTTCCATATCACTATTAGCCTCAACATTCTGAGATTTGTTTTTTGAACAAGCCATACATAGCATGGCAACAATGTATAGTATTAATATTTTCTTCATAACTATTTTATGACTTTTACATGACGAAAACACAACTACTCTGTTTTTCCTAGCTCTATCAAAGTTCTTTCGATTGGGTTAACTATTAAACGAAAAGTGAAAAATGAAAAATATCGTCATCTACCATATACAATCTGACAACTTGCATTTTTTCATTTTTCACTTTTAATCTTCCAATTAGCCTTTAGTTTGCCAACTCCGAGAGGAACTTAATCCTTACAAGGCGAATCTCATCCTCTTCATAGTCATCGCCAAGTTCCTCAAGGGCTACGGAAATCTTGTCTGTCTCACTTTCTCGGAAATACTCGTAGATATCCTCAACGACATCCTCATCCATTACTTCTTCAAGGAAATAATTGATATTGAGTTTCGTACCGCTATCCACGATACGCTCTACCTCTGTGAGGAAATCGCCAAAGTCCATATTCATAGAAGCTGCGATATCATCAAGAGGCATTCCCTTGTCTATGCTCTGGATAATCTTCACCTTCTTCAGAGAGTTCTTTGCTACGGTCTTCACACGAAGGTCTTCCGGACGTACGATCTCATTCTCCTCACAATACTTCTTGATCACGTCACAGAACTCCTGTCCGTACCTCTTCGCCTTGCCCTGGCCTACTCCCTGAATATTCTGAAGCTCAGTCAGATTAACCGGGTACATAGTAGTCATCTGCTCAAGGGAAATATCCTGGAAAACCACGTATGGTGGCACATTATGCTTCTTTGCAACATCCTTTCTGAGGCTCTTCAATACGGCAAACAACTCAGGGTCGAGCGCCACGCCTCTTGCTGCCGGGACTTCGTCCTCTTCCTCCTCTGAGAACACATTGTCCTCGGTAATAAAGAACGGCTGAGGATTCTTCAGCCAACGCTTTCCGGCTGACGTTATCTTCAAAGTTCCATAATCCTCTACCTCCTTGCGAAGGAAACCCTCCACTATGGCATATCTGATTACCGGATTCCAGAGCTTGTCGCGCTTGCCCTCACCACAGCCGAACGCATCAAGCAGATGATGCTTGTGAGATGTGATATCGTCAGTAGCACGACCTTTAACGAAATCGATAAGATACTGAGTGCGGAAATTCTCCTTGATAGCCACAACCGACTCAAGTATACACTTGAGTTCATCGGTAGCCTCTAATTTCTCCTTTGGATGCAGACAGTTGTCACAGTTATGACAATTCTCCTCCGTATATGTCTCGCCGAAATAGTTCAAAAGCAGCTTTCTACGGCAAAGAGAAGACTCTGCGTATGCCTCGGTTTCCTGTAGCAGATGACGACCAATATCCTGCTCTGCCACCTGCTTGTCAGCCATGAACTTCTCCAGTTTCTGAAGATCCTTATGTGAATAGAAAGCTATACAACGTCCCTCGCCACCGTCACGTCCGGCACGACCTGTCTCCTGATAATATCCCTCAAGACTCTTCGGAATGTCATAGTGGATTACAAAGCGAACATCAGGTTTGTCGATACCCATACCGAAGGCGATGGTCGCCACGATAACGTCAATATCCTCCATAAGGAACTCATCCTGAGTCTGATTCCTTACAGGCGTATCAAGTCCAGCATGATATGGACGTGCCTTGATATCATTGGCACAGAGAACGGCAGCAAGTTCCTCAACCTTCTTCCTTGAAAGACAATACACAATACCGCTTTTACCCGGATTCTGCTTTATGAACCTGATAATCTGCTTATCTATCTGATTTGTCTTCGGGCGCACCTCATAGTAGAGGTTAGGTCTGTTGAACGAGCTCCTGAACTCCGTAGCATCTGGAATGCCAAGGTTCTTCTTTATATCCATTCTCACCTTGTCGGTTGCCGTTGCTGTAAGGGCGATGACAGGCGACTTGCCTATTTCATTTATTATAGGGCGAATCCTACGATACTCAGGACGGAAATCATGTCCCCATTCCGAGATACAATGAGCCTCATCTATTGCATAGAATGAAATCTTAACCTGACGGAGGAACAGGGCATACTCTTCCTTGGTAAGCGATTCTGGTGCCATATAAAGCAGCTTCGTCTTACCTGACAGAATATCATTCTTCACCTTGTCGATAGCAGACTTGTTCATTGACGAGTTGAGACAATGAGCCACGCCGTCGCTCTCACTAATACCATTGATGACATCAACCTGATTCTTCATCAACGCTATAAGCGGAGAGATAACGATAGCAGTCCCATCCATCAAGAGCGAAGGCAACTGGTAGCACAACGACTTACCGCCACCTGTCGGCATCAGCACGAAAGTGTCGTTACCAGCGAGCAGGTTACGGATTATCTTCTCCTGATCGCCCTTGAATTTGTCGAAACCGAACAACTCCTTCAGTTTCTCTGTAAGGTTTAGGTTTTCCATAATAAATGAAAGAGAGACGCCCCCTTACCGCCTTTCTAGTGGGAAAGGGGGCGTTTGTCTTTTTTAATAATGCTTCTCCAACTGCTGTGCTGCGTAGTCCTTTGTAACCTCGAATTTCTTCAAGCGCTTACCCGGACACTCGAACATAGCATCGGTCATAACAGTTTCCACGATAGAACGCAAGCCACGCGCACCAAGCTTATACTCTACAGCCTTGTCAACAATATACTCAAGTGCTTCGGTAGTGAAGGTAAGTTCTATCTTATCCATCTTGAACAGTTTGATATACTGCCTTACGATGGAGTTCTTTGGCTCAACGAGAATCCTGCGAAGGGCATCCCTATCAAGCGGATTGAGATATGTAAGTACAGGCAGACGACCGATAATCTCCGGTATAAGACCGAACGATTTCAAGTCCTGCGGCTTAACGTACTTCATCATCTCTTTCTGATCAATCTTGCGCACGTTCTGCACAGAATTATAACCCACGGTATGGGTATTCATTCTCTGCGCGATCTTACGCTCGATACCGTCGAAAGCACCTCCGCAAATAAAGAGGATATTACGGGTATCAACGTGGATATAATCCTGATCAGGATGCTTACGGCCTCCCTTTGGCGGAACGTTAACGATAGTTCCCTCAAGGAGTTTCAACAAACCTTGCTGAACGCCCTCGCCACTCACATCACGTGTTATGCTCGGATTATCGCTCTTACGCGCAATCTTATCAATCTCATCAATAAAGACAATACCACGCTGAGCAGCCTCAAGGTCAAAATCGGCAACCTGAAGCAGACGGCTCAAGATACTCTCCACATCCTCGCCCACATATCCTGCCTCTGTGAACACGGTAGCATCAACGATGGTGAAAGGAACATGAAGGAGCTTTGCGATAGTACGGGCAAGGAGAGTCTTACCTGTACCCGTAGAGCCCACCATAATGATATTGCTCTTCTCTATCTCCACACCATCGTCCTCGTCAGGCTGCTGCAAACGCTTGTAGTGGTTATATACAGCAACCGAGAGATATTTCTTTGCCTCATCCTGACCTATGATATATTGGTCAAGATATTCCTTTATCTCATTAGGCTTAGGAACTTCCGAGAGACGAGGAGCCTTGTCATAGCCGGAAGACTTATCATCAGCCTTCTTTGCACCCTCCGGACCAAAGCCTTGCGCACAAACTATATCATAAGCCTGACGTGCACAATCCTCACAGATATAGCCATTCAAGCCTGTTATCATCAGACGCACCTCATTCTCGCTACGTCCGCAGAAATTGCATATGTTCTTTTTCTTGTTCATTATTTCTTCACCAGCACAGCATCAATCATACCATACTCCTTTGCCTCCTCTGCTGTCATCCAATAGTTACGGTCAGAGTCTGTCCATACCTTCTCATAAGGAGTATGAGAGTGGTTGGAGATAATGGTGTAGAGTTCCTTCTTGAACTTCTGAATCTCCTTTGCCTCAATCTCGATGTCGGAAGCCTGTCCCTGAACGCCGCCAAGAGGCTGATGTATCATCACGCGTGAATGTGGAAGCGCAGAACGCTTGCCTTCCTGTCCTGCAACAAGCAACACAGCACCCATAGAAGCTGCCATACCGGTACAGATTGTAGCGACATCGCTTGAGATGAACTGCATAGTGTCATAGATGCCAAGACCGGCAGTAACGCTGCCGCCAGGAGAATTGATGTATATTGAGATATCCTTGCCAGGATCAGTTGAATCCAGATACAGCAGCTGTGCCTGAATCGTATTTGCGGTATAGTCGTTGATCTCCGTACCGAGGAAGATAATCCTATCCATCATCAAACGGGAGAAAACATCCATCTGTGTGACGTTCAACTGACGTTCCTCAAGAATATAGGGATTAAGGTACTGTGCCTGTGTCCTCATTACATCGTCAAGAGCCATGCCATTCATTCCGAGATGGCCAGTAGCATATTTTCTGAAATCGCTTCTTAAATTCATTAGTTAATTTCTTTTCTTACTGTTTAGTAACACAAAGTTACGAAGAAAACAGCGAATGTGCAAAATTTAAATGTTAAAAAAAAGGAAAAAGGCTTAAAACAAGCCTTTTCTCCTTACTTCAATCATACTCTTGTGATTGTTTTCACATTGTATGTCTGTCCTAATATATTACTTTAAGCCCATAACCTTGTCTATATCTTCGCTAGGAAGGAGTTTTTTCAAAGCCTCTGAGAAATTCTTTAGGCTTAGGCTTTTACTCAACACCTTACCCTCAGAATCAATGATGACAAAGGTAGGAATGCCTTTAATTTCATATTCTCTGATAATGTCGCTAGCCAACTGGTGGTCGTTCCATTCATGCCAACTCACTACTCCTACAGGTTTCTTTTTCCATTCCGACAGTTGGTCGGTAGAAACGGTTATCATCTCAAACTTATCCTTGTATCGCTTGTAGAATTTTTCGAGATAAGGTCTTGCCGCCTGACAAGGGCCGCAACCTATTCCGCTAAAATCGAGAACGGTGTATTTACCCTTACCCATGAACTCGTTAAGATGATGAGGCTGGTCATCATAGTCGTACAACACAAAATCAACCATCTTATCACCTTCTTTTATGCCCTTATACTTCTTTCCACCATATTTTTTCAGATTCTTATCCACATTCGCCTCGCATATTTTCTCGATTTCCACAGAGTCAATCATTGGATGGCTGTCAAGGTCGCTAATGTCATAAGAATAGATATATCCATTGGGAATATCCTCGGAATAATTAGAAAAGAGGTAAAGTGTCTTGCCGTTTTCTGAAAGCATTATATTTTGCCCATAATTGTCAAGATGAATGACCTGTTGCTTTACACCATCCCAGTCATACACTTCAAGGGTATTACCAAATGCCCATGGCAAGTCTCTTTTGTTTTTATCGTAGTCAAATTTTACGCCCTTGCTGCTATGGTCTCTATAAAGCAGGTATATCCTATCATCATTCGCACAACTTGCCAAAAGAGTTGATGCACGTTGCCCTGGAGTAAACAGGTAAGGAGACAAGGTACTCTGAATATTCACATGAATTCCGTCAATACTGAATATAAAAGCAAGAGGTCCATACCCGTTCTGATACAGAAATTTTCCCTTGCCATTTCTTAATAGGACACAGTCTTTCGCATAACGAAGACTTTTATCCCAGTCAGTTGGAGCTCCGTCTTCAGGCCAATAATCCAAAGCCGTTACCATTTGATTCTTATAGTCAATCACCCAAAACACATGGTTCTTTGCTTCTTCAAGCATTCCTGCTACGAGGATGGAAGAATCAGATACAACCGCAAAATTATAGCCCAAAGTCGCATTTGCTGGCACTTGCTTCAAATCATATTTTTCCCATTTTGACTGATCCTTAACGGCAGCTATGCTATCTGCATGTGGAATTTTAACCAAAGAGTGTAATTTGCTTCCCGTCCAAAAACGATTTAGAACTAATAGATTTCCATTATTATCTTGCGATAAAACCATTAGTCCCAACTCGTTGTGCTCATCTGCCACTAACAAGTGCTCTACTTTCTTCCACTCGTTCTTGGTGAGTTTTCCGCCATGATAATTCATGTCCCAGGCATAAAGCACATCTCCAAACAGATGCTTTGGTCCCATGTTCTTATTCCCAGAATCAATCCTTACTTCCTGACCTCTCAAGAAATATTCATTCACTACAGACTTACTATGTTCAGAACAAGAAAATAGCAAGATTGTCATCAAAAACAAGATCCATGTTTTCTTCATAATAGTTTATGTTTAGTTAATTATACGGTTAGTTTATTATTTCTGACTTTCGGCATTTTTTACCTGTTCGGCATTTTCGTCAATAATCACAATGTTATAACCAAGCCAATACTCCCTTTGATGTCCGTTTCTTGCGAACGGACTTACAACGGATTTACAACGGACTTACAACGGACCTGCCCTTAACCTTCAAAAAAGGACGACGGCTTACGCAACCCAACGAGCTGCGCAAGACGCCTTATAAACCTTAATTTATTCTGTACTCAATAGAACTCTTGCTGTCAAGAAAATCAATCAGAGACTTTGAAACACCTACACGACGAGTCTGCGAGACAAGATTGACAGGACGCATCAGCTTAACGGAATGGCACAGCACGTCAACCTCCACCTGACCCGGCGATTTCTCTATCTCGTTCACGAGTTCGGTGGCATCAAGTTCGGTAAGGTCATCCACATTGACAAGGAGCGTGAGCTTACGGATAAATTTGTCACGCACATCCACAAGATATTCCACGTCAAGAACCTTACTACTTATATAACTGCTCGTAGGGAACTTCTTCTCGAACTTCATCTTGATATACAGCGAACTGCCCTTGATGAATTTACCGCGCCATTGTGCCCAGTCGTCGAAGAAGGCAAGCTCACCTGCTCCCTCATAGTCTTCCAATGTAACAATACCGAATGGCGTTCCTCGTTTGGTAAAGCCCTCGCGAAGATCGGTCACAATACCGCCGACGGTCACAACCTCCAGCTTCGCAAGTTCTTCCTTGTCGGCTTCCTTGCCCAGTTCCATACATTTCTTGTTACACAGGTTCTTCAACACAACCGCATACTCGTCAAGCGGATGTGCTGATAGATAGATGCCCACGAGGTCACGCTCACGGTTCAGACGCTCTATGGCGCTCCATTCCTCTGCCTGTACAGGTTTCGGTTTGGTTATCTCCACGCTTCCGAAATCGCCGAAAAGCGAATTGGCTGCCTCTGCCTTTGCCGACTGATACTGGTTGCCGTAACGGCTCAGCATATCGATGAAAGTATAGCCACCGCTATTGCCCGTAACATACTGCTCTCGTGGCAAGCCGAAGCCGTCAAGACCGCCGCTAATGGCAAGACACTCAAGCGCTTTCTTGTTCATAGAGGATGAAGGCACGCGCTCTACAAGAGAATAGATGTCACTATACGGACCGTTCGCTTCCCTCTCGGCTATAATAGCCTGTACGGCGGCATCGCTCATACCCTTGATACCTGAAAGTCCGAAACGGATCTCGCCCTTCTTGTTCACGGTAAAGCCATCCATAGACTCATTCACATCAGGTCCCTTGGTTGGTATGCCAAGAACCTTACACTCGTCCATGAGTTTCGTGATTTCCTTGATATCCGAGCGACGGCGAGTCATAAGGGAAGCCATGAACTCGGCAGGATAATTAGCCTTCAAATATGCCGTCTGATATGCCACCCACGAATAGCAAGCGGCATGCGACTTATTGAAAGCATAGGAAGCGAACTTCTCCCAGTCAGCCCATATCTTCTCAAGGATCTTAGGGTCGTGACCGTTTGACACACCGCCCTCAATGAACTTAGGCTTCATTTTGTCAACGATGTCCTTCTTCTTCTTACCCATCGCCTTACGGAGGGCATCCGACTCGCCTCGGGTGAAGTTGGCAAGCTGACGCGAGAGCAACATTACCTGCTCCTGATAAACCGTGATTCCGTAGGTATCCTTCAGGTACTTCTCCGTACAAGGGATATCATATTTGATTTCCTCACGTCCGTTCTTTCGAGCAATAAACGAAGGGATATAGTCCATAGGCCCCGGACGATACAAAGCATTCATCGCTATAAGATCCTCAAAGACAGTAGGATGAAGTTCGCGGAGATACTTCTGCATACCAGCCGACTCAAACTGGAATGTTCCCACTGTCCTACCCTCCTGATAGAGCTTATATGTAGCCGGGTCGTCAATAGGAATATGGTCAAGGTCTATGTCTATGCCTCGTGTCTGCTTTACAAGCTTACAGCATTCCTTCTGCTCGGAAAGGGTTTTGAGTCCGAGGAAGTCCATCTTGATAAGACCTGTTGACTCGATAACGTGACCGTCATACTGGGTAACGGCCGTCTTTATCTCAGGGAAATCCGGGTCATCGGCAGTTGATACCGGCACATGGTCGGAGATAGGGTCTCGGCAGATGATGAATCCACAGGCATGAATACCAGTCGAGCGAACCGTTCCCTCAAGCATTTTGGCATATTTGATAGTATTTGCCTCGCGTGGATCGGCACTCGCCTCTGCCTGCTGAAGTTCAGGAGTACATTTAAGATAGTTAGCAAGCTTCGGTTTCATTCCGTCAGGCAATCTGTCCGGCATAGCCTTACAAAGCGCGTTACTCTTTTCAAGCGGAAGCTTCTCCACACGAGCCACATCCTTGATGGAGTTCTTTGCCGCCATCGTACCGTATGTAATGATATGGGCACAGTTCTCCTTACCATATTTATTCATCACCCATTGAAGCACCTTACCTCGGCCGTCATCGTCGAAGTCGGTATCAATATCAGGCAAGGATATACGATCAGGATTAAGGAAACGCTCGAAAAGGAGATCGTATTTCAGAGGGTCTATCTTCGTGATACCGAGACAATAAGCCACCACGCTTCCAGCTGCAGAACCACGTCCCGGTCCTACCCATACGCCAAGTTCATCACGAGCGGAATTGATAAAGTCAGACACGATAAGGAAGTAGCCAGGGAAACCCATCGTCTTCATGATATGAAGTTCGAAACGTATTCTGTCCTCCACATCCGAAGGTATTCCGTAAGAGCCTTTTATCAATTTGTCAGCCGTGAGGTTGTCTGCCTTACCGCTACCATATATCCTCTGCGCTCCCTCGTAGGCCAGTTTTGCAAGATAGTCGGCCTCGAACTTCACTCGATAGATCTTATCATATCCGCCGAGTTTCTTTATCTTTTTCAAGCCCTCTTCCTCCGGCATCTGATTCTCGCCGTTCTCGTCGCTTGTGAACTCCTTGAAAAGGTCTTCCTCGGTATATTTTTTTCGCCATTCCTCTTCCGTTCCAAATTCCTCCGGAATCGGGAAGAAAGGCATGATAGGGTCGCTCTCTATGTTATACGTCTCAACCTTGTCGAGAATCTCAATGGTATTGCTCAGAGCCTCTGGAACGTCGGCGAAAATCTCATTCATCTCCGCCTGTGTCTTGAACCACTCCTGCTTCGTATAGCGCATACGGTTAGGGTCGTCCAAGTCCTTACCTGTTGAAAGACATAGCAGATGGTCGTGTGCCTCCGCGTTCTCCTTATCAACGAAGTGAGAGTCGTTTGTGCATATCAGTTTTATTCCATATTCCTTCGCGAACTCCATCAGCACGCGATTTGCCTTCTGTTGCAAAGGGAAGGTCTCGCGATTAGCCATAATGCTCGGATCTGTCACCTCATGGCGTTGCAGTTCAAGGTAATAGTCATCTCCCCAGATGCTGTGATACCATTCCACAGCCTCACGAGCACCCTCTATATCACCTTCGATAATCTTCTTAGGCACCTCGCCACCTATACATGCAGAGCAGATGATGAGGTCCTCATGAAACGCAGCAAGATCCCTTCTGTCAGTTCTCGGACGACCATAATATCCGTCCACCCACGCACGTGACACGAGGCGGATAAGGTTCTTGTAGCCGTTGAAGTTCTTGGCAAGAACGATGAGGTGATAACCGCCGAGGTCACCATTCGCCTTAACCATATCCTCCTTGTTGTGATGCGCAACATACATCTCACAACCGAAGATAGGCTTGAACGGTTCCTTGCCATCAGCCTTGAGCTTTTTGTTGACTCCGTTACAGTAGTCAAACAGCTCCTTTATACCGAACATATTTCCATGATCGGTAATGGCAATACCCTTCATTCCGTCGGCAACAGCCTTGTCAACGAGCTTACTGACAGACGCCTGTCCGTCAAGTATGGAATAATACGTATGAACGTGTAGATGAATAAAATCCTGCATAGACGCAAAATTACGGAAAATTCACAAGACAACCTTACTTAAATGGCAAAAAGAACAATAAAGTAACGAAAATAGGGAAAAAATTTGCTATTTTCGATAAAATCATGTATCTTTGCACGGAATTATATACCCCGAATACGAAACTTGTCCTCCAAAATGGGAAAAAGAATAAAGAAACTTAAGAAAATCAGATTGCACCGAGAAGGTACTGATACATTAATCTACGGCCTAATGTTCATTGTTGCAATAGGTATTATCTTGTGGCGTTCATTCGAAACCCACATCCCATTCTATTGCTTCGCCTTCGTCTTTACGGCAATATATTGTGTTGTTATTAATTTCTTCCGTTGTCCTATCCGATATTTTTCAGAAGAAGACACGGAGAATATCGTTGTTGCCCCTGCTGACGGACGTGTCGTTGTCGTTCAGGAAGTAGAGGAAGACAAATACTTCCATGAGCCACGCATCATGGTCAGCATTTTCATGAGCCTATTCAACGTTCACGCCAACTGGTTCCCTGTTGACGGAAAGGTGAAACTCGTACATCATCAGAACGGAGCTTTCCACAAGGCATGGCTCCCTAAGGCTAGTGAAGAGAACGAGATGGCAGACATCATCATCACAACCGACAACGGAGTTGATGTGCTATGCCGCCAGATTGCTGGTGCCATGGCTCGCCGTATCGTGACCTATGCAAAGGAAGGTGAGGACTGCTATATTGACGAGCACCTCGGCTTCATCAAGTTCGGCTCACGTGTGGACCTCTTCTTGCCACTTGGCACAGAGATAAACGTAAAACTCGGTCAGGCAACAACTGGCAATCAGACGGTAATAGGAAAACTAAAAATGTAAAAGTATTTACCATTTACCATGTACAATGTACAATTTTGAGGCAATCACGACAAATTGTAAATGGTAAATGGTAGATTGTACATGATAAGATGAAGAAACATATCCCAAATACAATAACCTGTTGCAACCTTATCTCCGGATGTGTTGCAACAGTATTTGCTTTATTCGGTGATGCAGAATTAGCATTATTGTTCATCATTCTCGGTGCAGTCTTTGATTTCTTCGATGGAATGACTGCACGAATACTCGGCGTATCAAGCCCTATCGGCAAGGAACTCGACTCCCTGGCTGACGACGTAACATTCGGCGTTGCTCCGGCAAGTATCCTGTTCTCGTTCCTCAACATCATCGACTACCCTTCATTCCTTGATGGATGGCGTAACGTGATTTCGTTCCTTGCATACATCATCGCAGCATTCTCGGCTCTGAGACTTGCAAAGTTCAATCTTGACACACGTCAGACCACATCATTCATCGGACTTCCCACGCCTGCCAATGCCCTTTTCTGGGGTTCACTCATCGTAGGATTCGGACAAGAGATGATGGCTTGCACATACATCCTGCCTCTGCTTATTATCGGCATCGTGGTAAGCTCATGGTTGCTTATTGCAGAGATTCCGATGTTCGCCCTTAAGTTCAAGCATTGGGGATTCAAAGGCAACGAGATTAAATACGGTTTCGTCATCTTTAGCGCAATAGCACTTGCCTGCGGTATCGCCTATGGCATCAAAACAGGCGACGCCAGAATCTACTATTCGCCTTTAAGCGTCATCATACTTGCCTATATCGCAGTATCAATCGCAACACAGAAGAAATAAATGCACATATTAATCGTCATATTGCTGCTTCTGCTGCTGTTTGTGCTTGTGCCAATTCTCTTCTTTGGTATTGTTGCATACGCCAAACTGAGAGGACTGTGGTATAAGCTAACGGGACGTCCGCAGCCCAATCCCTTCAGCGGATTCAACGCTAACTTCAACACCCGAAGCAGCTCACGCGAGAACGCCACACAAGGTCGTCAACAGCAAGCCTCACAGTCGGCATCTTCAAGCAACAGCAATGGCAAGAAGATATTCTCTGCCGACGAAGGTGAGTATGTCGATTTTGAAGTCGTTGACTGATACATATACACTTTATATAAAAGCCGAAAACTATGAGACAAGCCTTTCTACTATTCCTACTCGCACTATGTTGCTCAGTCCATGCACAGATTCCCGCAGGAAGGAGCAAAACAGTTACTATGTTTAGCGATTTCCAGCCTGCCATCATCAAACTGAAGGATGGCAAACAAAGTGTGCATAAGCAGACGAACATTTTCCTCAAGAACAGTACTCTCGTATATAAGAAAGCCCCTACTGGCGAGATAATGGAAGCCTCCATGCCTGTAGTGGCTGGTATAACCGTTGGTGAGCGCAACTTCATCAACGTGAAGAACCGTCTTGCGGAGGTAGTAGCCACAGAAGGCAACGCGACCCTTGTGCGCATCCGAGTGATTGACGTAGAGACCATGAAGGGCGAGTATCTGAACAACAGCATAATGACAAACTCATCCATGCTCGACGACCTCAACGCCGGACGCTTAATCGGTGAAAGCATGTCAACAACACGCATCGACGGAGCAGAGGATGAAGAGCCATACCCTCTCATGGACACTTATTATTATGTAGTAGGCGACAAGGCTACTATTGCCCAAGAGCGTTCCATTAAGTCTGCCCTGAAGAAAGAACAGCGCAAGGAATACGAGGTCATCATCTCCACAGGATTCAGTTGGACAAGAGCGGAAGACCTCGCAAAGCTTCTCAAGCTCTTCAATCAATAATGAAAAACTACATCTTCGACCTTGCCGGCGTCATCATAAACCTTGACCTTGAGCGCGACACAAAAGCCCTGAACTATATCGGACTGCCCGACTTCGAAGGCTGCATACGACAACCAGAAATTGCAGTCCCTACCCTCTCCTATCTCAACGGACTCATGTCCGAGCAGGACTACTGCGACACCATCCGTCCGCTATGCCGCGAAGGCATCAGCGACGAGGATATCCTATGGGCTATGGACGACGTTCTCGACATCATTCCCGAATCACGCATACAGATGCTTCTCGAACTCAGAAAACGCCACAAGGTATATCTCCTCAGCAACATCTACGACCGCGGCTGGCAGATTGCAACAAACGCATTCCGAAAGCATGGCGTAGAGCCAGAAGACTGCTTCGACCAACTCTTCCTCTCACACGAGATGCAGCTCGCCAAGCCCGATCCACGCATCTTCCAAGCTGTAATCGACGCTACAGGTATCTCTCCCGAGGAAACCATCTTCTTCGACGATTCAAGAAGCAATATCGCCACAGCTAAATCCATGGGTTTTCAGGCGCACCTCGCCCCTATGAACAAGCTCGAAGATGTTTTTGCAACAGAAAATATTTTCTCCTGATTTTTTCTGAATAGGGGGAAAATTTCCCGCAAAGGATTACCGAATATTGCCTTGCATATCAAAAACAGCTATGCTTTCTTTATACAAAGAAAAGAGGTTGGAACAGGACGCTCCAACCTCGGACGATTTCGCTTTTAAAGAAAAAAATGTAAAACGAAATCAATATTGGGTGCAAATATAGTGAATATATTCAGAAAAACAAAAAAATTAGGCCATTATTTTTGAAAATTAACACACATATTTGTAAATCTAATTTTTTTTCCCTACCTTTGCATCTTGAAAATCATAGACGTGCACCAGCCATAAAAGCTGACTCGCACTATTTCCCAGATGCGAATATCAAGGGAAATTTGCATCTTGAAAATCATAGACGTGCACCAGCCGTAAAGGCTGACATGCACTATTTCCCAGATGCGAATATCATAACATTTGCACTTTGAATTTTATCCAAATATTACTTGAATTTTATCTGATAAAAAATTAACGAAATAAATGAACAAACTAACATTTTTGTTTTTCTCTGCTCTTGTTTTTCCTTTGACAATGATGGCCCAGGCATGGGACGACGCTAAGTATAAAGCCATTGAGGCAAGCATTGTTGCGCCCCAATTCGCCGATGCGGAGTTCGACATCACAGCCACAGGCATCACAACGGCTTCTACCCCAAAGGAGATACAGACAGCTATCAATAACACTATCGACAAATGCTCCGAGGCTGGTGGCGGAAAGGTCATCATCCCTCCTGGAACATGGAAGACAGGCGCTATTACCCTGAAAAGCAACGTCAACCTTGTGGTCAAGGCTGGTGCTACCCTGCTCTTCGCTTACGACCCGTTCCTCTACCCGCTGGTGAAAACCCGTTGGGAAGGTCTCGACATAATGAACTACTCACCATGTATCTATGCCTATCAGGCAAAGAACGTTGCCATTACAGGCGATGGTATCATCGACGGAAACGGCACAAAAGACACATGGTGGAAATGGTGTGGAGCTGCAAAATACGGCTATGACGCAAACACGCTCCAGAGCCAGTCTAACGAATATGCAGGCAAGAACGCGCAATACAAGCAGGCGGATGAAAACGGGAAATTGCTCAGCAACCGCAACACCCTCCTCTGGATGGCCGACAACAACATCCCTACCGAAGAGCGCGTGTTTGGAATCGGTTGCGGTATGCGTCCGCAGCTCGTCAATTTCTATGAGTGTGAGAACGTGCTCGTTGACGGCGTCATCTTCCTCCGCTCTCCTTTCTGGGTTATCCATCCTGTACTGAGCAAGAACGTCACCGTGCGCCGCTGTAAAATTATCAACGACGGACCTAACGGCGACGGATGCGACCCAGAGTCATGCGAGAACGTGCTCATCGAGAAGTGCATTTTCAACACAGGCGACGACTGCATCGCTATTAAGTCTGGCCGTAACGGCGACGGACGACGCACTCCACGTCCTTCAAAGAACATCATCATCCGTGGCTGTACCATGGAAGACGGACATGGCGGCGTGGTTATCGGTTCTGAGATAAGCGCAGGCGTTCAGAACGTGTTTGCCGAGGACTGCCGTATGGACTCCCCTAACCTCGACCGAGTACTGCGTATCAAGACAAACACATGCCGAGGCGGAGTGACCGACGGCATCTACATGCGTAACGTAACCGTAGGACAATGCCGCGAGGCCGTACTGCGCATCAACCTCCAGTACGAGCCAAAGGAGAAATCAAAGCGCGGCTTTATACCTGTGGTGCAGAATATCTACATGGAGAACGTGACCTGCAAGAAGTCAAAATACGGCATCCTGCTCAACGGACTTGAGGACACCGTGGCTATCAATAACATCAGCCTGAAGAACTGCACCTTCAACGGAGTAACCGACAAGCCTATCCAGAAGACAGGAAAAGTAGGCTCAAAGCTGAAGTTCAGCAAACTCATCATAAACGACAAGCTCATACTCGCCAAGGCACCATACAAGCACTACTCTGAGTGGATGACATGGAGTGAGATGAAGCGAGTAAGACATCCGTTCTACCTCGACTTCACCGACGAGGCTACAGAGCCTAACGGTAAGTGGTCATACGCAGTAGGCATCGAGCTTGAGAGTATGCTCGACACATGGCGTGCCTATCAGAGTGCCGACGTGCTCAAATACCTCAAGGAATACCCTGCCCGAATGATTGACGAGGAGGGAAACATCAAAGGCTACAAGCAGTCGGACTATAGCCTCGACGACGTGCGCCCAGCACGCTTCATCCTGCGCATGAACCGACTCTTCCTCGGCGACAACGAGGTAAGGACCTACGGCACGGAGAAAGCCGTTGCAAATGTTTTTGCACAGATGCAGTCACACCCTCGCACCACTACGGGCAAGGACGGACGCGGAGTCTTCTGGCACAAGAACATATACCCTAACCAGGTATGGCTCGACGGTCTCTACATGGGACTCCCATACTTCACCATGATTGCCAGCGAGATGGAGGAAAAAGACGCGAAGAACGTTGCAAAGCAGGTCTATGACGATGTTGTAAACCAGATTGCAATAACATTCGAGAATACATACGACGAGAAAACTGGCCTTTGGAAACATGGCTGGGACGAGAAGAAATCACTCTTCTGGGCCGACAAGACCACAGGACTCAGCCAGCACTCATGGTCACGCGCCATCGGCTGGTTCGCCATGGCTATGGTAGAGGTTCTCGACGAACTACCTGAGAACTACGAGCGCAGCAAGGAAGTGAAGGACATGCTCCAGAAGGTCATGACCGCCGTGGTGAAGTATCAGGACCCAAAGACAGGCGTATGGTACGATGTCATGGACGTTAAGGACCCTAAGAACTACCTCGAATCAACAGCCTCCTGTATGTTCTCCTACGTGCTTCTGAAGGGCTCACGCCTCGGCTACATCGACGCCTCATTCAAGCAAGCAGGTGTAAAGGCATACGACGGCATCATCAACGAGTTCATCAAGATCAACACCGACAAGACCATCTCCCTCACCAAGTGCTGCTCAGTAAGCGGTCTCGGTCCTGAGGACAACCCAAATCGTGACGGCTCATTCGAGTACTACCTGTCAGAGCCTATCCGCGACAACGACGCCAAGGGCATCGCACCATTCATCTGGGCAAGTCTCGAAATGGAGCGCGACAAGGCAGAAACCGTCAAGCTCGGGTATTAGGACCCCTTCCCCGCTCCCCCGTAATGGGGAGAGCCTAAAGGAAAGTGAAGAATAACAAATAACGGAAATATGCGATTCAAACATATCTTTACGACAATACTTGCCGCCCTTTCTCTCACATCGTGCGGCGATATTATAGAACCAGACGGGAAATGGGACCCTATGGTTTGGAAAGCAGAGGTGAAAACGACTAAGCACAACGATGCGTATAGTGTTCCCGCAACTGGAGGCGAACTCATTTTCTCATGTAAGAACTATTCCAAGCCATGGATTGCCGACGCCTTGACGAGTGAGCAGCTCTATTCCACTCCCGATGAACAGCTCAATTATAACACAATAACCGCAGAATGGTTCAAGGCAGAGGTTAAAGACAACATCCTCACGGTCACTTTTGACAGCAATCAGACGACAGAGGAACGCCCTCTCAAACTGACCGTCACAGCCGGTGACATCTTCTACACCTTCACATTCCTGCAATCAGCAAGCAAATAACATAAAACAGCCTATCCCGAATAATCAGGATAGGCTGTTCTGTTTACATGCAGATCTTGACTTTATGCAACTCCCAAGTAACTCCTATGTAAGTCCCATGTGACTCCCATCTTCTTTCTATGTAATGTCCGTTCAATAGCGGACGTATCGCGGTGTTAGAGCGAAGGAATAGCGAAGGAGAAGCCTATAATCTTTGGCTTTTTTATTTTGCGAAGATGTTTTTTTGAACGCTTACCCACCAGTCAAGTGTTCATGTTGATTGTACTCGAAGTTAGATTGATACTTAATATGCACAACGCCACCAGAAGCGATGTCCGCATTCTAAACACTCAGCTGTACCATCAGCATATTCTACAACATCTTCACTCCCACAACAAGGACAAATTCCTGATTCAATTGGTTTCATAGTCTTATACAGGTTAAATTGTTTATAAATGTATTTTTACTAGCACGAGCAAAAATACAAACAAAAAGCGGTATTTCCAAGAGAAAATGTAAAAAAACTTAGGTTTGTGCTCAAAAAATATAGATTTTTACAAAGGAATTCATATTTATAGTAATTTAAAAGAAAAATCCTCCTCCGTGTGGCTGTGATGCTGACGGAGGAGGATAATAATTTTTACAATCCGAACTTTAACTTTGCGCCTATGCGGCACCAGAGACCGGGCTGGGGGATGGTGGCGTAGTCGTAGTATTTCTTGTCGAAGAGATTGGTGGCGTCAAGATATACAGACCAGCGGGGGGCATCCCACGAGAGACGGGCATCGGTGAGGGCATAGGATGGATTATCACGACCTACGCGGTCTTGCCATCGCCATGAGAGACTGAGGTTGAGGCGTTTCCATAGCCTTCCGTCAGCACTCAACACGACCTTGTGACGGAGGTAGTCCATTGCGTATTTGCTGCTGATGACCGTTACGTCGTACTCGGAATCCTCGTTGATGTAGCTGTATTTCGCGCTTAGCTTTCGCAGAGGACACGCCTCGCTCCATAGCTCCTGCGGGAGGAGGTTGAGGTTCAGCTCGAAGCCCTTGTTGTCAAGCTCGAAATTGACGGAATGGAAGATGCCGTCGGACTGTCCTGTGGAGGCGTCGGAATACGTTACCCAGTCTATCATATCCGTCTTGTGCGAATAGAAGAGCTGTGCCTCTGCCATGAAGCCGTTGGCGCGGTATTGCGCTCCGAGCTGGTAGTCGGTTGTCTTCTCGGGCTTCAGGTTGCTGTTGCCCTCGATGTTTGCTCCGCTATAATACAGGTCGGTGAAGGTAGGCATTCGGAGAGCCATGTTCCATGAGGCGTAGAGCTTCCACGCTTCGGTTGGGCGGTAGCTGATGTCGATGCCCGGATAGACGCGCCACTTGGTGTCGAGACCGTCGTTCATGTTCGCCAGAAGTCCGAGGGAAACGGTGAGGTCGCGAAGGAGGATGTCGTGCTCAAGGAATGCGGAGAGGTTGGTTCGCGTGTCCTTGTATTTGTAGAGCTTGTCGGCTTCGGCATCGTGTCCACCAGTCTTTTCCCAGTCGGATTCGGGCATTGGCTTGCCGAGTTTCGTGCTCTTGATGCCCTCGCCACGCACTTCTAAGCCGAGGGATGTCTTGCCGAGAGGGGAGGAGAACCATGCGTTGAGCGATGCGCCTCGGGAATCGACCTTGTGGAAGTTCTCGCCTGCGGGGTTGTCCTTATGCCATTGGTAATGGTCGAACCAGCGGTTCCAGTAGAGCTGTGGGGCGAGGTGTACGGCTCCAAGCTTTATGTCGCCGTTGAGGGCAGCCATCAGTCGCTCGTTGCTCTCCCATTGGTCGGTAGAGGAAGCGCCGTAGAAGGTGTTGGCTGCGTAGGGTTTGTAGCTGTAGCCGAACTGGCCGCTAATAGTGGCGTTATCGCCCATCTGCGCACTAACGTGGTAGAAGACGCGCGAGGAGGAGAAATTGCTGTTGGGCGTGGCTCCGTCGGTGCGCGTGTAGCCACCAGAGAGGGCGTGGTGCGTAGAGCCAAAGGACTTGGCGAGGGATGCGTTCGCGTGGGCGTAGCCGTACTGGCCGGCAGAGACATGAACAACGGCCTCTCCCCCCGCCCTCTCCCGTAGAGAGGGAGCCGATTCGGGCACGGTGGTCACAATATTTATCACGCCATTGAACGCGCTGGTGCCATAGACACGCGCGGCAGGTCCCTCGAGCACTTCTATGCGCTCGATGTCTTCGGGAGAAACGGGAAAATCGGCTGATAAATGACCAGTGTGGGGTGAGGAGATGTTGACACCATTCAACAGAATGGTAATCTGGTCAAAATTTCCTCCACGCACGGAGATGTCCGTCTGTACACCAAAGCCACCACGCTGACGGACATCGACGCCTGTGGCTAATTTCAAAATGTCGTTGATACTCTCTGCCGCCGCACGATGAATATCCTCTCGTGTGATGACAGACACGATCTTTGCTGACTCTGCGAGAGTCAACGGAGCGCGAGAGCCGGTGACGACCACCTCTTCGAGCTTCAGTTCTGAGCGCTGGAGCGAGTCGCCGGTTGCCTCAGTGATGACGCTGATACCGTCTGCCTTTGCGTGGGAGAGGGTAGCGACGCTGAGGGTTCCGATGAGCACCTCACGACCTGCTACGGCGAAGAGGGCGTAGCCCTTGCGTGAGAAATGCTTGAATCGCAATGCCTTGCGCTCACAGAAAAGTTTCTGTTGCATCTGTTTTGTTAGAAAATTAATTAATGAAAATAAAATAAAAACAATCCCTAACCCCAACTGGGGTTAGGGAGTTATATGCTGTTTATATTATTTCAGCAGATATGGGTAATGCAGAATACTGAAGATTCCAACGTCATTGCCCTTGGCATCGTAGGCATGGAAGATGAGTGTCGTTGCAGCCAATCCGCTGCCCCATGAGCCGTTGTCCTCGAACTCAAGGTATGTTACCTTGTCCTCATCATAGTAACGGAATGTTCCTGATACGCTAACATTTTCGTTTACCGTCATCTCATCGTTCTTGAGGTCATAGAACTTGGTAACGATGAGGTAGTCCTTATACTTACCAATCAACTGGCCTGCGTTCATCTTGATAGTGAGGGTTTTCTCGTCAAAAGTGACAGGGATGATGAATCCGTAGTCGCTGAGAACGAGAGCGTATGATGTAACGCCTGCGGTATCGGTTGATGCCACGAACTCAGCGTTGAGGGCATCTTCCTCGCCCTTGCTATTATAGAAGCCTAACATCATCTCTCCGAGAAGGTCCTTCTCAAGATCACATTGCTGAACGAAGATTGAATCCTTGGTTGAACCTGCCTCGTAGTAGATATATCCGCTACGGATGTGGCCTGTTGCGTTTTCTGCAACGCCTACAGAGAGTACTCCGTCCTTTGCCTTGCAGGTGATCCAGTCTTCCTGAGTAGAGCACTTGAGATCAAGGTTTGTTACGTATGGAATCTGGAGGTCAGCCTTCTCGTCGTTGAGATAAATATTCTGTGTCTCGACTGATACGATAGCACCTTTCTGAATAACAGCAACCTCGGTAACGTCGCTTCCGCTCTTGATGACAATCTTACCGCTACGATATTCAAGACCTGTATTGTCGGTGGTCTTCACGGTGATGGTCTTACCGCTTACAGAGGTAGTAAACCAGTCGGTTGAAGCAGTTACATCGATAGCAGATGGAGCATCTACAACGATAGTACCCTCGGATGCCTTAACCGGCATGTCAGAAACATTCTGGCTAACGATTTTGATGGAATTGGTGAGGAGATATTCACCTTCGCTACTATCGTTACAAGATGTAAGGCAGAGGAGGGAGATCAACATGAACAAGAACCCCTTTCCCGCCTTGCGGGCACCCTTTCCCCATGAAGGGGCAAGGGAATAGTATAGATGATTAATATTTTTCATAATTATTATTTTTTATGGCTTTAGCACTCCGTCTCTTCCCCACTCTACGGAGGGAAGAAACGGAAGTTAGAGCCTTTTAATTATCAAACGGACGTGCGATTTGTTCCTTATATACTGTGAAGTATATCTCAGGATCATCAGTACGAACCATCTTAATCCATGTAGGTTGCTTAGGATCATCGGCAGTAAGGGTGTAAGAGAAGCCCTTAGGACCGGTGAGAACACCTATAATATAGTTATAATTCGCATTATTGTAGTACCATACGCCATCGCCTTCAGCAGTTCCTGCGAAGTAAAGGGTAACGATATCGTCAGTGAGGATATCTGGCTCGATATGCAGAGAACCTGCGTATTTACCGCTGACGAATGAGAATGCAAATTTGCCAGAATAGTCGAGGATGTCATTAGGACCAAGAATCATGTAAACAATATCCTCGCCTTCAGCAGCACTACCATCCTTTGCCTGATTGAAGTAAGCCATAGCCTTCTCAGAGATAGAACTTGCCTTGAAGAACCAGTTAGCGGTAGTGAGGAACTCGGTAAGAGGCTGTGGAAGGGCTACGAGAGCAACAGAGTTATCTGCTGGGTTTGCCCAGATACCGTTCTCTGAATAGCTGAAGCCAGTCACGCTCTTGCCCATTACATTCACGGTGTCCTTGAACTCGAATCCAGAAGTTGTGGTGATGAATGGCATGTCTGTGGTCTCGCCAGTCTCAGGGTCGGTGAACTTGAACACGTTGTTGACACGACGTGTGAGGATAGAGTCACCATTAATCACGAAAGCGTACTTACCAGACTGCATCTTCTCGCCTATCTTCTTCACAGCGTCAATATATTCATTTGCAGGCTGACTGAGGCGATGCATATACATCATAACGCCGCTACGCTTGCCCTTGAGGGTGATAAGGTCGTTCTGAACGTCCATGATGATGAACTCGAAGTCGCCGTCCTTTGCCTCATACTCATCAGGTGAAGGTGTAGCGTATGCATGCATCAATGAGTTATAAGTGTCGAAGCTGAGGATTGGACCGTCATCATTGGTGAGCTTATAAAGGCTTGTCTCGCCCTTCTCAGCATCCTGTGAATAAACGGTAGCCTCAGTACCCTTGAACTGAATTGCATATGCAATACCACCATAGGCGAGCTCACGGTTTGGATAGTAGTCGAGTCCCCAACCGTTCTCATTGCCTGTGAGGGCAGCCTTTGTCTTGTCAAGAACCTCCTGCATTCGTAGAGAAGAAGACTTGTCGAAAACATCCTCCTGGTCTTTCAGACATGACTGAAGAAATAAGGTAGAAAGGAGGAGGGCAAAGAACAAGAACCCCTTTCCCGCCCTGCGGGCACCCTTTCCCCGTGAAGGGGCAAGGGAATTGTATAATTGATTATCTTTTTTCATAATTATATATTTTTATTGCCTTTCGCGCTCCGCCCCCTTCCCCATTACGGGGGAAGGGATTGGGGTTAGGGGTCTATTTTACTGTAATATCTGTAAGATCCACCTTGCCGGCGAAAATATCAGCCTGACGACGCTGAACGGTTTCGCGGAGAACATCAATGTCAATATTGAAGTTTTCCCTCATGTATCGGCGAACGATGTCAAGCTTTGAGTTTATCAGCTCAGAAGCATGTACAGCTTCTTCACCAGTTTTCTTGGCTTTCTCTGCAGCAGCCTTATCAGCAGCCTCCATAGTGTCGTTCCATGTTTTTGCATCATGGGTGATATACTCAGAGAGCATCTCGGCAAAGTCCTCCTGATAGGAGTTCTGAGAGTAGGCTGTGATGAAGCCCCTTGACAGGTATTCCCTGTCGTATGGCTCCTCACTCCACATATCACCAACATAGTCCTTACCAGTAACCAACTGGAAATCTGGAGGGATAACCTTTGTCTGGTTCATGATGTGGGTGAACTCATGATGGATGGTCTTGAAATAGTAACGGTTCATGTATTCCGGACCATTTTTGATATTATCGCTAAGATAATTCAGACCAGCAAGCAGAATCTTACGACCGCCTTCAGCAGTACCAAGAATATAGGTTCCGTTGTTGCGGTACTCCCATTCTCCAATGAGGAAGAACATCTTAGGGAAATAACGGCGTGTGAAGTCCGTGCCGGCAACCTCGTCATATGACTCTACACAGAGATACTTTACTAAATGTGCCATCTTAACGGCATCCTCGTACTTTGCTGGTACTGTATAGTAGTCGTAATCAGACTCCGTTTCCTTATATCTGTACTTGAAATCGATATTATATGGAATGGCGAAGTTAGTTTCCAGCCATTTATCGAATTCTGTCTGCTCCTCATTAGGCGTAACAATCACGCTCTTGTTCTCGTCTGGATCGTCAGCGGTACAGGAGGCTAATGTCATTACACCCAGAGCAATCGGTATAATTAATTTATTTAGTTTCATATTATTATTCTTTTTACTTTTTATTTTTAGAAAGAACCTTTTGCATTCCGGCTCCCTTCCACATTACGGGGGAAGGGCCGGGGTTAGGGGTCTTTATCTCGGATTCCTCTCCAAGCCAGCCTCAAGCACCTTGTTAGGAAGCTGAAGAGCGCGTCGCAGGTCATCTTTCGTCAAGAAATCGACTTGCTCCGCAGGCACACCGTCTGCATTCATTACACGACGAGGAATCTCTATGCCGTAACGCTTGATATCAAACCAGCGAAGACCGAGGTGCATAGTCTCTGTACGACGGAAAGTAAGAACTGCCTGAAGCATATTCTCCTGAGTGCTTCCTTCTGCATCGATAGTGAAAGCAGGATTGAGATGCTTCTTGAGCTGTGACTCCATTTTGTCTTTGTCAGAGTATGAATACTTTGCCTTGTTATAGAACTCATTCACAATCTCTGGTGTCAGCACAACCTGACTCTTGGTTATGGAGTGCATCCACATAGTCATATCCTCACAAGCCTTGTCATACTGCTTGAGCATGATATAAGCCTCTGCACGGCTGAGAAGAGTCTCATCGGTAGTGAGAGTTGGATATACTGTACGATAGTATCCAATCTTAGCAACAGGGTCTGTGTACTCAAAGATATATGGCAACTTCCAGAAGACAGTCTTGTCGAGGTTAGTTGCAGCATAAGCCTTTGGAGTTACATAGAATGATGTATAACCGCCCCAGAGCTGTGTAGCACGGATATCCTCCTTCTCAGCAAGATACTTGCCGTGAGAGTAGCGGCTGTTGTAACGGTAAGGACCGAAGAACAAGCCTGCAGCGGAATAAGAGGTGAGAAGCAAGAGGTTTGCATTCTCATCGGCATTGATATACTGATTGCTGATAGCGTCGAAGCTCTGTGTCATCTGTGACATTGCCTTCCAGTTGCGAAGCATAGTTGCTGGCTGGTCGCCAAGACACAATGTAGCAGCTTCAATAGCCTTCTCCCATTGCTCAGTGAAGAGATAGAAACGTGTTGCGAGAGCGTATGCCGCACGCTTTGTGAAGTGGTACTTAGGTACTGTGTAGTAAGAACCATTCACAAGTGGAAGTCCTTCCTCTATGTCAGCCTGAATGTGGTTGTAGAGGTCGGTCATATTGCCACGCTCATACGAAGGATTAAGCTGTGTCTCAGGCTCGGTAAGGTATGGCAAACCAAGCTGAGTGTCGTTCTTTGCCTTGTTGTATGGCAAGCAGAACATATTTGCAAGCATGAAATAGTTGTATGCGCGGCACATGAGAGCCTCGCCCTTTGCCTCCTGCAAAGTAGATGAAGAAGACTCAGGCATGTTCTCAATTGCCTTCAGTACTTCGTTTGCAGCAGAAATACTTACGAGGGAACTCTGCCAGAAGCTCTCCAATGACTCATTGTCCTGTTCCTTCTCGTCCTTCCATGCCCATGCTTCCTCACAGAAACGCTCAGTCTCTGGGTTGCTCTCACCGTAGTCGTCGATATTATCAGAAACGAGCTCAGCTACATAGATATGGTCATGGTCAGGATAGGCACCTACAAGGAGGTTCTGTATCTTCTGCTCATTGTCTATTGTTGCGCGGTTATCTGGATTTGTGTCGAGGAAATCGTCACAACTCACCATGCAGAATGCACCTGCAATAATCGCGCCGGCGTATGTATATTTTAATAATGTGTTCATAAATTTTTAACTTAAAAGGTTATTATTTTTATGGTTTTGAGGTCTTTGGGGAACATAGGCTTTTGCTTTATGACCTTATGACCTCATAACCTTCTAACCTTAAAACCTGAAGATTATTTTACCTCAACGATGACGCGACGATCGTAAGCTGTGTTCTCAAGCATACTTACACCGCCCTTACTACTTATTACCATCTGGCTACGGCTTACGCCTAATGCCTCAAGTGACTTGGCTACAGACTCAGCACGCTGTGCAGAGATGCGGTTGTTGATTTCCTCTGTGCCTGTTGCGCTGTCAGCATAGCCAGTAAGATATACCTTGAGGTCTGGATTCTTCTTAGCAGCCTCGGCAATAGTACGGAGATTAACTTCCTCACCAGCCTCAAGCTGTGATGATGAGTTGAGAGCGAAGAATATTGAGAGTGGCATAAACTGCTTTTCCTTCTCCACCTTTACCACTTCCTTCACAACTTCCTTGACTACCTCCTTAGCCGCAGCAGGCTTCTGGTTAGCAAGCTGCTCGCGCAGACGGTTGATCTCAGCGTTGGCATTGTCGAGATCTGACTGGAGCAGAGTTGCACGACCGTCATCCTTCTTCACGCTTGAGTCGCTACCACCAAGACCGATACGCAAGGTTGCTGTGAACTGCTTTGGTGTTGGAGCTGCCACACCACCTGCATTGAAGAACTCAGGATCCTGACCGTTCAGCTTTTTGTCTGCATAGATAAGGAAGAGGTTGGTTGCCTGAAGCTTCAGAGAAAGATTAGCAAGACGAAGTTTCTCGGTAATGCTCTTTGGGAAGTCATAACCAACAGATATTTCCTTCATACGGATGAAATCACCCTTCGCAATACGTGCAGTACTGTAGTTGTATGCGTTGTAAGCGTATGAGAGGTGTGAGTCGTTCTCGTTCTGACGCTTTGAAGCGATAACAGGGATGTTGGTGTATTTCTCATCACCAGGAACAGTCCAACGGTTGTTGAACTCCTTAGGAGTTGACATAAGGTCGGTGTATTCGTCAGAGAATACAGGATCAAGACGTACTACATTACCGAAAGAATAGGTAATGAATACGTTGAGTGACAGATTCTTATACTTGAACACGTTGCCGAGTGAACCTACGTCAGTTGGGTCAACAGAACCTGAGTACTCAAGGAAATTGAGTTTGTCCTTGTCTGTTTCCTGGAAATAGATGCCTGTTGTGGTTACTTTGCCGTCCTGATCAAGGAACAGAGGCAGACCTTCATCGTTAAGTCCCATGAAAGGAATAGAGAAGAGTGCACCTACAGGATATCCCTCACGAGCGAATGCTGTTTCAGAACCTGTACTTGTACGTGACACGAGATTCATCACGTTATTTGTTGTCTTCAGGTCTGTAACCTCATTTGAAGAGTGAGAGTAGATGAAGTTGGTTGTCCAACTGAAGTCCTTTGTCTTGATATTGTTGGTCGTGAGACTGATTTCAATACCATTAGCCTTCATAGAGGCGATGTTACCGAGTTTCTCAATCTCACCACCTATACCCTGTGTAGTTGCAACACCGATAAGGTCGTAGTTGTTACGCTTATACCAGTCCAACTCAAGGTTAATGCGGTTGTCAAGGAATCCGGCAGAGAAACCGAGGTTAAGCTCGTGCTTCTTCTCGTATGTGAGTTCCTCGTTTGCGAGGCTCTTGATATAGAGCATACTCTCACGAACACTTGCGAAAGGACGCCAAGGAGTCTTACTACCAATCTCTACGATTGCATTTGAAATGCTTGGACGCTCAGCGGTAAGTGAGTAAGAAGCGCGGAGTGCGAGGTGTGAGAGTGTTGGCTCGAACTTCTTGAAGAATTCCTCCTCATGTACGTTCCAAGAAGCAGATACGTTCCATGTAGGCAACCAACGGGCAGCACGGCTCTTACCCATGCGGTTTGTACCCTCATAGCGGTAAGTGCCATTCAAAGTGTAACGTCCTTGATATGAGTATGTTCCGTTAGCGAAGAAAGCTGCGCTACGCTCGTGCTTGTTCTCAAGTGTATAGTAGTCGGTGTTCTCCTCAGAACCCTTCTTGAATACCTGATAAGCGTAGTTAGGAATCTCACCCATAGTATATTGCATACCCCAGCCACGGAACCATGTCTTGTGGCGGTCAACGTAGTTTGTTTCCATACCGCCATAGAGGTTCACGATATGATCTTCAGCAAATACATCATTATAAGCAGCTGTGAGACGTGTGTCCCACTTGTACATATTGCGGTCTGTGCGCTCGTAGATACCACCGTCAGGAAGTACGGTTATTGGGAGAGCATAGATATTGTCTGGGTCTTTATAAAGGAATGGGTTCTCATCACGGATGGTAGAATTACCCATTGCACGATATGCCAGAGCCTGATTACTGTTGTCGAGAATATAGTGCTCCTGTCTTGTAGCGGTATTCTGCATACCTGCGAGCAACGTGAGCTCCACCTTCTTAATAGGCTTGTACTTCAAGCTACCAGTAACACGGAAGTCGTTCACACCAAGCTCCATATAGTTGCTCTGCAACTCATTGAAGATGTTGAAGTCAGCATAGTTACGAGTGTAGTATGTATCAGCATCAAGAGCACGTGAGGTGTTCATTGAATATGAATATGGGTTGATATCGAAGTCACGCTTCACCTCACCAGTTACAGCATCGGTTTCCTTACCGATAGTACCCGGAGCCTCCTGTTTACGGAAAGAAGCATTAGCGATAACGTTGAACTCAAGTTTCTTGTTGATATTGAAAGTTGAGTTGAGGTTTGCTGTATAGCGCTCAACCTCACTTCTCTTATACCATCCTGGATCAAACATAGCACTTACAGATACGTAGTGCTGTGATTTCTCAGTACCTGAAGATACACTTACTGAATGGTTGTGCATGATGCTGTTTGTGAACAGGCGGTCAAACCAGTTGGTGTTTCTCATCTCAGCAGCACGGAGATATGCGTTGCGTGCAGCAGCTGTGTTGGCAAGTCCGAACTGACCTGTTGAAGGGTCATACTCGGTGATGAGCTGATACATCTTACCATACACACCGCTCTCTGACTTCTTTGCAATCTCCGCATAGTTGAGGTAGCCCTTCTGTTCGAGCTCCTGATATACAGACATCTGATCCTGAGAGTTCATGATGTTGAAGTCATTATAGCTTGGCTTCAAACGCATGGTATATTCACCTGTATAGTTTACGAATGCACTTCCTGTCTTACCCTTCTTGGTGGTGATAACAATCACACCGGCCATAGCACGAGCACCATAGATAGAGGTTGCAGAACCGTCCTTCAGAATCTGGAATGACTCGATATCATCAGAGTTAAGACCGGCGATGGCACTTGAGATAAGTGTCTCGGCATCACCAGAAGACAGATCGTCAGCACTTACCTCGGTCACATCCTCCATGATAACGCCGTCAACAACCCAGAGAGGCTTTGAAGAGCCAAAGATAGAGGTTGCACCACGTACACGAATCTTAGGAGCCGTACCGAATGTACCTGACACGTTCTGCACACTCACACCGGCAGCACGTCCTTCAAGGGAGCGTGAGATATCCGCCATACCGTCAATCTTTGCCGATGTAGCATCAATCTTTGCGGTAGCACCAGTAAAGAGACGCTTGTCGGTCTTTACCATACCAGTAACGACAACGTCCTCAAGAAGACCGTCGCTAACAAGATTTACAACCATGCCAGACTTTGGAGTTGTAATCACAGTCTTCATGCCGACATAGCTGATAGATAATTTCTTGCCACTTGGCACATCAATAGTAAACTTACCGTTGATGTCCGTGACAGTACCCTTCTTGTCGCCCTGTATCATAACAGTAGCGCCGATTACCGGTTCACCATCCTCTTGTGAGAGAACAGTACCTGTAACCTTGGTTTGTGCCAGCGCTGTTGTTACCATACACAGCATACTGACCAAAAACAGGATAAGTTTTTGTTTCATACCTTAATACTCTATATTACTTGAAAAATTTATTTACGTCTTTATACCTCGGACTTTTAGGATTTTATGTCGGGCGGATGTATTTTTTACATATGTTGTGATTTGTGTTGTATGCAAATGCAAAAGTACTTAAAATTTATTAAAAGAACAAACAAAATACTAAAAAACTTTCACATAAATGATATTTATCAAGCAAATACCATAAATAAGGTATGCGCGCGTAAACTTTTTTAACTTTTTGCGCGAGTAAAAATCATAGTTGAATCCTAAAACGGCCAAAGTCCCCACAAAGGGGGACTCTGACTTTTACTTTATCTTTTCTTTCAATTTTATTCTTTCTGAAGAATATACATCTCTTATTTCTTTCCAGAGACATATGATTTCAATTACTATCGTAATAATAGAAATGTAATCAATCTAAAGCTCCCTTTGATGGCCGTTTCTTGCGAACGGACTTGAAACGGACTTGAAGCGAAGGAGAAGCGGACCTGAAACGGTCCTATGAAATTACATGAATTTCTACCATTCACAAGTTCTTCGTCTTTCTGATGCAAAAATACTCAAAAGTTTTTATTCACGCAAACGAAAATGCAAAAAAATCAAGCTTACATTTATATTTTTTACACACCTTTATTTATGGATAGCTAATCGTAGATAATCACTTTAGCGAATAAGCATAGAGAGATAATCCCCAATAGGCAGAGAGATAAGGACATAAAAAAAAGGATCAGTAGAAACTCACGTCTCGGCTGATCCTCCAAAACTTTTATTTGATTATGAAAGGGGGAAACATTGTTATAAATTATTCTTCTTTCGGTGCTACTCTTATGAGTAGCGGAGTATCTGACCTGGGCGAACCTTAACGTCGCGTGTCAGATGATTGAGCTTGCAGAGTTGTTCAACGGTTACACCGCGACGCTTAGCAATGCCGTAGAGTGTTTCGCCGGACTTAACCTTATGATAGCGTGTCTCGGTGTACTGGCGAACCTCGCTTTCAGCAATTTCCTTCTGTTCCTCTACAGTCTCTGTTTCCTCAGGAGCACCATCAAGGCGGATAGTCTTGTTGACAGCAACAGACTCCTGCTCATAGTTGCTCTTACGGAACATATAATAGTCGGCTGTCACATCCTGGTTTACGAAATCGAAGAGCAAAGCAGGATTAAGCGCTACACCACAGAGACGAGTCTCAAAGTGGAGGTGTGAACCTGTGCTTCGACCGGTGTTACCACCAAGACCAATAGGCTGACCAGCCTTTACTGTTTCATTTTCATCTACCAACCAGTCACTCATGTGACCGTATATTGTCTCAAGACCGTTAGGGTGGCGAATGACAAGGAATTTACCATAGCCACGAGCCTCATATCTCTTTACACGTACCTTTCCTGAGAAAGCAGCACGAATAGTATCACCGATATAAACCTTAACGTCTATTCCCTTGTGCATACGTCTCCAGCGTGGTCCCATCTTACTTGTAATGACCCTGCTGGTCGTTGGCATACAGAAATGCTTCAAACTGATTCTGAATGAGTCAGGCAGTTCTGTCTGCTTGTGAGCGTATGTATTATCCCAATCGTCATACAGCTGTGAAGCTGGGTTTTGAAGTGATTCCCTTTCTATTACCGTCTTTAATGCTAAGGTGTCAACTGCACGCATTCTGCGATCAACTGGAGCCTGTCTTGCAAGCAAATCTTGTGCCGAGACTGGTGCTGAAACCAGCATGAGCATAAATGGTAGGATGAATAGCTTATATATTTCCTTTAAATTCATTAAAAAACTGTTTAGTTAATATTCAAACGCTTCCACAATTCCCCAATAGCGGAAAAACTGTTGCAAAGATAATAAAAAAAAACGGTTTAGCCAAACAATTTTCGACAGAAAGTCTTCATTTTTAACATTAAAGCCCTCTTTTAACATCCATTAACGGATAACATCCGAAAAATAGTTTATTATTTCGAAAATTATTTCTAACTTTGCAATCAAAATTGCATATTTATGAATATAACCCGCATAATACCCCTTACGGTCTTGATGTGCATCAACAATTTGGCCTGTTTTGCACAATCTGCCGGAAATCCGCAGAAGGGAGGCAACTATCTATATTGTCACATGAGCGGACGAGGACAATGGACGGCTTACGCGGTTTCGCGTGACGGGGAAGAGTTTCACGACCTCATCGGAGGCGACTCTATTTTCTCCAGTAGGGAATTGGCGGCAATAGAAGGTGGTACGCGCGACGCGTATATATGCAGGAAGCACGATATGAGCGGCTACTTGATGGTGACTACCGACATGAATAATTCTGCCACCAAACGTCTTGGCAAGAAGGAGACGTGGGATAACTATGGCATAAACCTATTGACATCCGACGACCTCATTCATTGGAAATCAACGACTTTCGATTTCCGCAAGGGACTGGACATTTTCTCTGACACCAAGACGGAGAATGACCGCGAGCGTTCTGCGTATAAGGACTGGACAACGATTAATCGCGTCTGGGCCCCTCAGATATTCTGGGATTCTGAGTATAAATGGCCTGACGGTCGCAAGGGCGGCTATTTCATCTATTACTCCCTCTGGAACAGGGACGAGGAGGCATACGACCGTATGTACTACTCATACGCGGACGAGAGTTTCACTACCCTCACCCAGCCACGCCTGCTTTTCGATTGGGGCTATGCCACTATTGACGCAGACATAAACTACGTGCCAGCCGACGGGAAATACCACATGATGATAAAGAAGGAAGGTGGTCAGCCTGGACTCTTCACTTCCACATGCAATTCCCTAACAGGCAAGTGGCCGGAGCCCGACTCTACCGACTACGTGAACTTCGAGGGCAAGAAGAAATGCGAGGGCGTATCTGCCTTTCAGCTTGAAGGCGACGACACATGGCGTATTGCGTATATCGAGTACTCATCCCGTCCGCGCAACTATCGCATCTGCAAAGCAGACAAATACATGCGCAATTTCTCCGAGCCCAAAAATATAATAGGTGTAGTCGCTCCTCAGCACGGCTCTTTCATGAGGATAACCGATGAGGAATACGAACGGTTGGTAAAAGCATTCCCAATTCGGGAAATGAAAAATGAATAAAAATGCACATCGCTAATGGAACAAGAAAATAACATATCAGTTTCATCGTCTTCTCCAGAAGGCGTAACCGTAAAGCCAGCCTCTTCAATGGCGGTACTCTTTGCAACATTCTTCCGCATAGGACTCTTCACCATAGGCGGAGGATATGCCATGATTCCGCTTATCGAGGCAGAGATAGTGAACAAGCACAAATGGATTGGAAAGACGGAATTCCTTGACCTGATAGCAATTGCGCAATCATGTCCGGGAGTTTTCGCAATCAATATCTCAACATTCATCGGATACAAGAAACGCAAAACCGCAGGAGCCCTTTGCTGTGCCCTAGGAACTGCCTTGCCGTCATTTCT
>JAEEGJ010006740.1_pt1 | contig 34013 bp, 30 predicted proteins | sample 8958761 | NCBI WGS metagenome assembly JAEEGJ01 (sample SAMN16246546, study PRJNA631951) | gut metagenome | biome: gut microbiome; feature: rumen; material: RS-attached | host: Bos | place: Iran: Karaj | collected 2018-10
TGACAAGGCATTGGAAATAATTCGGTCCCTTTATTTGAATTTTCCGAATAAAAGCATTTACTTTGCGGACCAAATCCGGTATTTGGAGAAATTAGTTTTGATAAATCAAAAATAAAGATAGAAAATGTTTAAGGTTTTACTCGTCATTATTGTGATTCTGGCAGTGTTCCTTTGCTTCATTGTCACAATCCAGAATTCAAAAGGCGGCGGTCTGGCTGCCGGTTTTGCTTCATCAAACCAGATTATGGGTGTTCGCAAGACTACCGATATCCTTGAAAAGACCACTTGGACTCTGATTGCAGGTATAGCAGTCCTGAGTATCCTTACAGCATATGTGGCAAAACCCAAGGCTGTCAACGCAGGATCTGTTTATGACGGTGAGGCAGTTGAGAACCACATAGTCAATCCGGAGTCATCAACCACTACATTCGACGCTCCGATTGAGATCCAGGATCTTCCCGAGGAATAATCCCGGACAGACAGAATAATAAGCGGAGGCGATCTGATGACCGCCTCCGCTTATTTTCATATCAGTTTCCTGTAAACATCCATCAGCCGGTCGGCCCGCACTTTAGGACTGAAATTGTCCATTGCATACCTGTAACCTTTCCGGACCATTGACTCCTTCAGTCTGTCGTCGGTGAGTATGGCCGCCATACCGTCTGCTATCTGACTTATATCGTTGGGATCTACTGTCAGGGAATCCGGTCCTGCTGCCTCGGGCAGTGAAGATACGTTGCTGGTTACTACCGGACAGCGGGAAAGCAATGCTTCAACCACCGGTAACCCGAATCCTTCATAGAATGACGGGTAGACAAGCAGGCGTGCGTTTGAGTAGAGATACCTGAGCTCCCGGGTGCTTACCTTTCCGTTGCCAAAGATAACAAGATCCTTAAGGTTGTGACTGTCTATATATGAGAGCACTTTCTGCTTGTATTCCCTTCCGTTGCCTATCACCACAAGCGGGATCTTAAGGTCATCGGGCAGCAATTCCATGGCTTTTATTATCCCCAACAGGTTCTTTCTTGAGTTGATGGAACCCACATACAGCATGTAGGGCTTCCCGTTTACCTGCTCGCAGAGACTCTGCGGACATATACCCTGATCGTCGGTATAGTAGAGCGGGCTTACCGGCTGATATACTATATCTATTCTGGCCGGATCAACGTCGTAGAACCTGATGATATCCTCTTTGGTAGTCTGGCTTATGGCTATTATGCGGTCCGCCGTTTTGCATGCATGGCGCCACTTAAGGTGGTATGTAAACCGGTCCGGTGCGTGGTACATGTCGGGGAATGTCTTGAACGCTACGTCATGGATAGTAACCACGGATGGCGTTTTCAGTCCTGTCGGCAACTCGTTTGACAGGCCGTGAAAAATATCGGCTGAATCTTTTTTTACGGCCGATGCCAATCCGAACGTGCGCCATATGCTCCCCCTTAACAGACCATGGGGCTGTATGGTGGTACAGTGTTCCTTGCCTGTGTATCTGCACGTGGTGTCGTTCAGTTTTATTTTGGGCGTGTATAGCAGATACTCGTTCTCAGGGTAGAATTCAGTGAGAATGTCAATTGTGGTACGGCTGTGATTGCCCAGTCCTGTAAAGTTGTTGAACAGACGTTTGGCGTCGAATCCTATTTTCATACCTCACCCGGTGACCAGACCATGGAACTTGCCCCCAGGATAGCGGCATCGGACTCTTTCAGCGAGGAGTACAATATCTGTATCTTACCTTTCCAAATCTGCATCAGATTGTCGTTCATGGCTTTGACCATATCGTCGTGGAAAAACTCACGGGATTTGGTCAGACCGCCGAACAACACTATGGCCTGCGGGGAACTGAACTTTACAAAATCACCCATGGCGCGGCCAAGTATCCGGCCTGTGTAGGTGAAAATCTCTTTTGCCAGACTGTCGCCCTGTACGGCGGCGTCATATATATCCTTTGATGAAATCTTTTCCGGATCAAGATTGTGAAGAATGCTCTTTCCCGAATCCTTCTTGAGAAATTCCCTTGCCGTACGTGCCACTCCCATGGCGCTTGCGTATGTTTCCAGACAGCCTTTCAGTCCGCAGTTGCATTGGCGCCCATCCTGTTCCACGCATACATGCCCCAGTTCACCGGCAAATCCGTCGTGGCCGTAAACCAGACGGCCGTGCGATATTATTCCGCTGCCCACTCCAGTGCCCAAGGTCAGCATAATGAAATCATCAATGCCTTTGGCAACTCCGTATGTGTGCTCGCCTCTGGCTGCAGCATTGGCGTCGTTGGTGATTCTTACATGCAGTCCGGTAGCCTCTTGCAGACGGTCGGCCAGATAAACCACTCCGGGTTTGCCATCGGCGCCGCGAGCCCATTTCAGGTTTGGAGCGTATCGGATGGTGCCGTCCAAACGGTTGGCATTGGGAGCGCCTATGCCTATTCCCGCAACTGTGCCGCGGTCTGCTGTCTGGCGTACCAGATCCTTGACCGTATTGGCAAGCAACGTAAGATATTCGTCAAAACTGTCTATAAGTGACGTGACCACACTTTGGCAGAGTATGGTCCCGTCATGTGTCACAACCCCGCATTTGGAGGACTGACCGCCTATGTCAATGCCAATTGCTAATTGTTGCATTATATGCTATGTTACAGTTCGGCCTTGATTCTGGTCCACTTGGCCAGGATATCACGATAGTATTGCTCAAGTTTGTTCCACTCATAGAAATAGGGATACTCAACTCCCTTTGAGTCCTTGTAGCACTCAATCGGCAGTTTGGCCTCCTTCTCATCAAGCAGAGCCCTTACAAGTATGGTTCCCTTCTTGTTCTTGAAGAAAATGAGTTGCAGGTTGCTGCCCATGTGTACTATATCGTAGTTAACCCACTTGTTGGCCAGGTCTTCAATATCCTTCGGCGCATACGCGCAGTCGTTTACCTCCATGAGGCAGAGCAGTGGATACAGTGCTGTGTCGTGTCCGTAGCGCAGGTTGGCGGCAGGTGTGCCGTTGGCCAGGGCGATATCGGCCTTGTCAAGGAAGTCCTGAAGCAGAGTGGCGTGGCCGTAAGGTACTATGTTCTGGGTCAGGTCGTTGTAACCGGATACTGAATACCAGTAGAGGTTGTTCTGCAGCCAGCAATCATACCACTCGTCGTGTGTGAATACGTCATCCAGGTCAAATCCCAGATAAGTGTGGCTGCCCATATTGGCTGCTATGTCATAGATCTTGGTGTAAAGGTCGTTTGAACGGTCCGATGTGGCAACGCTGGTGCTGGTTGTCTCCTGACTTCCGCTTGCCAGACCCGAACGTGAACTTGAAGATGTCCTGGGATATCTGGTGATGAAAGTGGTGTCAGTGAACAGGGCGCACATCAGACGCTCGGGATTGTTATGCCTTGCATTGAACTCGTTCACTGCGGCGTTCCTTTCACGGCTGTTCTTGGCGCTGTTGATGGCACGGTCCTCAGAGTTCATATAACCGCGGTCAAAATCGCTGCAGTTGTAGTCGATGTTCATCTGGGGCAGTATGCTTGAGAACTCCATCATGGCAGCGGTCATGCTGGCCATTACACGATGTGATGTGGTGGAGCGGGCCACAATGGTAGTCTTCTTGTTGAATATCTCCGGGTAGTTGCGGACCATTCGACGGGCTATGCCGCGATGCTGCTGCTGACCTACTATGGTAAGGTCACCCAGATGTCCGTCGGCATCCTTGGCCATGATCTCAAGACGTCTCAGCACATCCTTTCCGAAATCGGTCAGAACGCCTTTGTCATCGGCCGCCTTAAGTATGCTGTACGGGTCGTTGTACTGAGGAGTGTTGAGCAGGTAACGTGAGCCGTGACGGCCGTAGTGACTCAGGTAGAAAGGCTTGAATCCTTTGGGCGCTTTTGAGTAGGTTACTCCCGGATCAACATATTGCAACATGCTGCCTCTGAACTTGTAGAGGTTGCCATCGTTGATGTCTTGCTTCTTGGTGATTTCTGCACATAATGTCAGCGGCAGCAGTAATGCCAGGCTTAGAATGATGGATTTCTTCATTTGTTTAGGTCAGTATGATTTTTAATGTTGCAAAAGTAAGGAAAAAAGCCTAAATTTGCAAGCTATCGCGAAAACGGAAGTAAGATACAATCAAAAATAATCACACAATGAACAGTAAAGAATTGATGAACAAGGCAGCCGACAATATCCGTATTCTGGCTGCGTCTATGGTCGAGAAGGCCAAGTCCGGTCACCCCGGCGGTGCTATGGGTGGCGCTGATTTCATAAACGTGCTCTTCAGCGAGTTCCTGGAGTATGATCCCCGCAACATGAAGTTTGAGGGTCGTGACCGTTTCTTCCTGGATCCCGGCCACATGGCTCCCATGCTTTACTCACAGCTGGCACTCACCGGCAAGTTCTCAATGGAGGAACTGGCCACACTGCGTCAGTGGGGCTCACCCGTAACCGGTCACCCCGAACTTGAGGTTGCACGCGGTATCGAGAACACTTCAGGTCCCCTTGGTCAGGGTCACGTATTTGCAGTAGGTGCCGCTATCGCTGAGAAGCATCTGGCAGCCGTACTGGGTGAGGAGGTAATGAACCACAAGATCTACGCTTACATCTCTGACGGTGGTATCCAGGAGGAGATTTCACAGGGCGCAGGCCGTATTGCCGGTACTCTGGGTCTTGACAACCTCATCATGTTCTATGATTCAAACGATATCCAGCTCTCAACCGAGACCAAGGTGGTTACTGCTGAGGATACAGCCGCCAAGTATCGCGCATGGGGTTGGAACGTATATGAGATAAACGGTAACGATGTAGACCAGATCCGCGGTGCCCTGACCATGGCTCAGAACGCCAATGGCAAGCCGACTCTTATCATCGGTAAGTGCATCATGGGTAAGGGTGCCCTCCAGGCCGACGGCAGCAGCTACGAGCGTAACTGCAAGACTCACGGCGCTCCTCTGGGCGGTGACGCTTACGTTAACACCATCAAGGCTCTGGGCGGTGATCCCGAGAATCCTTTCCAGATCTTCCCCGAGGTCAAGAAGCTCTATGCTGACCGCGCCAAGGAACTCCGCAAGATCATGGATGCCAAGTATGCCCGCAAGGCTGCCTGGGAGAAGGCAAATCCTGAGAAGGCTGCCCTCCTTAAGGAGTGGTTCAGCGGCAAGGCTCCCAAGATTGACTGGAGCAAGGTTGAGCAGAAGCCCGATGATGCTACACGTTCAGCATCCGCAGCTGTTCTGAGCCAGTTGGCACAGCAGGTTCCCAACATGATCTGCGCCAGCGCTGACCTGAGCAACTCAGACAAGACAGACGGATTCCTGAAATATACCACGAACATGGTTAAGGGTGACTTCAGCGGCGCATTCTTCCAGGCTGGCGTAGCCGAGCTCACCATGGCTTGCTGCTGCATCGGTATGGCTCTGCACGGTGGTGTCATCCCCGCTTGCGGTACATTCTTTGTATTCTCAGACTACATGAAGCCCGCCGTACGTATGGCTGCCCTCATGGAACTGCCCGTCAAGTTCATATGGACTCACGATGCATTCCGCGTAGGTGAGGACGGTCCTACACATGAGCCCGTTGAGCAGGAGGCACAGATCCGCCTTATGGAGAAACTCAAGACTCATAAGGGCAAGAACTCAATGCTTGTTCTGCGTCCCGCCGACAGCGACGAGACCACACAGGCTTGGAAGCTTGCTATGGAGAATACTACTTCACCCACAGGTCTTATCCTGAGCCGTCAGAACATCAAGACCCTGCCCGCAGGCAATGACTACAGCCAGGCTGCCAAGGGTGCTTACATCGTAGCCGGTTCAGACGCTGACTTTGACGTAATCCTGCTCGCTTCAGGTTCAGAAGTATCAACTCTGGTTGCCGGTGCTGAGCTCCTGCGTCAGGACGGTATCAAGTGCCGTATCGTAAGCGTTCCTTCAGAGGGCCTGTTCCGCAGCCAGTCCAAGGCTTACCAGCGCTCAATCCTGCCCGGTAACAAGAAGAAATTCGGTCTCACTGCAGGTCTGCCTGTAACCCTGGAGGGTCTGGTAGGTGCCAGCGGTAAGGTTTGGGGTCTCAGCTCATTCGGTTTCTCTGCTCCTTACAAGGTGCTCGACGAGAAGCTGGGTTTCACCGCCGAGAACGTTTATGCACAGGTTAAGTCATTGCTCAAGTAATGATAGGAATTGCAAGTGACCACGCTGCTTTCCCGTTGAAGCAGTTTGTAATTGAATACTTGAAGGAGAAGGGGCTGGAGTTCAAGGACTACGGCACCTATACTCCCGATAGTTGCAACTATGCCGATTACGGCCATGCTCTGGCCCGCGGCATAGAGAACGGTGAGGTAGAGAAGGGTATTGCCATGTGCGGCAGCGGAGAGGGTATCTCCATGACCCTGAACAAGCATCAGGGTATCCGCGCCGGACTCTGCTGGATCCCCGAGATAGCTCACCTTATCCGTCAGCACAATGATGCCAACGTATTGGTAATGCCCGGCCGATTCATCGATACCGATATGGCCCGCAAGATAATGGACGAGTATCTGAATACCCCCTTTGAGGGCGGTCGCCATCAACTCCGCGTCAATTCCATTCCCGTCAAGTAAATTGAAAATTGAGAATTGAAAATTGAAAAAAGGGCTCGGAATTCTTCCGGGCCCTTTTTAATGTCACGGGTTACGCACCGCATGGCAATTTTCAATTTTCAATTTTCAATTCTCAATTCTCAATTATTTGTGTTCGGTGTAGTAGTCGTACGCCGCTTTCATGTTCTCGCGTACGGCCTTGCTGCTGATGGTTGCGCCCGATACGCAATCAACCGTTGCATAGTCCTTGAACTTGACGTCACGGAACTTGGGCAGCATATATGTCTTTACGTTCTCAAAGAAACGGGGAGTCTCACGATTGGGCAGAGCCTCCACATTCACAATCTTGTCCTTCTTGATGGTAACCTTTACCGGTGTGTTGCCGTGGTAGCCACGGGCATTGCAGATGGTCTCGGTATTGATTGTATAAATTTTACCCTTCTTTTCCATCACTCCGTCATTAAAGTCTTTTGCACCGCATGAGGTGAAAACAGAAAGTGCTGCTACAAATAGTATCTTTCTCATTTTTTTACCTTTTTCTATTAGACTCGAAATAAGTAAAAAGGTTTGACAGTGCCATTGGGGACAGTGCCAATGGTACCGTCCCTTTGGCTCATTTGAAAATAAAGTCCAAGAGGGTGCAAATGGATTTTTCTTTAGTGTTTGAGCTGAATGTGAAATAGATTGCGTGCTTGCCGGTAAGTTCGCCTAGGGTGGGGAGTTTGATTCCCATCTCTGTGGGCTCCTGTCCCATACCGGTTTTGAGTTCAATCCTGCCCAGTTCCTTGCCGCCCTTTGATGTCCAAGGGCTGTCTGCCATGATAGTGATGGTGCCGTCAACACCCTCGGGAATCAGGTTGATGAATAGATACACGTTATTTCTGCCGTTAGTGGCGGTAAAATCAAAGTATTTGTAGCCCACAATAGAGCCGTCGGTGTTGTTGACTACCGGATTGGTATTGTTTTCCAGATCGTAGGGCTTGTCAAACTTGCTGTCCGTGCCGTAGGCCGATGCTACATAAGACCCTGAAAATATGTTGTTGGGCCAGTCGTGAATGGCAGGAGTGGGGCCGGTGTACCAACATGCCAATCCTGCTGAATGTCGCTCCAGAGGATCCAGACCGTTCAATGAGAATCCTTCAGAGTTGTACTCACCTTCCGATATCTCCACCTTGCCGCCCGGGCCCGGAGTAACCTTAACGGTGATGGGTGCAACCATTGCCTGGCGTGCGTACTCATCGGTTCCGGTCTGGCGGTGATAGAATACGTACCACTGACCGTTTATCTCACAAATACCTCCGTGGGTATTGCCGTCTATTGTTGCCGATGCTATGGGCTCACCCTTCTCGTTGACTTCGCGTCCGCGTCCGTCTATTACCGTACCTCCATAGGTCCAGGGACCCAGCGGATTGTCACTGTAGGCGTAAGCCAGCGTGTAGTTTGATGATGGCAGACCGAACTCACCCTCAAGAGTGAAACGGCTGTATATGAACACGTACTTGTCTTGAATCTTGCGTATGGATGATGCCTCAAAGAACTTGAATACTCCGTCCATGTATCGGCCGGGAACCATATCCTCAACAATCTGTGTGCCCGGCTTTACGGTAGCCATCGTAGCGGGATCAAGCTCGGCAGCGTATGATCTCTCAAAGCCCCAATAACCGTAAACACGACCGTCATCATCAACAAACACTGCGGGGTCAAATGCCAGAACGCCGTCAGCCAGGTTGGGGTTGCTCTTGCTCCAGTTGCATACCTCAAAGGGACCGTCCGGGCGTGAACTCTTGGCAATCAGGCCGTTGCGCCCGCCTGCCTGGTCGTTGGGGTAGAGATAGTAGGTCTTGGTACCGTCGGGGGCTGTAACCAAAGTAACATCCGGGGCATACAGGACATCGGCCTGTCCGTTACGGCTTATAGGCTGTCCGTTGGCGTTCTTATCTACTTTAAGTATCTCTCCGTCATAACGCCAATGGATCAGGTCATTAACTGAAGCTGACCAAACAACAAGTTCACGTCCGCAATAGCCTGAAATCATGCTGTCATGTGAACCATATATATAAACACGGTACTGGCCCGGATTGTCCGGATCCTCAAATACATAAGGTTCGCCGTCAGGGATGTGCTCCCATAAGGGCAGGTAAGGGTTTCCTACTGTCATAAGCTCTTTCTCCTGGCTCTGGGCCTGTCCCGAACAGGACACTGTTACGGTTGCACAGCATGCGATAGCCATTGCAAGCCATGAAAGCCCTTTACTATGGTTCATCATTTTGGTTAGGTTATCTGTTTGGAACCACGAAGATAGTAAGAATCTTCCGTTTTATCTCATCCAGCCTTCAACCTTGTAAATCTTTTCGGTCAGTTTGCGCTTTGTCTTGGTGGCATAGTCCATGTACCAGACTTCAAAGCGGGCCAGATAAAATTCGCCCCAGTTACCTTCGTAAATGGAGAACCGCATTGGCTCTGTTATATTTCCCTTGTCTTCTTTTGTGACTTTCCGGAGCGTACTTTCCCTGATACTTTTGGAGGATAATTGTGCGTTTTCCGTCACCTCATAGCATTCCAGCCATATCTCCCCGTCATCAAAAGCCTGGGGTATATAGAGACTGTAATGATATATTCCACCCTGTAAACCGTTCTTGATTTGTAGCCATGTGCTGATGTCATCGGGATTGATGAAATCTGTCAAATCTACAGCCAGACTGTTCCCGTTTTCATCAACTCTGTCAGAGTAGTGTGATGGCAAAGGCTCGTTGTACTCTACATTTTCAGGAATGTTGTGTTGCTTCCCGAAATCATCCACCAGGTCGCTGTTGAACATCCACCATATACCTATGCCAAGTATATTCCAGATGCATAATGCCGTTGCTGCCGCCATCATCAACAGATGCCATTCAACGGCTTTATTGAGTCTTTTGACTATATATGTGATCCATATAATCACATTGCCTGCGTACAGTATCTTGCTTATAACCGATATGGCGCTCCTGCCATTTACAACCTGCAGGATATGTTCGGATACCTCCCCTCCAGTATTATGACAGTCCCTGATAATGAAACACTGTATTATCTGAAGGATAATCAATGGCAGTGGCCAGATCCACCACTTTTGATATAGTTTTTTTGCAATTTCACCCATAGTCAAAAAACAAGGCAGATTCTTGGTTTAGTCAGTCAGGAACAGCGGGCCGGACACGCTGAAGTAACCCTCCTTGCCGTCATGGCGCAGGTGGAAAGTGTCAAGGTATAATATTACCTTGGCCGGTGCATCCGTGCTTGATGCATCCACAAGCGTTCCAGTATAGCTTATTGCATGATTGAAGTCATCCTTGGCTATGTTATCCGGGGTCATCTCGTTCTCCAGTGCACGCAGTTGTTGCAACGGTATGCTGAACTTATACTTGAGTGTCAGATAATCGCCGTTCTTATCAGTCTTGTCCGATATTACCGGAAGCTGCAAAGTGAGTATCTCATCCTTGATGCAGCCTTTATCCAGGTCAACGTGCTCATCGTACATGCGCATCCGGCTGGCATTGGCTGGCAGGTTGAAACTGGTGCTGCCTAGGATGCTGCGATAACGGTGAATCTCCACGTTCCCGTCTTTACCATCCTCAAAAATGTGCTCAGGAATCCTTCCGGTAAGCACGCCTGTATCAATGATATTGTTTACCGATTGGCGTGAGAACTGCCGTTTGAGATAGTCAATACGGCTGTCCAGCTGATGTGATAGAGTGGGGTCAAGGGTGCTCAGGAACCTGCCGTACTCATCATCGCCCATGGCCTTGCCGTCCCAACCATTCTCCTGTAGCGTGGCAGTAACTTTGGTTGTGAGAATCTTTCTTACATAGGTTGAAACATTGATAGGCAGAAGCGTAAGAACAGCGAATGCCAGTATGAATGAAACGGAGATCCACAAAATCCCAGCATTGCGCTTGATAATCAGTACTATGCATACGGCATAACACCAAATGTTGAATGCCACCAGATACAGACGCAGAACGGTAATCCCGTAGTCCGAAATGCGCCGTGTAATACCGATGCTCATAAGGAGCAGCAACGGGAGCATAAGAATAGGCATACGCCGTGTGATAAATCTGACTGCCATCCTGTTCCAACCCGATGCACTCTGAGAAGCCTTCTCAATATACGGATAGACCATTGTAAAGAGTATCACCATAGCTGCCATTGAAGCTGTGACAAGCCATGACACCCAACCATCGGGTAACTGCCATGTAAACAGGATTTTGGCAGCATAGCAATATAATGTAACAAGGTATGCCGCTGCAATAGGCATAAACAGCCTGGTTACCGCGTTCTCAATCAGACGGGACATTTCCATAGGTTGAGCGTCATGCTTCTGCGCGCCCCCGGGTACGGCTTGTATAAGTAATATCGGAGCCAGCAGACAGAAACAGACTATGGCAATGTTACTGTAGCAATGTGAGCTGATAAATACTCCGAACAGCTTCTCAATACCAACCACAAGCAATTCCAATCCACCGCACACTATGCCGCTTACAATCAGCGCGATGCAGACTGCCCCGATGCAATGCAGGCTGAAGTTCCAGAAAGCCACATCGGTCTTGTCACTGAAAAATGAAAGTACAAGCAGTGAAACCACTAAAGTAGCAACAAGAGCTACAACCACATAGGTGTAAGGTGCATAACCCAGCATGTCATAACTGCGCATAAGCAGCACACTCACCCCGATCCATGCAATGTGAATGAGTGCCGATGCCAGCAGGTAGCCCCACCGCCCTTTGTGCTCCTCAAGCCATAGCGAAAGGCTCAGTGAAAGCGCGATACCTGAGGCAGGATACCAAATCATAAAGAACTTCCACTCCTTGCTGATTCCGTGATAACCCTTCCAGTCAAGAATCATCATGCACATCGTAAGCGCAAAAGCAAACGCCACCGTCAGCGGAAACCTCTGGATACTACGCCTTACAGTTTCGGCCAAACCTAAGATTTTTTCCTTTAAGCTGTTCATATTATTGTTTGTCTGGTTCATAGAATCTTATGGTTCCGTACATGTACGGGATAAGGTACATTATTGCGGGAACCATAAATATGCTGATTGAAATAAGGGTATCGTTCTTACCTAAGCTGTTGTCACCTATTAATAATCCCATACATATACTGAAAACCAAGTAGAGAATACCATAGATGAGTAGAACCATGTTTCTATGTTTATTTGTCCTAATATAGGTTAGGGATACAAGATATCCGATTAAGGCTTCTGTCAGCCCGCAGAATACCAGAATAATCCATGTTCCTGGTATTCTTATTTCCGGTTGTTTGGGAGGATATATGGTCTCAACGACAAACAATATTATTGCAGACAATACCAGTTGGATAATAGATGCAGCTATCGGGGTTAACCAAAACATTTTTCTTTTCATATTGTTCTGTTAAATTGGATTTTTAATGAATACCTGTTACTATTGCCCACTCTTTGGAGTCCACAGGCAGATGAATCTCATATAACCGGTCCCCTGCCAGAAATTCCTTGGGAACTCCTCTCGATAGGAAAATGTTTCTTATGGTATCATATCTAGTCTCGTTGTAGAATGCCCAGAAACTGAAATGGAATTTGTTTTTTTCTTCATTGAAGTACCATGGCTTATATTTTGTCTGGTTCTTGCCGCTACCCAAAATATACTCATTCCTGCATGCAGTTCTGATTGCTTTATAGAATGCGGAATCAGGTGTGGTAAGGAACTCCATCTTGAGGGTATCAACGTATTCAAATCTTCCCTTCTCGGGGCTCAATATGGTCTCTATCAATCTGTAAGGCGGAAATTCCACACCTGCATAACCTTCAACAATCTCCTTGTGTGCTCCGGTGGGATCTTTTTTGTACCTGTTTATAGTGACCTTATCGTGAATTACTATGAATAAAACAAGGGCGATGGGTATAATCGATAATTTCAGAAGACACCCTCCGCATCCGGTCCTGTTATAGGCCTCCTTATGTTCGCTGTTATCTGTTCCCATTATTTAAGGCCAAGAAGTGAGCTTAATGCTTCAATATGCGCACTGAATGCATTTCTTCCGACATCAGTCACAGAGTATGAGGTGTTGGGCTTGCGGCCGATGAACTGCTTTTGGGTCTCAATGTACCCCAGTTCCTCCAGAGCCCGGATATGGCTGGCCAGATTCCCGTCCGATACGCCCAGCATCCCCTTTAGGGTATTGAAATCAGACTGCCCGGATGCGGTCAGCACCGACATTATGCCCAACCTAACGCGGCTCTCAAATGCCTTGTCAAGATTCTCAATAGCGGTCATCGGACATCAATGTTTGCGGTCAAACCAGATCTTGAACCAGATACCCCAGATAAGATGCAGAATGCAGAATCCTATTGTCCAGAACATCATTCCGAAAGATGAAAAAGCCAGTGCTGCAACCCCAATCACAATTTCAGCGTATCCCAGATACTTGGTAATGGAAATCTTAAATGCGATTGGAGATATCAGCACCACTGCCAGACCGTAAAACACAAGCATAAAGCAAGGTATCAAGTTCCATAAACCGTTGAATATTGGAGTAAGGCAGACCAATCCGCCTGTGACCATAGCCGTGAAGAAGTTGCCCAGTAAGCGCCGTGTGCCGGCATCGAACGAAAAATCCAGCCCTTCACGGCTTGCCCTGTGCTTTGACATAAGCCAAACTGTCATGAATGCTGCACAGAAAACGGACGCGCAGATAATTGCTACTATAAGGAATGTATCCCAGTCCGGTTGACGAATAGGATTGACGGTAGCGCCCCAAAGCGGACTAACAGTCCCATAAAGAACCAGACTTACTGCTACGGCCCCAAGAAGAGCCCAAACTGCCACTACAATTCCTGCCGTTCCCTCCAGAAACAATACCTTCTGTGAGCGCTCCATCATATTCCTGATATCACTCAGTGTATCCCTAATCTCCTGTTCCTTCATATTATAGTCTATGTATTTTGTGATTCTAAAAGTACTTTGCGCTACAAAGTAAATGTAAACAAACCAAATTACCAAACAAATCCGCAGAAAACTTTTCCCTTTGCGGTAGCCGAACTATTCCCTTTGGGGACCATCAGTGAAGTGGCGTTAAGCGTAGCCCTCCGCAGGATCCCGTTAAGAACGGCGCTTGTCTGACGACGATTAGACCCCGTAGGGGGCTAAGATGGAGGCGTTCGACGTTTAGCCCCCGGAAGGAGCTCGAGTAGTCGTGGAACGTTGCGTCCCCAAAGGGGATAGTACGGCGGTGTAAAAAAAAAGAGCCCTGCAAGCAATCTGCAGAGCTCTTTAAAAGAAATCAAAAACTTACTTAACAGAAAGCTTGTAAATCACAGTGTGCTCATACTTCTGTCCGGGACGAAGAGTTGTGCTGGGGAAGAAGTCGTGATTGGGAGAATCAGGATACATCTGTGACTCAAGTGCGATAGCGGTACGTGCACCGGTATAGACCTGAAGTCCCGGATGGTTGTTCCAAACCTCCATGAAACGGCCTGACTTGGGAGAGTAGAGAGTGGCAACCTGCTCAACCTTACCCGGCTCTTTATGAACCAGGCAGAAGTTGTTGTCATAGTTGCGGACCATACCCTCGGGCACCTGGCCAAAACCGCCGAATCCACCGCGTGCGCCACCCTGACCGGGCTGTGCGGGAGCAGGTGAGTACTGACGGTCGCCAATGCGTACCGGCTTCTGGAAATCATAAGGAGATCCTTCAACCATACCGAAATCACCGGTAGGTATGTTGCTGCGGTCAGTCTCAGTAAAGAAACCGGCATTGATGTAAAGCTCATGATCCATGATGTCGCCATTGCCTACACCGTCCAGATTGAAATAGGTGTGGTTGGACAGGTTGACGACTGTAGCCTTATCGGTAGTGGCCTCATAGCTGATCTGCAGGCCGCCGTCCTTTGTGATGGAGTAGGTAAGGGTAGTGGTAAGAGTGCCGGGGAATCCGTCCAGACCATCGGGCAGTACGCAGCTCAAGATCAGCTTGTTTTTCTTAGCCTTGACAACCGTCCAAGCAGTGTGGTCAAAACCTTTGGCGCCGCCATGCAGTGTGTGCTGGCCGCTGTTCTTGGTAATGTTATACTCCTTTCCGTCCAGAGTGAACTTGCCGTTGGCAATACGGTTGGCATAACGGCCCAGAGCCGGACCTACCATACCCATGTTGTAACGCATGTACTGGTGGATGTCATCATAGTGGGTAACCAGATTGGCGTACTCGCCGTTCTTGTCGGGTGAATAGAGACCTACCACAAATCCGCCGTAGTTGATTATCTGTGCAGCCACCTTACCTTTCTTGATAGTGTAAAGGGCCACTTTCTGACCGTCAATCACAGTGTCATAGGGTGCGCTTGGCAGCAGCGGGAACTTGGGCTTTGCAGCCATAGAGGGCAGACAGCATGCGAATGCGGCTGTCACAGCCAGGATAAATCCTGCACTTTTCTTGATGTTTCTTTTCATATATAAGCATTAACTGTGTGTTCATTTAGGACGTAAAGATAGTTGTTAATTTGTTTCAGCGTATAGTTAAAGGGCATAAATAAAAAACTCAAGTTGCCTTGTAAGGCAAAGATTGATTATTATTCAGTATTTTTGCAATCAGGAGAGGTCTGTCAGATGATAGATGATGAATAAAGGACTGTCAGTATTTTTAAAATCGTTGATGATTATGGTCATATTGTCGGGATGTGGCTTGACAAAGAATGTCGCATCCTATAACGAAAGCGGTACTGGCCAATTGACAACCTTGGATTATGATGAGGAGGAGTTACAACCGGAGATACTCCTGCTGAATGGCACCATAAGCTATGACTCGGCAAAGGCGGTTTACAACATGGCTGTGAAGAATCGGATGCGTGTAAGCGGTTTTCTTAATCTTGATAACGGACCGGTAAATGAGAAAGATGTGCAAGGGCTTAACTATGTACAGCTTGCTCAGGACAGTACGGTACTGAGTATCCACAGGATGGATAACCCTCTGGTGCAGCAGATGGAGTATCACGACGGGGATTCAATGGGTCGTAAGACTGTACATTTCAAAGAGGCACCATTTTATATGAGGTTACAGCTTAACCCGTTGGCAGACAGGATTCTTTTCCGAAACGGCGGTGATGCCATAATGACATTGGGTGTAAAAGATAAGTAGAAATGCATAAGAGACTTTGTTTATTAAGGTTTTTGCTTGCTGTAGTGGCAGGAATGCTTGTTGCCGCTCCTTGTGCAGCGCAATATACTCTTGATACGCTGATATACTCAGGTGACAGCAAGAATATCACTGACATTGTCTTTCTGGGTGACGGATATACCAGCACCCAGCTTTCAAAGTTTGTGCGCAACGTGAAGGAGCATTCTAATTACTTTTTCAAGAAAGAACCTTGGAAACGCTACAAGAACATGTTCAATGTTTTTTATGTCCAGACCGCTTCCAATGTAAGCGGTGCGGGAAAGACCCCTGACGCACCTATAGACAATTTCTACGGAACCACGTTTGGTTGCGCGGGAGTTGACCGTATGCCATGGCCTACAGATATGAATAAGGTCTTTGAGGTCTTGAACAAAACCAAACCTGATTATGACATGATAATAATATTGGTCAACTCAACCAAGTATGGCGGTGCCGGGAATGAATATTACAAGATGATGTGCGTATCGCTGGAAAGCAGCTCCAAGGAGACCATCTGTCATGAGGCGGGTCACTCTTTTGCCGGACTGGCCGATGAATACTGGTATGACAGGACTACCGAATGCCCCAATGATGCCCAAAAGATAAATCCCGTGAAATGGCAGAGATGGGTGGGCACTGAAAAAGTGGGAGTCTATCCGTTTGAGGATACTGAAGGGTGGTACAGACCTCATGAGAACTGCCTGATGCGTTACCTGGACCGTGAGTATTGCGCGGTATGCAGGGAGGCTATCATCGAGAAGATCCATTCCACAACCAAGAACCTTGTCTCATATACCCCTGCAATCCGCAGGAACACAATAGAGACCGACAGCAGCCTTACATTCAAACTGAACCTGTTGACCCCGTCGCCCAACACACTGAAAGTGGATTGGAAACTGGATGACAGTCTGATAGCACGCAATATCGATACCCTGCGACTGTCTTGCAATGACATGACAGTGGGCAGTCATAGGCTGGTGGCGTATATTGAGGACACAATCCAACTGGTACGCGTTTCCGGGCATTCCAAAATACATCTTTCTACAGTTACATGGAGAATAATCAATGAAGGATCGTCGGGCGTAGATGCACTGGAATCATACGATGATACGTTTTCTGTAGGTCCGCTCCCATTTTCCGATGAGCTCACGTTCAGTAGCATAACCAACTTGTCCCAGCCTGTCACGATGGCGCTTTTCAACATACAGGGTGGTCTGGTGGCTGAAAGCACTTTCGCTCCCGACACTCCGTGCAGGCTTTCAACGGCAAACTTAAGTCCGGGCATATATCTGCTTTACGTACAGGTGGGCGACCGTATGGTATATTCACGTAAGGTGGTGAAAGAATAAAAATTGGGACGTGATGCCTTAATTGTTCTGGCCGGGACGGTTGAACTGTGGCTGGCCGGCGGGTCTTTGCTGTTGGCCCGGACGTGGCTGGCCCTGCTGGAACTGGTGTCCGCGGGACTGCTGTATGTCTTTTAGTATCTGGCTGTTGAACTGATCCTCGGCATTCTGGACCTTAAGGATCTTGGAGGCGGGGAGTACCTGCTTGAACTTTTGCAGATATTCTTTTTCCAGTTCTGCAATCTTTATGTTGGTCTCAGCCTGGGCATCTATGGCCTTGAGGCTCTGCTCCTGGGATGCTTCCGGACCTGCTGCCTCACGCATGACGCGGCGGATCTCGCGGTTCAGTTCACGTTTTTTCTGCTGAAGCTCGTTGTAGAGAGGAAAGAAAGCGGCGGCCTCATCATCGGTGAGCCCGGCTTTATCAATAAAGAAAGCTTTCTGCTGATTCCAATATTCTGCTGCAGAGAACTGGTCGATGCGGTTAGGGACCTGCTGCTGGCCTGCTCCGTTAAGCTGTGGCGCTGCACCGTTGTTGCGCTGCCATGCATGTTGCTGCGTACCCCAACGCTGTTGACCGCCTTGCCCCGGCTGATTCTGGCTAAAGACAGGGCATAGTGCAATTATTGCTATCAGAAAAAGAATAAGCTTTTTCATAGGGGTCAGTTGGCATCCACAAATGTGTAGTACAATGTAAAGTCATCAATCATGGCTGTCTCAAGGAATGAGTCTATGTACTCATCGGAATAGATGGTTGTCTCCTCAATCTCGGCCACCTGTGCGGCGTTGTTGCGGGAACTGATGCCCACGGCAGCCTTGATGCAGAAGAATATGCCTGCAAACGCTGCGGCTGCATACAGGTAAGGTCTGATGCGCATCCACGGGGTGACAGTAATCCTGGTGGAATAGACGGACTCCTGCTCAGGCAGCGCGGCCATGATGTTCTGCGTCAGGTTCTCAAAGTAACCTTCCGGAACAGTGAACGGGCGGCGGGGCTCGTGCTCATCAATCTTGTATATTCTATCTTTTTTCATCCGTTGTTTAGACTTATTAACAATAAAATGGTTTAATCTATATTGTTGAAATACTCTTCAATTTTTTTTACTGCAATATGGAATGATGCCTTGAGGGCTCCCACGCTTGTTCCCAGGGCTTCTGATATCTCCTCATATTTCATCTCGTTGAAATACTTCATGTTGAATACCATGCGCTGTTTGTCGGGCAGGGTGGCTATTGCCTCCTGAAGCTGTCGCTCGGTAAGGTCTCCGTCAAAGTAGGGGTCGCTTTCCAGACGGTCGGCTATGCTCATCTCGCCTTCATCATCGGTTTCAATGGGAACGGTCACTTTCTGGCGGTTCAGGAAAGTAAGAGTCTCGTTTATGGCTATGCGGTAGAGCCAGGTGGATATCCTGGAATAACCCATGAATGAGTCCAGGTTGGTCCAGGCCTTGATAAATGTGTTCTGGAGTATGTCATTGGCATCCTCATGCGACAGGACCATGTGACGTATCTGCCAGTAGATCTGCTCGCTGAAATTGCGTACTATGGCTTCAAAGGCACGGTGGCGGGAGAGCTCATCCTCATGGAGCATCTCCAGTATCCTGCGTTCATCATATGCCATCATTGCCATAGCCGGTCTGTGTCAGATTGTTACGGTCAGGTTCTCCTTGGCCAGGATGGTATCCTTGAATATTTGCTGTGCCTCTTCAAGCAGTATGTTCTCATCGGGGTAACGTGCGGAGAAATGGCCCAGCATGAGTTTGCCTGCACCTGCCTCTGCAGCTGTGCGTGCTGCGTCGGTGGCAGTGCTGTGAAAATGCTTATTGGCGCGGTCTGCGTCCTCTGCGGAGTATGTGCAGTCATGATAGATCATGTCTGCTCCCTTGATGACGGGAATCATTGAGGGATTGTAGGCGGTATCACAGCAGTAGGCATAACTGCGGCCCGGATCTGCCGGCTTGGTCAGGCGGTCATGAGGTACTACGGTGCCGTCAGGTGCGGTAAAGTCACCTCCCTCCTTGATGCGGTTGTAGTCCCACTGGGGCACACCGTAGAAATCGGCGGCGGCACGGTCAAGATGGTCCGATGTGGGTTTCTCGCGGAACAGGAACCCGGCGCACGGCACACGGTGACGCAGCGGGAATGCGGTCACGGTAAGCGAACGGTCATCATAGATAACGGCAGTCTCTGCAGTGTCAAAGCCCTGAAACTCTACCGTAAATTCCAGGTCACGGCAGTAAAATGCCATCTCCTGACTAAGCATTGGTTCCAGCTCCTGCGGAGCATGTATATAAAGAGGTGCGGTACGGCCCAGAAGTCCGAATGACGATATCATGCCCAGCAGCCCAAAGCAGTGGTCTCCGTGCAGATGTGATATGAAAATGTGGTTGATACGGGCAAACGCCACGCGTGAGCGGCGCAGCTGTATCTGCGTGCCCTCTCCGCAGTCCACCATGAACAGCTTTCCGCGTACCTCTACCACCTGAGAGGATGTGTAGTGCTTGGGGCTGGGAGTGGCCGAGCCGCATCCCAATATGGTGATTTCAAACTTTTCCATATCAACGCTCCAAAAATACAAAAAAGGACCGCACGCGCGTGCAGTCCTTTTATTAAAAAGTAATAATCAGGGATTACTTGTTACCACCTTCCAGCTGCTCCTTGAGAGCTGCAAGAGCGTCGATGTCACCAAGGGTGGTTGAAGCGGCCTGGTTCTGGATAACCGGCTCCTCTTTCTCCTTCTTGGCGGTAGCCTTGCGTGCAGCCTTCTTCTCGGCCTTGGCCTCAGCCTTGGCGATATCCTCGAATATGCGGCTGTGTGAAAGGATGATTCTCTTTGAATCCTTGTTGAACTCTATAACCTTGAACTGGAGAGTCTCACCCTGCTGAGCCTGTGAGCCGTCCTCCTTTACAAGATGCTTGGGAGTAGCAAAGCCCTCAACGCCCTCGGCCAGAGAGATGACTGCACCCTTGTCCATCATCTCGGTGATCTTACCCTCGTGGATAGAATCAACGGTGTAGATTGACTCGTAAGCGTCCCAAGGATTCTCCTCAAGCTGCTTGTGACCCAGGCTGAGACGACGGTTCTCCTTGTCTATCTCCAGAACTACTACATCGATGGGAGCACCGATGGTTGTGAATTCTGACGGATGCTTAACCTTCTTGGTCCAGCTCAGGTCGCTGATGTGGATCAGACCGTCAACACCCTCCTCAATCTCAACAAAGATACCAAAGTTGGTGAAGTTGCGAACGGTAGCGGTGTGCTTTGAACCTACAGGATATCTCTCCTCGATGTTCTCCCACGGATCCTGCTTGAGCTGCTTGATACCCAGGGACATCTTGCGCTCTGCGCGGTCAAGTGTCAGGATGACTGCCTCAACCTCGTCACCAACCTTGATGAAGTCCTGAGCTGAACGCAGGTGCTGGCTCCATGACATCTCTGATACGTGGATCAGGCCCTCTACGCCCGGAGCAATCTCGATGAATGCACCGTAATCGGCCATAACGACAACCTTGCCCTTGACAACGTCGCCAACCTTGAGGTTAGGATCCAGTGAATCCCATGGATGGGGAGTGAGCTGCTTGAGACCAAGAGCTATGCGCTTCTTCTCATCGTCAAAGTCAAGGATAACCACGTTGATCTTCTGGTCAAGCTCAACGATCTCCTTAGGATCGCTCACGCGGCCCCAGCTGAGGTCTGTGATATGGATAAGACCGTCAACACCGCCCAGGTCGATGAATACACCGTAAGAGGTGATATTCTTGACGGTACCTTCGAGTACCTGACCCTTCTCAAGCTTGCTGATGATCTCTTTCTTCTGCTGCTCAAGCTCCTCTTCGATAAGAGCCTTGTGTGATACAACCACGTTGCGGTATTCCTGATTGATCTTGATGACCTTGAACTCCATGGTCTTGCCCACGAATACATCGTAGTCGCGGATGGGCTTTACATCGATCTGTGAGCCGGGCAGGAAGGCCTCGATGCCGAATACATCGACAATCATACCACCCTTTGTGCGGCACTTGATGTAACCCTTTACGATCTCCTGTGAATCCAGAGCCTCGTTCACGCGGTCCCATGAGCGTGACTCACGAGCCTTCTTATGTGACAGAAGCAGCTGACCCTTCCTGTCCTCTGTGTTCTCAATGTAAACTTCTACCTCGTCACCTACCTTGAGGTCGGGGTTGTAGCGGAATTCGCTGATGGGGATAATACCATCGGACTTGTAACCGATGTTTACGATAACCTCGCGCTTGTTGATGGCTGTGACAGTACCGTTAACCACTTCGTTGTCGGCAACCTTGTTGAGGGTTGTGTCATAAGCCTGCTCGAGCTGCTCTTTTGACATGCCTTCTGCGGCAGTTCCGTTTTCAAAAGCATCCCAGTCAAATTCCTGAAGGGGAGCTACATTCTTTAAATCTTCCATTTAGTAAAACTTGTAACTAAAATAAAGTTGGACAATATGTTGTAAACACGTACCAAGGCCTTTGCGGCTTTGGCGGGCGCAAAGTTAGCACTTTATTATTTAAATAAAGCGTGTTTTGATTCAAATTTTGCGGTAAAAACCGGATTTGCAATCAGAATCCGGCATCAAGGGTATAGGGTATGCCCGATGACGTGATACCTGCGGCCTCCACGTTGAAGTGCTTTGTTATGGAGCTGTTGTAGAACTCAACCTTGGCATGACCCTCCTCATCAGTTATCACATTAGGGTTCCAATAGAGTGTACGGCGGTAGTCCACATCGCCTGGGATGGGGCCGTCCGGATACTGAGGTGAATAGAACTCGTAAGGCCTTGAAAAGCCGTCAACGGTGGTAATGCGCCTGTTGATGTTGAACAGTTCGTCGCGCGTGCTGCGTTCATGCTCCTCCTTGGCCAGCACGTCAATGAGCAGATATCGTTGATACAGACTGTCGGTAGGGATGATCTGTATCCTCTTGTTGAGCTGTGTCTGATAAAGCGGACATTGCGTGAGAATATTCATAAGGAACATGGGACGGTCATATACAATGATGCTGCGAATGTCCTTGGAATCGATTGAAGTGGGGTTCTCAAACATTCCCTGATCCAGGAACTTTTTGGAGTCATGCACGTAAAAGAACGGCTCGAACCCGTTTACCAGTATGCCGCTGTCATTCTGGAACACTTCATATCCTTTCTCAAGCAGATAACCCCAAAGGTCTGTGGAGTATTCGCCCTTGTCAAGTTCCAGTTCCACATCCTTCACCACGTCGTATGCATCGAACGTAAAGTAGTCTATGTACATTCTTTCTTCGGTGATGTCCAGGTCACGCAGTATGTATCCTGTCTCGGCCTTGATTACGGTGGGAAGTACATCATCCTCAGGTGCGGTCTGTTTCTTCTCGGCTTTTCTCTTGTTGTCCTGCACGCTGCCGAAAACCAGTTCTTGGGGCTTGTATGCGCGTATGCCCGGAATCATTGAGCGGTCAAACACTATCCTAGCGCTTGGACCTATCTTACGTTCCTTCTCGGTATGTGCATTTATGGTAAAACGGGCCCTGTCATAAAAATCCACTCCTATGTCAAACCCGAAATAGCCTGTGGAATCAGTCTTGTACGAATAGGTTTCGGTCAGTTTCTTGTCTTGCGGAACAAGGGCAGCCGTAACTTCAACATTCTCCACCGGTTTCTTGCCCGAAGAGTTCATTATCCAGCCGTTGATGGTAAGGTTCTCCTCCATACGGTGCTTCTCGGTGAACTGTTTCTGGCCGGTCATTATATTCCAGTCATAACGCTCCCAGCCTTGTACCATGCACAGGAGGTCCAGCGCATATTCGCGTTGAGGCGAATCGGAGTCAAAATACCACGAAGGAGTCTCTATGAGTCCCTTCAGGTCTGATGACAGCAGCATGGATGTCTTAAGGTCATCGGCAAAAGCGTTGCCCTGGCTGCGGGAATCGCGTACAGCCAGACAGAAACGGTCACGGAACGGGTTGCCGGAACCGTCCTCAAGACTGAAATCCATGGTCACTTTCTCAAACGGACCGTATGTGTCCTTGTCGGTAGTTACATCAAGCAAGGGGCTTTTGGTCACCTGACTGTGGTGGTAAATCGAGCGGCTTGCGTATAGGGTTCCGTCTTTGTCAAATACATGGATACGGCATACTCCCTCGGGTACTCCGTATGTGGATATTATCCTTTCAGACTCTCCTGAGCCGGTGTCTATGGTGCCGAAATCCATCAGCTCTCCACGGCAGGTAAGCGTAACTCCAAGGACTTTGCCGCCCATGTCGGTCGTGCCGTCAGTCGATATGAGGATGCTGTCTGCACCGCATGACTCCACATGTACGGCATAGCCTGATGTCTCGGCTTGCGGTAGCTGGAAAGTGCGTGTGTTGCCACCGGCCGTTATCCTGACCTGGTTGCGTCTTTCCTGTGGAGTGAAGGTGAATTCACCCATTCCGTCATGGACAGTACTGAATGATATGCCGCTCCCTTCAAGTGTGCCTTGAGCATCAATCCCGAACCCCGTATCGTCCGTGACCTTGAAAGCAACGTGGCACGGTTTGCCTATGATAAGATGCCCGCCTTCGGGATAGAATGACGCGTTTATGTCACGCATGCTCTCTGTCTTGGGACGGGGTTCGTTGGAGTCGGAACGGCGGATCTTTATGGTGGGGTTGGATTCATAGTAGTCTCCGTCTATGTCCGGTTTCTCATAAACGGCAAAAACCCTTGAAAATATGATGTCCTGGTCAAAGTTGAGCATGAAACTTGTGTAGGCGCGTATTTCATAGAATCCGCTGGGGTAGCTTATCACGCCACGCTTCTCCCTGGCCTGTGCGGTTGAGCCGTCCAGCAGGGGGAATGAACCGTCAGCCTGGCCAGCCACTATCATGAGTTTCTGCTGTTTTAGCAGTACGCCGGTAGGGGAGATCAGATCTACGTAAAGAATCTTGCTCTGAGCCCTGCTCAGAGTGGTGGCGCTTGTAACGAATGCCTTGAACCAGATGGTCTCACCGGTATAATACGATGTGTTGTCGAACTGGAGAAAAACCTTCTCCTGCGGGAAAATCTCGTTGAACTGGTGTATGTTGCCTGCAAACCTCATGAGTGAATCAACACTTTCGGATTCAGAGTGGCATGGAATGGCTGCGGACAGCAGAATGGTCAGTAATAGACCGCGTTTGAGTATTTTTGTAATAGTATGCATCCTGTCGTGACAAATTGTTTGGCAAGTTGCGGCAAAATTAGAAAAAATGTGGAAAAGTGATACCAACCGGGTTTACATAATATGATATCTTTAATTATATTTGCAATCCGTTATGATATACGGATTTGACAACGAAAAGTATCTGCGGATACAGTCCGAACACATCAAGGAGCGCATAGCCCAGTTCGGAGACAAGCTTTATCTTGAGTTCGGAGGCAAGCTCTTCGATGACCACCACGCCAGCCGCGTGCTTCCCGGTTTCCAGCCTGACAGTAAGTTGCGCATGCTCAACCAGTTGAGCGACTGCGCTGAGATTATTATCGTGATCAGTGCCGTTGACATTGAGAAGAACAAGGTGCGCAGTGACCTGGGTATCACCTACGATATGGACGTGCTGCGTCTGCGCGAGGAGTTCCAGAGCCGTGGCCTTCTGGTAGGTTCGGTGGTTATAACCCACTATAACGGTCAGGCCAGCGCCGATGCCTTCCGCGAGCGTCTGAAACGACTTGGTATCGTGACCTATGTCCACTATATCATTGAAGGTTATCCCAACAATGTCTCACTGATAGCATCCGATGAGGGATTCGGCCGTAACGATTATGTCGTTACCTCACGTCCTCTAGTGGTTGTAACGGCTCCCGGTCCCGGAAGCGGCAAGATGGCTGTCTGCTTGAGCCAACTCTATCAGGAGCAGAAACACGGTGTCAAGGCCGGCTATGCCAAGTTCGAGACATTCCCTATCTGGAACCTGCCCCTGAAGCATCCTATAAACATTGCATATGAGGCCGCTACGGCCGATCTTGACGACGTGAACATGATAGACCCGTTCCATCTGGAGGCGTACGGCAAGACCACTGTGAACTACAACCGTGACATAGAGATATTCCCGGTGCTGGACGCCCTGTTCAAGGGAATCTACGGCGAGAACCCCTACAAATCACCTACCGACATGGGTGTGAACATGGCAGGATTCTGCATCAGTGACGATGATGTGTGCTGCCGTGCCGCCAAGGATGAGGTGATACGCCGTTACTATACGGCACTGGGTGACATGGCCAGCGGCAAGAACAGTGAGACCGAGGTCAACAAGATAGCGCTGCTCATGAACAAGGCCGGCATAACCACTGCCACCCGACGTTGTACTGTGGCCGCAAAGCAGCGTCAGGAGCAGACCGGCGTTCCGGCTGCCGCGATAGAGCTTTCGGACGGAACCATCATAACATCCAAGACCACGGCTCTGCTGGGTCCCAGCGCAGCGGTGATACTCAATGCTACAAAACATCTGGCTGGCATTGACCATGATACTAAGCTCATACCCCAGAACATGATAGAGCCCATCCAGAAAACCAAGGTCAATTATCTGCACGGTAACAATCCGCGACTGCATACCGATGAGGTCCTGGTGGCCCTGTCAATCCTGAGCCAGCAGGACGATAACTGCCGCAAGGCTTTGGATATGCTGCCGGAACTGCGCGGATGTCAGGTGCATTGCACGGTCCTGCTGAGTGAGGTGGACCGCAAGATTTTCCGAAAGTTGGGCGTGGGCCTTACCTGTGACCCGGTCAAGAAGAAATACTTTGCAAACGGCAAATAACTGTTCTGATGGACGCTGAAAAGGACTATTCCCTGGCCGATGTGATGCAGGTGGCTACCGATGCGGGGCATATCATGCTTGAGAACGGAGCCGAGATATTCCGTGTGGAGGAGACCATGGAACGCATTACCCGCCATTACGGCATAGATTCTGGTCATTTCTTTGTCCTGAGCAACGGTATCATAACATCTGGAGGTACAAGCTACTCGAATGTGGAGTTCATCCCTTTCAAGGGAGCACAACTGGAGAAGGTTGTGGAAGTTAACCGTCTGTCGCGTGAGATAGAGGCTGGAGGCTGTTCACTTATGAACGCCCGTTCACGACTGGCTGAAATAAGGTCTATGAAACCAAAACCTTTCTGGGAGCAGGTCATGGCCTCGGCGGTGGGAAGCGGCGCTTTCTGTGCCATATTCGGCGGCAGTCCCATGGATTGTCTGGTGTCATTTGTAGTTGGATTGCTGCTCTATGCGTTTGTACTCATGGTATGCAGGTGGGGGCTCTCCAAGATAGTGACCAACATTCTGGGCAGCACATTGGCAACGGCTCTATGTATCAAATTCTATCGTTTGGGATTCGGTGAGAATCCCGGCAATATGATTATAGGTTCCATAATCCCTCTGATTCCAGGAGTACCTTTTACCAACGGAATCCGTGATCTGGCAAATGAGGATTACATAGCGGGTTCTACACGTCTTATAGATGCTCTGACAGTGTTTTTCTGCATAGCCGCCGGAGTGGCTCTGACATTCCTTGTCGATGGCCGGATAGAGAACGGAATCATTGTGCTGGATGGTATGAGGACAAACCCTGTGACTGCTGTCTGGCCTATACAGATGATTGCCGCGTTCCTTGGCACTGCGGGTTTCGCGGTCCTGTTTGGGGTGCCGCGTGACCAGTATATGCCGGTTGGATTGTGCGGCTTGGCAGGATGGGCGGTCTATCTGCTCATGATACGTGCGGCCGGAGCATCGGTAATAGAATCCACATTTGTGGCTACGCTGGCAGTAGTGCTTGTCTCCAGGTTCATGGCGGTGCGTCGCCGTTGCCCGGTAATAGTGTTCCAGATTTGCGGCGTGTTTCCGTTAATACCGGGAGCAGGTATATTCTGGACTGCATATTGGGTGGTGGTGAAGGAACTTGGTACGGCTGTAACAACAGGGTTCACCGCACTTGGCGTGACCATTGCCATAGTGCTTGGCATCATATTTGTGACCAGCCTTCCCGGCAGGATGTTCAAGATAGCCGTAAAGAAAGGATGATGCGTGTTCAGGTTTTTGACGACATGACACTCTGCACCGATGCGGAGGTGGAAAGCATGCTGTCTTTGGTTCCGGAGCCGCGTCACAGCGAAGCGCTTCGTTTCAGTCACACATTCGGCCGTTTTGCCTGCCTCAAGTCATATCTTATGCTTGCCGAACTTCTGCAAACGGAGTTCGGTATCGGGGCTTTCCGCATTGAGGTGGGGGAGCACGGCAAACCCTATCTTGCAGACCATCCAGAAATACATTTCAATATAAGCCATTGCCGGAAAGCCATTGCGGTGGCTGTGAGTGACCGGCCGGTAGGCATTGATGTGGAGTCATTCCGCAGTTTTGGTAACGGGCTTCTGGAAAAGACCATGAATGCTGATGAAAAAGCGGAGATACTGGCATCGGGAGTACCTGAAGAGACATTTGCAGCCTATTGGACCCGTAAGGAGGCGGTGTTCAAGCTTATAGGTACAGGCATTACCGATGACCTGCACGGCATACTTACCGACAATACAGTTACAAACACAGAAATATACCGTGAAAAGGGTTATGCCGTATCCGTTGCGGTATTCAGAATTGAGGATCTGTCAGAACTGTGATTCCAGAATGTAGGGCACACCTGATGCGGTAATACCTGCTGCCGATACGCTGAAGCGTCTTGTGATGGAGCTGTTGTAGAACTCCACCTGTGCCTTGCCTTCGGCATCGGTTATCACGTTAGGATTCCAGTATAGGGTGCGACGATAGTCCACATCGCCAGGAATAGGTCCGTCCGGATACTCCGGCGAATAGAATGCGTATGGTTGGGAATATCCGTCAACGGTGGTTATGCGCTGGTTTATATTGAACAGTTCCGAGTAAAGGCTCTGCTCCCTGTTCTCTTTAACGAGTATGTCAATAAGTATCCTGCGGCGTTCCAATTGCCTGGGATCAATTATAGTATCGTTGTTTATAAATGAATTAGGCATATCATCCATCAGCATGTCTGCATATTCGAGTGGAGCTCCGGGTTGCTTGTCTCTAGGATAGGTAATGGATCCAAGTTGAGTCAGTTGGCCTTTGTTCAGAAAATCATCAAACAGCGGACACACCTGTATTATCTCCCAATAGGTCATGGGATGGTCATAGACAATGATGCTTTTAATATCCATGGCATCAACTGAAGTGGGGAAATCAGAAAGCCCATTGTCAAAGTATCTGGTGCTGGTATGGAAATAAAAGAAAGGTTTGAATCCGTTGATTGTGTCAATGACACCAGATAAATCCAGTTGTACATTGTATCCTTTTTCCTTCAGGTAGCCATACAGGTCGGTGGTGTATTCACCTTTGTCCAGGTCGGCTTCGGCATCGGCTACTACATCGTATGCCTTGAAAGTGAAATAGTCTATGTACATTCGCTCCTCTTCAATATCAACCGCCTGAAGGGTGTAACCTTTCTCCTGGCTTATCACTGCCGGCAAAGCCTCATCTTCCTGGGGCATGGTCCGGGTTATACCGGCTTTACGGTTGTTGGCAAGGGTGCTTTTAAGCACCAGTTCCTGTGGCTGATAGGCGCGGACGGCCGGTTTAATGGAACGCTCGAACACTATCCTGGCCTCGGGTCCGAACAACTTGCGTTTCTTCTTGTTAAGATGGGCTCCTATGCTGAATTTGGCCTTGTTGTAAAAATCCACGCCCAGGTCAAATCCGAAATATCCTGTTGAATCAGTCTTGAGTCTGTATTTTTCGGTCAGTTTCTTGTCCTTAGGCACAAGTGCGGCGTTTACTTCAACATCGTTAAGAGGTTTCTTTCCGGATGAACTCATTATCCAGCCGTTCACGGTAAGGCTCTCTTCAATGCGGTGCTTCTCGGTGAACTCCCTCTGTCCGGTCATCGTGGCCCAGTCATAACGTTCCCAACCCTGTACCATGCAGAGCAGGTCCAGGGCATGGAGCCGTTCAGGGGAATCGGAATCAAAATACCATGACGGTGTCTCAATCATTCCGCGCAAGTCGGATGACAGAAGCATTGATGTTCGCAGGTCATCGGCCAGGGAACTGCCCTGGGTGCGTATGTCACGTACAGCCAGGCAGAAACGGTCACGGAACGGGTTTCCATGGCCGTCATCCAGCTTGAAGCTCATGGTCACCTTGTCAAACGGAGCGTAGCTGTCCTTGTCGGTAGCAACTTCCAGTACGGGTGACTTGGTCATCCGGCTGTGGTGGTAGAAGGAACGGCTTGCATACAGCATGCCGTTGCTGTCAAAAAGGTGGATGCGGCAAACGCCTTCGGGCGCTCCCTTAAGTGAAACGGTTCTTTCCGCAGGAGTGGAACCTGTCATTACGGTACTGAAATCTATGAGTTCACCGCGGCAGGTAAGCGTCATGCCCAGTGTGGTGCAGTTGAAATCATCCGTGCCGTTGACCGTGACCAGTATCTCATCATCTTCCTGTGGTTCTGCTTTCATTGTGAAGCCTGATGCCTGGGCCTGCGGAAGGTTGAACGTGCGGGTTTTTCCTCCGGCCGTTACGCTCACCTGGTTACGTCTCTGCTGCGGTGTGAACGTGAACTCGCCCATGCCGTCATGAACGGTGGAGAATGTGATTCCGCTTTCTTGGAGAGTGACTTGGGCGTCTGTTCCGAATCCGGTGTCATCTGTCACCTTGAAAGCCACGCGGCAAGGCATGCCTATTATGAGATGTCCTCCCTCGGGATAGAATGAGCAGTTTATGTCTTGTATCTTTTCTGTCTTGGGCCTTTGGTCGGTGTTTTTATCGGTCTTGCGTAATCTTATGGTGGGGTTGGAGTCATAGAAACCGCCCTCTTTCTTAGGCTTTTCAAACACCGCGAATACACGTGAAAAGACTATATTCTCATCAAAGTTAAGCATATAGCTGGTATAGGCGCGGATTTCGTAAAAACCGCTGGGGTATTCCAGCATGCCGCGCTTGTCACGGGCCTGAGCCGTGGATACGTCAACCAGCGATATAGAGCCGTCGGCCTGGCCTGCCACAATCATGAGTTTCTGCTGTTGGAGCACCTCGCCCGCAGGAGAAACCAGATCCACATACAACACCTTGCTTTTGGCGCGTGAAAGGTCCGATGCGCTTGTCACGAAAGCCTTGAACCAGATAGTCTCACCGGCATAGTATGATGTGTTGTCAAACTGCAGATAGACTTTCTCCTGGGGGAAGATGGCATTGAACTGGTGTATGTTGCCGGCAAATTTCCTGAGTGAGTCAATGGTTGCAGGGGCTGCCTTGCACGGGATATTCCATATTGCAAGAAACAGTAGGCAATACGTTAAAGCCCTTTTCAAATGCATGAAACGGACGACGTCAGAATTTGTTCCCATAAGCATATATTTAACAGCATGTTCTGATGCAAATATACACTTATTATTTAAATATTGAAACAGCTGTCGTTAGATTAACTACAAATAATAGTTAAAATAGCGGCAGCTGCCTAATATGTTACACAAAGCAATATAAATAACCTATCCTGCCTGGCTATGGTATTCCACAAGGCCTTTCATGGGGCTTACCTCTATATTGCCGATGGTCATACCCAGCGAATCGGCGGCCTCTCTCAGTTCATCGGCAAAACTTTGGGCCAGCGAGCCTACAAAGTGTACAGGCATCCATGGTTTGTGGTAACTTATGACATTACGGGTAAAGAACTCCGAGAAACACTGGACAAGCATTTTGTGCACACCGGGTATATCACGTTTGTCTATCAGGAAAGTGGCAAAACTTGCTATATAGCGGTTGGCCAGTGGCTTGCGATACACATTCTCTATAATTATGTCCTTGGTAAGGGAGTATTTCTGCATGAATTCCGTGCAAACCGATTCGGGAAGCTGGCGCTTAAGGCAGTCGCCTATCAGGCGGCGGCCTAAGGCTACGGCACTGCCCTCATCACCCAGAATGTAGCCTAATGACGGCACCTGATCCACTATGACACTGCCGTTGTAAAGACATGAGTTGGAGCCTGTGCCCAGTACGCATGCTACGCCTTCAGAGTGTCCGCACAGTGCCCGGGCGGCCCCCAACATGTCGCTGTCAACAAATATGTCCGCATTGGGGAAGTATTCCTTCAGTATGCCTGCCATCTGTCCGCAGATGGTTTCATTGGCGCATCCGGCACCATAGAAATACAACTCTTCTACGTTGTCAGGCGATATTTCGGGATTAGTGTCCAGAAGTTCATGCGATATGATGGCTTTCACTTCATCGGTATGCTGATGGAGCGGGTTGATTCCCTGGGTCTTGTATATCTTCAGGTCATCGGTTGTATTGAAGAATCCCCAATCGGTCTTGGTGGAGCCGCTGTCAACTGTTAGTTTCATTGTTTCTTTCCAAAATCAGGTTCATACTTGATTAAGGCCGATACCACGCAGGTCACGGTACAGCACGCTATTATCCATATAAAGAACCACTGGTAGCCCATGTGTTCCTGCAGCCAGCCAGAAATCATGCCTGGCAGCATCATACCCAAAGCCATTATGCCGGTGCTTATGGCATAGTGTGATGTCTGATGCTCACCACGTGCAAAATACATAAGGAACAGGGTGTATGCGGTAAATCCGAATCCGTAGCCCAGCTGTTCCACGAATATGCAGCTGCTTACCAGGGGCAGGTTCTGTGTGGGGAACCAGCTCAGATAGACATACACAAGGTCAGGCACTGAAATGGCCGCTACCATGAACCAGATGCATTTCTTGAGTCCGAACCTGGATAGGGTTATTCCACCCAGGATGCCTCCCAGCAGCAGGCCAATGACACCCAGTGTGCCCTGTGCGAATCCTATCTGCTGCGTGGTCAGTCCCAGACCACCGTCGGCCACATCGTCAATCAGGAACAGGGGGGCAATCTTGCCTATCTGAGCCTCAGGGAACCTGAATAGTAGTATGAACAGCAGCGCCGGAATAATGTAAGGCTTTTGGAAATAGCTTACAAAGGTCATTCCGAACTCTTTCATTATGTTCCGGCCCGATACGCCGGTAGTGCAGTCTGCTACGGGGTGGGGCAGGATATATGAATGGTAGAGCCAGAGCAGAATCATAAGGCCGCCTGCAATCAGGAATCCAAGGCTCCATGCACGGGCTGTGTTTCCGAACATCTTCTCAAACGTACCTACCAGTATCAGCAGACCGCCCTGACCTGCTATCATCGCTATGCGGTATGCGGTGTTCCTTATGCCCACAAACATGGACTGTTCTCCCTCATCCAGCCCCAGCATGTAGAATCCGTCGATGGATATGTCATGCGTGGCGGAACTGAATGCCAGCAGCCACATGATGGCTAGTGACCACCTGAAAAAGTTTGTGGTGTTAAGAGTCAGTCCCACGCCGGCCAGTCCTGCTCCCAGAATGACCTGGGTAACCAGCAGCCACCAGCGCTTGGTTTTGACCAAGTCCACAAACGGACTCCAGAAAGGTTTTATAACCCAGGGCAGGTATAGCCAGCTGGTATAGAGAGCCACATCAGCATTACTGATTCCCAATTGCTTGAACATGATGGCCGATACGGTCACCACAAGTACGTATGGCAGTCCCTCTGCAAAATAGAGTGTGGGCACCCAAGCCCAGGATGTGCGTCCTTTTGCCATTTATTTGGCCGGAATGGCCTCTTTGAGTTTGTTAATAACGTTCTGGCGGGCTTCGGGGGTGGGGTTGCGCTTAAGAGTTGTGCCTTCTACCAGATTCAGGTCCGGATATTGCTCCTTGAGTTTGTTGAATGAGTTGGTCAGATTGCTGCTGCCTGAAGTTGAGAAGATAATGACGGTTTTGCCCTTAAGGTCATTTTTCTCGATGAAGGTGTAGATGATATTGGGTGCTGCATCTCCCCAGATGGGGAATCCTATGTAAACCACATCGTAGCTCTTAAGGTTCTTGGGGCTCTCCTTGAGTTCGGGGCGGAAAGATTTGTCGGCCATCTCCTTGAAGGCGCGGGCCTCGCGGTTACCCAGATTCACATCTTCGGCCGTGTACGGCTGTGCTCCTTCAATCTCGAACAGGTCTGCTCCGGTGGCTGCTGCCAGGTCCTGTGACAATGACTTGGTTGTGCCGGAAGCTGAAAAATAGGTTACCAATACTTTAGGATCCTTTGCTGAGCAAGATGCCATTACCAAAGCCATCATTGCCAGAATCAAACTCTTTTTCATATTTGTTCCTTTTATATTTTATGATAGATATCGTCGTGCGAATATAGGCATTTTTTGGGATTTTCATCGGTTGGAGTTAAACTAAATGACCTATATTTGTAAGACGGTTGGAAACTAACCTTATTATTACTATTTTTGCGTGAGTGATTATGAATATTTATTTGAATAATATGAGAAGATTCCGCTTCGTTGTCTGGGGCTTGCTCTGTCTGGTGCCTTCTGTTTCCGATGCACAGCTCTCTTCAAACCCGGACAAGTTCCTGGGCAACATAACCACCCGTTATCAGGTTGACTACGGCAGCGAGCCGTATCACACCTTATGGAATCAGATTACCTGTGAGAACGAGACCAAATGGGGCTCGGTAGAAGGTAGTGCCCGCGGCCGTTTCAACTGGAATGACGCCGCCTACAACTATGCCAGGAGCCACAACTTCCCGTTCAAGTTCCACACCCTTGTCTGGGGGTCGCAATATCCTAATTGGATTAATGACTTGTCCACCGCCGAGCAGTACAAGGCAATAGTGGAGTGGTTTGATGAGGCCAAGCGCCATTATCCTGACCTTGAAATGATAGATGTGGTGAACGAGGCTGTGCCGGGTCACGCGCCCGCACCCTACAAGAACGCCCTGGGCGGTGACGGGAAGACAGGCTATGACTGGATAATAAAAGCCTTTGAGCTGGCATACGAGCGCTGGCCAAACGCCATACTTATATATAATGACTATAACACTTTCCAGTGGCAGAAAAGCCAGTTCATAGACCTGGTGCGGATACTGCGCGACGCAGGTGCTCCCA
>JAEEGJ010006741.1_pt1 | contig 34011 bp, 33 predicted proteins | sample 8958761 | NCBI WGS metagenome assembly JAEEGJ01 (sample SAMN16246546, study PRJNA631951) | gut metagenome | biome: gut microbiome; feature: rumen; material: RS-attached | host: Bos | place: Iran: Karaj | collected 2018-10
AAGCCAGCCATTGAAGCCATCAAAACAGGCGAGCTTACATTCGTACCAAAGAACTATGATAAGACATATTTACACTGGCTTGAGAACATCCGTGATTGGTGTATTTCACGTCAGCTTTGGTGGGGACACAGAATCCCTGCATACTACTGCGAGAAGTGTGGCGAGACAGTTGTTGCCCGTTCTTCAGAGATTCCAACAGTTTGCCCTAAGTGCGGTCACACTCATATGAAGCAGGATGAGGATACTCTTGATACATGGTTCTCATCTGCTCTTTGGCCATTCTCTACACTTGGTTGGCCAAATAACACAGAGGAGCTTGATTACTTCTATCCAACAGATGTGCTTGTTACTGGATATGACATCATCTTCTTCTGGGTAATCAGAATGGTATTCTCTGGATACGCTCATACAGGAAAGTCACCATTCCACACAGTGCTTATTCATGGTCTTGTTCGCGACTCACAGGGACGCAAGATGTCTAAGTCACTTGGCAATGGTATCGATCCACTTGAGATTATTGAAAACTATGGTGCGGATGCACTTCGTCTTACTCTTGTCACAGGTAACGCTCCTGGTAATGATATGCGTTTCTACAATGAGCGTGTTGAGAACAGCCGTAACTTTGCCAACAAGGTTTGGAATGCATCTCGTTTCATCATGATGAACCTTGCAGACAATGAAGTTGCAAAACCAGCAGACGCGGATTTGGCTACCGAGGATAAATGGATTATTTCCAAGGTAAACACACTTGCCAAAGATGTAACTGAAAATATGGATAAGTTTGAACTTGGTATCGCAGTTCAAAAGGTATATGATTTTATTTGGGATGAGTTCTGTGATTGGTACATCGAGATCGTTAAACCTCGCATGTACTCTCAGGAATATACAGCTAGCAAAAATGCGGCACTTTGGACAGCTAAGTTTGCTCTTACAAATGCCCTCAAGATGCTTCATCCATTTATGCCATTCATCACAGAAGAAATCTTCTGCACACTTCAGAGCGAAGAGGAGACAATCATGCTTTCTGCTTGGCCTGAGTTTGACAGTGCACTTGATTTCCCAGATGACGAGGCAAAGGTTGAACATGCCAAGGATGTTGTTCGTGGCATGAGACAGCTTCGCACAGATATGGATGTTCCACCATCAAAGAAGGCGGCTATCCACATCGTTTCCGACAACGCGGATGTACGTGCAATATTTGAAGAAATCACACCAATCTTTGCTACACTTGCCGGCGCAACGGATGTTATCGTTCAGGCTGACAAGCTTGGTATTGGTGATGATGCAGTTTCAGCTGTAATCCCAGATGCGACTCTATTTGTACCACTTGAAGATCTTGTAGATTTCGAGAAGGAAAAAGAGCGCCTCACAAAAGAAAAAGAAAAGCTTGAGAAGGAGCTTGCTCGTTCGCGTGGCATGCTTTCAAATGAAAAATTCATGAGCAAGGCACCAGAGGCAAAGGTTGCCGAGGAGCGTGAGAAGCTCGCTAAATACGAGGCAATGATGCAGCAGGTTGAGGCCCGCCTAGCGAGCATGAATTAGAAGAGCCCTCATCCACCGCTAAAGCGGTCCCCCTTCCCCCAGAGGAGGAAGGCTTTAGGCTTCCCCTTGAGGGGAAGCTGTCACCGTAGGTGACTGATGAGGAGGAAAGCTTTAGGCTTCCCCTTGAGGGGAAGCTGTCACCGTAGGTGACTGATGAGGTGGAAAGCTAAAGGAGGTAAAATTATGGACGTAAAGAATATTTTAAGCAAGTGTGACCACACTTTACTTGGTGTGGATGCAACATGGAACGACATAAAAGCTATAGTTGATGATGGAATGAAGTATGAGACAGCCAGTGTGTGTATACCAGCAAGCTTTGTTAAGCAGGCTGCTGATTACGTTAAGGCTCAGGGCGGACATCTTCCAATCTGCACAGTCATCGGTTTTCCTAACGGCTATGCGACTACCGCTTCAAAGTGCTTTATGGCGAGCGATGCTGTAGATAACGGTGCTGAAGAAGTGGATATGGTTATCAATGTTGGTTGGGTTAAGGAAGGCAAATACGATGATGTGCTTGCTGAGATTAATGCAATCAAGGCGGCATGCAAGGGTAAGCTTTTAAAGGTTATTATTGAGTGCTGTCTTCTTACTGACGAAGAAAAAATCAAGATGTGCGAAGTGGTTTCTAAGTCTGATGCTGATTACATCAAGACTTCTACAGGCTTCTCAACTGGCGGAGCCACATTTTCTGATGTGGAGCTTATGGCAAAGCACATGACAAACGGCAAAAAAATAAAAGCAGCAGGCGGAATTGCATCTTTAGATGACGCTCAAAAATTCATCGATTTAGGAGCAAGTCGTCTTGGAACTAGTAGGGTGGTTAAGGCTGTTAAAGGTCTCCCAAATGACGGAAAGTATTAACAGTTGTGAACATTACATGAAAATTACGCAAAAATTCGTGAATTCAATGACAAAATAGCCCTAAAGCAATATAATTATTATGATGTAGAATAATCTAACTGTAGGTATTACGAGAGGGACCTTATGGCTCAGGCACAGTCAATCGACGCATTAGCGCCCAAAGTCCAAGTTTCATCTGATGGATTAGAAGCGACAATGACATTTAAGCTTCCTGATGGAAAGAATGATGTACCCAAGTTTACTGCACAACAGTTACTTGGGTTCTTGACGAGCGCAAATGTTTCCTTTGGCATTGACCAAGAGGCAGTATCGCGCCTTGCTGAAAGTCCTATCTATGGACGCCCTATCAAAGTTGCAGAGGGCACTCCTCAACAACAAGGAACTCCAGGTTATTTTGAATATCATTTCGATACAGAGTTTAATAGAAAGCCTACTATTCGTCCTGATGGTACAGCTGATTACATGAGCATCAAGACCATCGAGACAGTTCAAGAAGGCGACCTTATTGCTACGTATCATCCAGCAGTACAAGGGGCGCGTGGTATGTCAGTCCGCGGGCAGATTCTTGAGCCAAAGCCTGTTCGTGATTTGCCACCACTCATTGGTCGTGGATTTGATCGATCTTCTGATAATCTCACTTACACAGCACAACTTACAGGTAAAATAGAGGTCAAAGAGGGAAAGATTAACGTTTCACCTGTACACGAGGTACAGGGGGATGTTGGTATCGAAACCGGAAACATCAAGTTCAACGGAGATGTTATCATCCACGGCGGTGTACATGACGGAGCAGTTATCGAAGCTGCAGGCAATATCATCATCCATGGTCTAATTGAAGACTGCGAGATTCATGCAGGCAAAGATTTATTCCTTTTAGCAGGCGTCAAAGGCAACGAAAAGACAGTAATCGAGTGTAAGGGTACAATCACTGCTCAGTTCGTGGAGTATGCTGCAATCAGCTGCGCAGGTAATATCACAGCAGATTATTTCTTCAAGAGCAGAATCGACTGCGAGGGGCGTATTCAATTAAATGGCAACAACGCTTCTATCATCGGCGGATATGTGTCTGCCGTTCAAGGCATCGAAGTAAACGACATTGGCAATTCCTTTGGAACAATCACTAATGTGTCAGTAGGCGTAGACGTTGAGCGCAACGCCGAGTTCGAAATGTTGGCCAAAAAGATAGAAGGAATCAAAGAGAATGTATTAAAGATTAAAAAGGGTATCGAAGAGTTCGACCGTATTGGCGAAGAACGTGGTGTTAACTACAAGGAAGACCCAAGACGTATGCAGCTACTTCGTGTTAGAATTAGAGACGAGGCCGTCGTTCTTGAGGAGACCAAGCGTCTTGAAAGGATGAAAGAGGTTATTGATTCAGGCAGGGATGCTACAATCAAAGTGTTGAGACGCATCTACGCAGGAAGCAATATTTCTGTTGATGACCACCATGTTTCTATCAATGAAAACCACGAGAGAGTGGAAATTTGCAAGACAGCAGAAGGCGTTAAACTATCAAGGATTAACCAAGGATAAGGAGACTAAAGATGATTGACTTCGAAGAAGAATTAAAAAAATACGAGCCAGCCATCGAGGTTGAGCAAGCCGAGGCAGATATCAAGGCAAGAGATTTAACAGATCTTACAGATCTTTTAAACAATATGACAAACGGTAACAATCAGAAATAGCTAGAGGTGTTTACAAAAGAACGGAGAATAAAATGCAGTGCTTTAGATGCGGTGCCGAAGTTGGAAGTGAAAACACGTGTTACAACTGCGGCGCTGATATTTTATTATACAAACAGATCATTTACACATCATATGTGTTCTATAATCAGGGCTTGGAAAAAGCTAAGGTTCGAGATTTATCTGGAGCCATAGAGATGCTGAAATCATCTCTCCAATATTACAAGTACAACACAAGAGCGAGAAATCTTCTTGGTCTTTGTTACTACCAGATGGGAGAGACGGTTCGAGCATTAAACGAATGGGTCCTTTCTAAAAATTTGCAAGAAGATGACAATCCATTTGCAGATAGATACTTAGCGGAGATTGAGAACAATCCAGGTCTTTTAAGCAAGCTTAATTCCACAATTAAAAAATACAATCAGGCAATTGATTATTGCAAAGCGGGCAGCCGCGATTTGGCATCAATTCAGTTAAAGAAAGTAATCAGTCAGAATCCAAACTTTGTTAAGGCTCATCAGCTTTTGGCGTTACTTTACATTCAGGATAAGAAATATTCTGATGCCAGAAAGGTACTTGTTGCAGCATCCAAAATCGATAGCAACAATACAACTACAATCCGCTACATCCACGAGGTGAAGGAACGTCTCAAGGAGCAAAACACAGGAAGACGTCGAAAGAAAAACGATGTGGTAACCTTTGCCGATGGCAACGATACAGTCATCATGTCAGAGAATTCCTTCAGAAGCATGCTGGACAATTCCAGATCAAGCTTCATGAATATTCTTCTTGGACTTGTAGTGGGACTTTTGATTTGCTTTTTCCTTGTGGTGCCAACTGTCAAGGACAACAAGAGCGGTCAAAACAAGCAGACAGTTTTGGCTCTTAATGAGGAGCTCAAGCGTGCAAAATCCGAAACTAAATCTCTTCAAAACGAGATTGATGATTTAAAGAATAGTCTTAGTGCTTACGATGACAAGCAGGATATAGCTACAAGCTACGACAATCTTTTTGCAGCGCAGAATGCCTTTGAGTCAGGAGATGAACAATCTGCCAGCGAATCTATCCAGCTTGTTACCAAGGATGTACTTGGAGAGTCCGGCCAAAAGGCATACGATAGCCTTTATGCCAAGCTCGGACCTACTATCATCAAGGGCTACTACGATGATGGAAACAAGTTCTATCTTGATGAAAACTACGAAAGCGCCATTACTAATTTTGAGACAGTCGTAGGTATCGACGAATATTACAATGATGGAGCAGCGCTTTTCTTGTTGGGTGATTGCTACAGACTCACAGATGAAAGCGAAAAAGCTTTAGAGTGCTTCAACAAGGTTGTGGAGAAATATCCAAAATCTAAATGGGGACGTCAAGCTAAGACATATATTGCAGCAGATGGTACGGATTTAAATGCTGCCGAGGTAGGAGACTAAATGACAGATTATGAATTAATAAGGGTAGCGCTTGAAGCTAGGGAACTTGCCTACACACCATACTCACACCACAAGGTTGGGGCAGCGCTACTTGCTAAAAATGGCCAGGTGTATAAAGGCTGCAACATCGAGAATGCAGGCTACACACCTACCAACTGCGCCGAGCGCACAGCTGTGTTTAAAGCGGTCAGCGAGGGAGTCAAAGATTTCGCAGCAATCGCTGTGGTTGGAGGTATGGATGATTTAAAGAATCTTCCTATATGTGCTCCTTGCGGAGTTTGTAGACAGGTTTTAAACGAATTTGTCGATTCAAACGAGTTTAGAGTTTTACTTGCAGAGGTTGATGGAGTTGATAATCTTAAAGCTATTCAAGATAGTGATATTCGTATAAGCGAATTCACCTTAGACGGTCTTTTGCCATTAGGCTTTGGGCCAAACAATTTACAAATGTAAATAGTTTCAAGTAAGACACAATTCATTTAGTATCACCTTGAAAAATACAAGAAACAAAATTATAATTTAGTTATGGATTTTTTCAGGAAACTTCATTGTTTATCCTGTAAAAATACAGTGTTTCTTGTGGGGAGGATAAAGGAGTGCCCTACAAGAATCTTAGGTTTTCTAAACTTACTAAGAAAACAGGATTATAGGAGGAAAGAAAGAATGAAAAAGAAGTTATTAAGTGTACTTCTTGTAGCTGCTATGGTAGCTACTATGTTCGTTGGTTGTGGATCTTCAAATGGTTCTGCATCTAATGATTCAGGAAAGACAGAGGGTAAGGACGATGCAAAAGAGGCTAGCGAGCACAAAATCGCTATGATTACAGACTCTGGTGATATCACAGATATGTCTTTCAACCAGACTACTTACGAGGCTACGGATAAATTCGCAAAAGCGAATGGTGTTGAGTTCCAATACTACAAGCCATCTGATAACAATGACGATGCTCGTATTACTTCTTTCGAGAATGCAGTAGCAGACGGTCACGATATAATTGTTGTCCCTGGTTACCTTTTCGCAAAGATGATTGCAGAGGTAGCAGATGATTATCCAGATGTTACTATCATCGCACTTGACTGTGGCGAGGGTGACTTCAAGGATGCAGGCATGGACAAGCTCCCTGAAAATGTATGTTCATTCACATATCAGGAAGAAATAGCAGGTTACATGGCAGGTTATGCTGCTGTTAAAGAAGGATATACAAAGCTTGGCTTCTTAGGCGGTGTTGCAGTTCCAGCGGTTGTACGTTATGGTTTTGGTTTCGTTCAGGGTTGTAACGATGCAGCAGTAGAGCTCGATAAGGCTTCTGAGGTTGAGGTTAACTACGTATATGGTGGCGATTTCAAGGGTGATCCAGCTATCACAGCTCAGATGGATACATGGTACTCTAAGGGTACAGAAGTTGTATTCGCTTGTGGTGGTGGTATCTACACATCAGCTTGTGAAGCAGCTGACAAGGCTGACGGCAAGGTTATCGGTGTTGACGTAGATCAGTCTAAGGTTATTGCAGATCAGTATGGCAAAGACGGTCTTTGCATCACATCAGCAATGAAGGGTCTTGCAGCTACTGTAGATTCTACACTTACAGATGTATTTGCTGGCAAGTGGTCTGATTATGCTGGAAAGATTGAAAACCTTGGTATCGTATCAGGTGATGATCCATCTGCAAACTATGTACAGCTCCCAACTGAGACATGGTCAATGAAGGAATTTACTGTTGATGACTACAAAGAGCTTGTTAAGAAGCTTTACGACGGTGACATCAAGGTTAACAACGATATCGAGAACATGCCAAAGACAGAAATCAAAGTAAATCAGTTTGATAACATTCTTTAATTAGTCTTTTAATCAAAGGGAAGGACTTAAATCCTTCCCTTTTGTTTTACTTCATAGGAATTACTCTGCAACTTCCTATGAAGTAAAAACAGATGTGTCTACAATTCTGTGGGGAGATAATTCATTAATTAAAAAGAAAGGTGTATGCGATGGAAGATTACGTAATTGAGATGTTGCACATAACAAAAGAATTTCCAGGAATCATTGCTAATGACGACATTACGTTACAGTTGAAACGTGGAGAAATTCATGCGCTTCTCGGTGAAAACGGAGCAGGAAAGTCTACTCTTATGAGTGTTCTTTTTGGTCTGTATACTCCAGAAAAAGGTGTAATTAAAAAGGATGGAAAAGAGGTCAAAATCAACAATCCTAACGACGCTACTGATTTGGGAATAGGTATGGTGCATCAGCATTTTATGCTCGTAGATATTTTTTCCGTTCTAGACAATATAATTCTAGGCTCAGAGCCTAGCAAATTTGGTGTGCTTACCAAAAAGGAAGCTCGTGAAAAAGTACTTGCTTTATCTGATAAGTACAATCTTAAAGTCGACCCAGACGCATTGATAGAGGATATTACTGTTGGTATGCAGCAACGTGTTGAGATCCTTAAGATGCTCTATCGTGATAACGATATTCTTATTTTTGATGAGCCAACTGCGGTTCTTACCCCACAAGAAATCGACGAGCTTATGAAAATAATGAAAGAGCTTGCTGCCGAAGGCAAGTCAATTTTGTTCATCACTCACAAGCTAAACGAAATTATGCAGGTTGCTGATAGATGCTCAATTCTTAGAAAGGGCAAGTACATCGGCACTGTTGAAGTTGCAAATACATCAAAGGAAGAGCTTTCGTCTATGATGGTTGGACGTAAGGTTAATTTTGCTGTCGAAAAAGAAGAAGCTAATCCAGGAGATGAAGTTCTTAAGGTTGAAAATGTTTGCGTAAAAAGCAAGCTTCATTCTAAAGACGCTGTTCATGATGTATCCTTTGATGTTCGCGCAGGCGAAATAGTTTGTATAGCGGGTATCGATGGTAACGGTCAGACAGAGTTTGTTGGAGCTCTTACCGGACTTGACGATATCTCTGACGGAAAGATTACTCTTTGCGGTCAGGATATCACCAAAAAATCAATCCGCTACAAAAACACACATGGTATGAGTCATGTCCCTGAGGATAGACATAAGCACGGATTGGTGCTTGATTATACTCTAGAAGAAAACATGATTCTTCAAAGATACTTTGAGCCAGAGTTCCAAAGACATGGTATGCTTCGTAAAGGCGAAATGAGAAAATACTCTGACAAGCTTTCAGAGGCTTTTGATGTTCGTTCAGGACAGGGGGCCAAGACAAAGGCTCGTTCAATGTCAGGTGGTAACCAGCAAAAGGCTATCGTTGCTCGAGAGATGGATAGAAATCACGAGCTTTTGGTTGCTGTTCAGCCTACTCGAGGCTTGGATGTCGGTGCTATCGAATATATCCACAAGGAGATTGTTAAGGAACGAGACAACGGAAAAGCAATCCTTCTTGTTTCTCTAGAACTAGATGAAGTTATGAACCTTTCCGACAGAATTCTTGTTATGTACGAGGGCGAAATCGTTGGCGAGGTTGACCCAAAGAAGACAACTCTTCAGGAATTGGGATTATACATGTCAGGTGCTAAGCGTGACACAGGAAAGGAGGCATAGTAATGGAAAAAACAAGCTTTTTGAAGAGACCAGGCGTGCAGACATTACTTGCTTCGATATTGTGTGCGGTGCTTGGTATCCTTATTGGATATGTAATTTTGCTTTGCATGAATGCAGATCATGCTGGTGAGGGAATGAAAGCTATTCTTACCAACTTCTTCAAGTTTAGAATGGCTAGTCATACTACTTTGATGAAGTATATGGGCTCATTCATTGTTAAATCAGTACCATTGATTCTCTGTGCTGAAGCTATTCTTTTTGCATACAAGGCTGGTTTATTTAACATTGGTGTGGCAGGTCAGTATACAGTAGGTATAATAGCATGTATCTACACATCACTTGCTCTAAAGTGGAACTGGATTCTTTGCATCCTTGCTGCTATAGTAGCTGGAGCTGTTTGGGGCTTGTTGGCAGGCTTGTTCAAGGCCTTGTTCAATGTAAACGAAGTTATTGCAGGTATCATGCTTAACTGGATAGGTCTTTATATCTGTAACATCATCATTGGACTTCCATCATGTATGAATGTTAGTAAGTCTGAGACCTACGACATCAAAGATAAAAATCCATCTGGTCTATTACCAGGATTTATGAAAGAATTTTTTGGTGGCAACGACTACATGACAATTGCCATTCCAATAACAATAATAGTAGCTATAATAATCCTCATAGTATTAAACAAAACTACTTTTGGTTATGAGCTAAAGGCTACTGGACATAACAGAGATGCAGCAAAATACGCAGGAATGAATGCAAAAAGAAATATCATACTTACACTTGTTATTTCTGGTGCGATTTCCGGAATGGCTGCAGGATTATATTATCTGACTGGTGTTGAGCGATATGTTATTTCATCATCTGTTCCAGGTATGGGATTTTCGGGTATAGCGGTTGCTTTCCTCGGTGGCTTACATCCAATCGGAGCAATTATCTCAGGTTTGTTTGTTGAGTACATCTCACTGGGTGGACAATATCTTAACACCAATTATTACAACCCACAGGTTGCAGACCTTATGGTTTCAATAATCATTTATCTGTGCGGATTTGTTTTATTCTTTAAGACAATACTTAATAAACCTGGCAAGGTGAAGGTCAAGGCAAGCACCGAGCCTGATGACACAGCTAAAAAAGCTGAAGAAAAGGAGGTGTAAAAGATGGCATTACTTATTCAATACACACTCATTTTCACAGCAGTACTTATCCTAGTAGCTTTGGGCGGTATGTTCTCAGAGCGAAGCGGTATCATTAACCTTGGTCTAGAGGGAATAATGGTATTTGGTGCCATGAGCGGCGCTATAGTAATGGTACTTCTCCCATCAGGCACCTCAAAGGTTACGCTTATAGTTTTGACGTTACTTGCAGCGGCTGTTGCCGGCATGCTATCGTCACTGTTCATAGCAGTTGCCTGCATTAACTTTAAGGCTGATCAAACCCTTATCGGAACAGCCTTGAATATGCTTGCGACAGCATCTGCGACTGTTATTATCAAGGCATTTAATGTTAGCAGATCAAAGGGTACAGATTTTTCAGCCAAGCTTGATTACGTCAAAGGTCACAACGCTTTTATGTTCAAGATTGGCAAGCTACAACTGAGCTGGTTCATAGTTGTAGCAGCAGTTTTGTTGATTTGTGCAATCTTCTTCTTCTACAAGACAAAGCTTGCACTTAGAATCCGTGCTTGCGGCGAGCATCCACAGGCGGCAGATTCAGTTGGTATCAACGTATACGCAATGAGATACATCGGTGTTTTAATGTCAGGTTTCCTCGGCGGTTTGGGAGGTATCATCTACATCGCAGCTGCCAACTCGACATGGCATTTCGATTACGGTGTTGCTGGCGCAGGTTTCCTTGCTCTTGCAGTTATGATCTTTGGTCAGTGGAAGCCAGAGCGAATTGCTGGTGCTGCAGTTTTATTCGCTTTGTTCAGATCACTTTCAAATGTATACATGGGAATCGGTTTCTTGCACAAGCTTCCTATTTCAGGAACTGTATACAACATGTTCCCATACATCGTTTCATTGCTTGTACTTGCATTTACATCACAGAAATCACGTGCTCCAAAGGCGGAAGGTATTCCTTACGACAAGGGCGCTCGTTAATTAAATCAATAGAAGAGGACACAATGAAAAAGGAGCTCTATATTCAGAGCTCCTTTTGATATTTAATTTTTGAATTATCCTTCGGTTACGATGGCCTGCTCAGCTGAAACAGTAGTGTTGCTTGAAGAAGCGCCTGATTTGTAGGTTCCTTCCTTCCATGCTTGGAATTTTTCTTCTACAGCCTTGTAGGTGTCTTTTGTGATGTCTGGTAAATCCTTACCCCAGACACCTGTTGCTTGCTCGTAGCCCTTCTTGAATGCATCAAGAAGCTCGTCAGCCTTTGAGCTATCTCCGCCTGAAAGTGCAATTGCAAAATCTACGATACGATCTGAAGTCTGATCAACGCCCCAGTATCCATCTTCGGAAATATCTTCCTTAGCTTTTGCGATTGTATCAGCGTCAGCCTTAAATTCGCCAGATGCCAAGAATTTCCACATATCATCTTCAGAAGCGATAGCGAAAGCATTGCCCTGACCACTAATGGATTTCATAACTATTTCCATTAGATTGTTTTTCATCTTTTCCTGATCATCTTTGAGCTGCTGAATAAGAGCAGAACGATCAGCTTTAGCGTATTCCTCAGACTTTACAACTGCATCGTCTGTAGACTTCTCGTATACAGCTGCAGCCTCGGAAAACTTAGATGAATTTTCAGTAGCTTGTTTTTCTTGAACTTCTGGAGCTTTCTTTGCGGAATTATCAGAATCTGTTGCTTTTGTATAAGTGGTCGCAACATTTGAAGATACGTTACTTAAAGTATTAACATCCATAGATAAACCTCCTTGTTCTGCTGGTTAAAATACTACTAAACCATATGGAAATCCTTTTCCTATTCTTATTATCGGACGGTTATTGATAAAATTTCACCCTTAGATTGTATTTATTTTAATACAAAATCCTTGTAAATGTGTGGCAACTTTGTTAAAATTTTAAATGCAATTGAATACAAAATGCAAAGAAATACAAAATACATCGGAGTACGAGATGGATAAAATAGACATAAAAGCTCTTGCTAAAATTAATATAGGTCTTGATGTTACAGGCATTCGCGATGATGGATACCACGAGGTTCGCATGATTATGCAGACGGTCAATCTCTTTGATAAGCTTGCAATTTCCAAGACTGCAGACGGTTCTATCAGCATGTCTTCCAATTTGCATTTCCTTCCGGTAAATGATGACAATCTTTGTATAAAGGCAGCAAAACTTCTCATAGAAGAGTTCAATATAAAGCAAGGCGTCAACATTCAGTTGGAGAAACACATCCCAGTTGCAGCCGGCATGGCAGGCGGCTCTACTGATGCGGCAGCGGTACTTTTTGGATTAAATAGATTGTTTGGGCTTGGCTTGTCACGCAAGCAGCTTATGTCCCGGGGAGTTATGATAGGCGCGGATGTTCCATACTGCGTCATGCGTGGGACAGCTCTTGCTGAGGGCATCGGTGAGGTCTTAAGTCCACTTCCACCAATGGTCAAGTGTCCAGTGCTTATAGCCAAACCTGGCATATCGGTTTCAACCAAGCAGGTATACGAAGCTTTGGATTCCAAGTTTGATTCGGTGTCACATCCAGATATAGATAAACTTATCAATGATATTAAGGCAAAGGATTTGCATAGCATCTGCTCTCACATGGGCAATGTTTTAGAAGAAGTTACTATCCCAATGCATCCTGTTATTTCGGATATCAAAAAGAATATGATGGATAATGGAGCGGTCGGCGCTATGATGAGCGGTAGCGGTCCTACAGTTTTTGGCTTTTTCGAAGACAACAAGACTGCCAGAGCGGCAAAGGAAGTTCTTACGGCGACCGGCATGGTAAAACAGCTGTATCTTACAACCTTATTCAACAACAAGAACTAGTCTTAGGGAGGAGAACAAATGACTGAAAATCTTACACTTAGAATGGATGATTATTTACCACTTCGTGATGTAGTATTTAATACTCTTCGTGAGGCTATTTTAAAGGGTGAGTTAAAGCCAGGAGAAAGATTGATGGAAATGCATCTTGCAAATCGACTTGGCGTTAGTCGTACCCCTATTCGTGAGGCAATCAGAATGCTTGAACAGGAGGGGCTTGCTGTTACTATTCCTCGCAAGGGTGCTCAAGTTGCCAAGATGACTGAAAAGGACTTACAGGATGTGCTAGAAGTACGCGATGCGTTAGATGCGCTTGCTGTAGTTTGTGCCTGCAAGAGGATGTCAGATGCACAATTCGTGGAGCTCAAGGAAGCTATGAAGGCGTTTGAGGATGCAACTAAAACAGACGATGTTCGCCGAATAGTTGAGGCTGACGAAGCATTCCACGATGTAATCTACTCTGCGGCAGCCAATCCAAAGCTTGAAAATATTATCAATTCTGCCAGAGAGCAGATGTATCGCTATCGCTACGAATACGTCAAGAATCCGTCTGTTTATCAGCAGCTCATCGCAGAGCACAAATCTATAATCGAAGGCTTCGACAGACGAGATGTGGATTTCCTCAAGGATATCATGCATACACATCTTGCAAATCAGATCAATGCTGTTCGTGAAGTAATCCGCGAGCAAAAATAATAGATAGGAATTTTTATGGCTGGAAATAAATGTACTATTCACCTTAAGTCTAGACAGAAGATGGGGGACGAAACTGAGCAAAATCAAGAGTCCTACCAAGGGTCGTTCATGGACAGAGAGGGCAGGCGGTTTTTGACCTACAAAAGAAATACCGAGGATGGCGAAATCGATTGTCTAATTTCTTTTGATAGAAAGAATCTTACAATGACTCAAAGGGGCGCCCTAAATTCAAAGCTAGAACTAATCCCTGGCAAGCAGACCGTCAATAGATACGGCACATCAATGGGAGATTTATCCATTCAAATCTACACTAGACATTATCAGGTGATAGAGATGAAGGATAATATAAAGATTCTTTTGGACTACGATATAGTGACTGGCAGTGAACCAATAGAGACATCTATGGATATCGAAATTATTTTTTAAAATAAATATTAAAAAAAACGGGAAATTTATTGACCTTCCACCTTGTGGAAGGTTTATATTTTACGTAGATGAGAAAGAGACATCCCATCTAAATAAAAGATTAGGCCAAATCTTTACGAACATTTTGGAGGCGTCATGAAAATCTACCAAGTAGAAGAGCTAGTTGGAATTACAAAAAAGAATATTCGATTCTATGAGGACCAAGGGCTTGTTTGTCCAAATCGCAATAGCGACAATGGCTATCGTGATTACAATATGGAAGATGTTAAGTGTCTAAACAAGATAAAGCTCTTTAGAAAGTTAGAGGTTCCTCTAGAGGAGATTAGAAAGCTTCAAGACAATAGTATTTCAATCACAGCCTGCCTGAACAATCATATCGAAGCTATCTCTAAAAAGAAAGCCGAGATGGATGTGCTTGCGCAGATGTGTAAGGAAATCATTGAATCAAACGAAGACATAGAAACAATGGATGCTGAGAAATACTTGGAAGATATGGAACGCCTTGAGAAGGGAGGCGTAAGCTTTATGGACATCAAAAGAGTGGATGTTAAAAGAGCAAAACGAGGTCCCAAAATAGCAGCTTTAGTATGGATAATTCTGATGCTGTTATCCATAGGTACAGTGATTTATACAAGTCGGATGGACGATTCGACACCTATAGGATACATTATTATTATCATAACAATACTGGCTGCTACCATAGTGGGAGTAAGTGTATCATTAGTACAAAGGCTTAGAGAAATTGACGGAGGTGAGTTAAATGAAGCTGATAAGTATTGAGAACATTCCAGGACAGGAATACGAGGTTTTAGGTTTAGTTAGAGGAACTATCGTACAATCAAAGAATTTTGGAAAAGATTTTATGGCAGGCATGAAAACACTCGTAGGTGGCGAAATTAAGAGCTACACAGAGATGTTGACTGAAGCAAGACAGATTGCCACAAAGCGAATGGTTGATGAAGCAACAGCGCTAGGCGCAGATGCAGTTGTTGGTGTGCGTTATTCATCATCTTCTGTAATGCAGGGCGCAGCAGAAGTGCTTGCATTTGGAACAGCAGTGAAGTTTAAATAAGTTAATATTGATTCAAAGAAAAAATAGGGGAACAATAAAAAGCTACTACATCATATCTACATTAGTAGATTTGAGTAGTAGCTTTTTGCTAGCTGGATAATAAATTCAAATAAAGCTAGGATGTGGCCATATCTTTTAATTGAATCATAGTTTTTCTGATGGCTGGAATAGCTAAAAGAATTACAGTAGCGGCAGCCTCAGGTAAAATATATGACATATTGTAAACAAGGGAATATGGAAGCGCTCCCCATCCGTCCCATGCATAGTATCCAAAGAATATCCATCCGGAAATAACCGCAAATACGTATCGGCCAATCACACCTACAATGTATCCTTTGAGCAAACCGTTTTTAGAATTGTGGAAGATTCCACACAATCCAAGTGCACCGAAGGCTAAAAAATAATCAACTACAAGCTGTGCAGGATGAATTACATAAGGATCCATAATAAGGTTTAATAAACCAAAAGCTACGCCTGTGATTATGCCTGGCCCAATACCATACCAATAAGCTGGAAGGCAGATGACAAGCATTGAAAAGAATGTAATATCACCGCCAGTAGGAAGTGGTGAAAACTTGAAATAAGTTGAAAGTATAAAGCCAAGTGCTATAGCCATTGCGCTGAAAGTCAACTGTTTAGTGGAAATAGCAACTGAACGCTTAGAGTAGTTTTCACGATTCTTGACTATAACAAGTGACAAGCCAAGTAAAACAAGTAAAATTGCTACAAGAACAGCCTTGCCAAGAAATGTTGGGACGTAAGTAAGCTCGCCCCACTCGTTAACAACTTCATTGTAAAACATATAAAATCTCCATTCATATTTTTCAAGAGAACTTTAGCATTTTTTTTTATGGCAGTCAACAATGGACCTAGGGGACGGGGTTAGTGGTCCATTTTCATTTTGGACCACTAACCCCGTCCCCTAGGTCCAAAAATATGCTACAATATGAGTGGATATTTTAGAATAGGAAGCAGTAGATGGTAAATACAGAGAAGATTATAGAAAAAGTAATACTTGTGGCGGTCAACGAGGGAGACGAGGCGGAGGCCAAGGATTCGATTACAGAATTGGCGGAGCTTTGTCAGACTGCTGGCGCGCAGGTGGTAGGCCAGATAATGCAGAACTTGGAGCGCCGCAATCCTGGTACGTATGTGGGTACAGGCAAGGTGGAAGAGATTGCAGATTTAATCTGGGAGACAGGAGCTACTGGAATAGTATGTGATGACGAGCTCACTCCAGCGCAGATGCGCAATCTTGCAGATGCTTTGGATACCAAGGTTATGGATAGAACCCTCATTATATTGGATATATTTGCAGCTAGGGCAGGCACAGCAGAAGGCAAGATTCAGGTTGAGCTGGCTCAGCTCAGATACGAGATGACAAGACTTACTGGCTTTGGTAAGAACATGTCTAGAGTGGGCGGTACTGCTGCTGGCGGTGGCGGAGCCATCGGAACCCGTGGACCTGGTGAGAAAAAGCTTGAGATGGACAAGCGTCTTATCGCAGGCCGTATCACACAGCTTAAGAAAGAGCTGAGCGACGTGGTTTCTCATCGCGAAATCACCCGTTCAAAGCGGCAGCGCAACGGTGTGCCAGTGGCGGCAATTGTTGGTTACACCAATGCCGGTAAATCATCCCTTTTAAACAAGCTTACAGATGCAGATATTTTGGAGTGGGATGCGTTGTTTGCAACGTTAGATCCTACAACAAGAGAGCTGCTTTTAGATAATGACCAAAAGATTCTTTTGACGGATACAGTTGGATTTATTAGAAAGCTTCCTCATCATTTGGTGGATGCGTTTAAGAGTACACTTGAAGAGGCAAAGTACGCTGATTATATCATCCACGTAGTTGATGTGAGCAATCCGCAGATGGATAGACAGATGGAGATTGTTTATGAGACCTTGGATAAGCTTGGTGTTACAAACAAGCCTATCGTAACTATTTTTAACAAGGTAGATAAGGTGGTTGATGAGCATGACTATCACGATTTGAGAGCAGATTATACTGTTCATACATCTATCAAGACGGGTAAAGGATTAGACAGAGTTCGAGAGATATTAGCTGAGCTCCTTCGAGGAGGGATGGAATATATCGAAAAATTGGTGCCTTATGAAGAGGCGGCAAGCATCGCACAAATCCGTGAAAACGGAGAATTAATCTCTGAAGAATATCGTGAAGACGGTATTTTTATAAAGGCATATATTTAGGATGATTATTGTTAAGTAATACATCATTATAAGAAAAGCTTAGACATTCGCCATATTATTTGTTATGATGGTTTCGGACAAGAGAGAAGGATTAGGTTTTTTACTTTTCATGAAGGAAAAGTACGGTAGAAGGAGAAAAAAATGAACATAGCACAATTCTTATCACTGCTAGGCGGTGTAGGTCTGTTCTTATTTGGAATGTCTATTATGTCCACAGGTCTTAAAAACAGCTGTGGCGACAATCTACAGGTTATTCTCGAGAAGGCTACAACTAACAAGTTCGTAGCAGTCTTTGTTGGACTCGTAATGACGGTTCTCGTTCAAAGCTCTTCAGCGACTGATGTCATGGTTATCGGCTTTGTTAACTCAGGCATGATGAAACTGGCTCAGGCGATTGGAGTTATCTTAGGTGCCAACATCGGTACCACAATCACTGCACAAATTACAGCTTTTAATATTGCTACATTTACACCATTTTTGCTATTTATTGGTGCAGTAATGTATTTGTTCATGAAGAACAATCTTACCAAGCATATTGGCTCGGTTATCATGGGCTTTGGTATGCTTTTTCAAGGTATTACTATAATGAAGGAAGCAATTAAGCCTCTTTCAGAATCAGCGGTTTTTGTTAATTTCCTTAGAACACTTCGCAATCCATTTATAGCTTTATTATTTGGTATTGCTTTTACAGCTCTTTTGCAGAGTTCATCATCTGCAACAGTTATCTTCCAGGCGTTTGTTATCCAAGGGCTTTTGGAATACGACGTTGCAGTATATCTTATCATTGGTGCAGCTATCGGCTCTGTTACACCAAACCTTTTGGCAGCACTTACAGCCAACCGTAATGGTAAGCGATCAGCTATTTTAAACCTGTTGTTTAATATAATCAGAGCACTGGTAATTATAGTTATTATCAACTTTACGCCGTTGCTTAAGTGGATTCAGGCTACATCAACTGATCCTGGTAGACAGATAGCTAACACCCACACAATATTTGCTATACTTGCAGTTTGTATAATCCTCCCATTTACGGACAAGATTATCAAGCTTACATACATGTTTATTCCAAGGCTTCCAGAAGAAAAGCAGGCGGCTGAGGACAGACAGCTTGTTTACATGACTCAGGTCAACAATGTGCCACCAAACATGGCTATTCATCAGGCGCAGCTTGAGGCAGCACGTATGGGTACTATAGCATCTGAAAACTTTAAAAAAGCTATCGATTGTTTCTTTGACTATTCACCTGAAAAGGTTGAAGATGTTGAGCAAAGAGAAGAGACAGTTAATATTTTGAATCATGCTATTCAAGATGCTATGGTTAAGCTTCAGGCCTTAGATTTAACACCTGCCAACCTGCGTAGAATATCTGCAATTACAATTGCAGTTACAGATATAGAGCGTATTTCCGACCACGCGGAAAACATCATCGAGTATGCTTCTAGAATGAAAAGCAAAAAGACTAAGCTTTCCAAAAAGGCCAGCAAAGAGCTTTCAGATATGGCCAACAATTCTATGGAAGTTGTCAACCTTGCTCTTGAAACATTTGCTTCAGAGAATTATGAGAATCTTGAGAAAATCGAGAAGATTGAAAAGAAGGTGGACAAGCAAGAGAAGCAGCTTATCAACCATCATATCAAGAGGCTTATGGAAAACAAGTGCGAGCCTATCGCTGGAGTAATTTTCTCTGATATGGTTACCGACTTGGAACGATGCGCCGATCACGCCGTAAATATCGCATATGCGTTAAAAAATCATTAATATTTATAGTATAAGGGCACCCTTTGTGGTGTCCTTTTGAGAATAACAAATCCCGATTTTTTGTAATAAATTACGCAGGATTTGCGTATGACGAGGAAGAAAAATGATTCAAGATATTTATCCAAAGAAACTAAATAATAGCTATAGGTTGGATGCGCATCTACAGCCAGAAAGCATCATTTTGGTGTTTGATTCAGGAAAGTTTTTGTTAAAGATAGATGAGGAAAGTGCTACGATAACCTATCCAAAATACAAAGATTTTGATTGTCAGATGGAGGCTGTATATCTGTTTTCTGTCGATAATGAAGATTATTTTTATTGGTTTGATTACAAGAATTCTGACTACGTAAATACGGATGTAATTGATGGTGTTGATATTGCAGATAGATTTGAGAGTTTAAGTGGATACTTTTTTTACGACATGAGAGCCATTAGAAGGACTTACCTTTCTCCTAAACACTATGTTTTTGCTGCATTTACAGCGTATCAGCTAATTGAATGGTATTTAACTACAAAGTATTGCGGCAGATGTGGTGCAGAAAACGAAAACTCAAAGACCGAGCGAGCTAGAGTCTGTCCAAAGTGTGGCAACATCATCTATCCGCGCATCAATCCTGCGGTGATAGTTGGAGTTACAAATGGCGACAAGCTTCTTCTTACCAAGTATCGCAATGGCTTGGGCTTTAATGCACTTGTGGCGGGCTTTACTGAAATCGGAGAAACAATGGAAGAAACAGTAGCTCGTGAAGTGATGGAAGAGACAGGCCTTAACGTGAAAAACATCCGTTATTACAAATCCCAGCCTTGGGGAATCGCAAGCGATATTCTGTTGGGATATTACTGTGATGTTGATGGAGATGACACCATCACTATGGATGAAAACGAGCTAAAATATGCCCAGTGGGTGATGCGAGAAGATATCGAGCTTCAACCTATGGATTATAGCTTGACCAATGAAATGATGATGATGTTTAAAGATAATAAAATATAAGAGCCATCTATAATGTGATTGGCACATAGTAGATAGCTCTAATATAATTGATATTTTAATTTGTATAAATTAGTTCTTACCCTTAAGTAGTGGGCGAAGTGGCTGATAGATTAGAATTGCAATAATAGTTGAAAGCAGACCCTTTACAAATGTGAAAGGCACATTGAAATAAAGGATGCACTTTGCGATTGAGTTATCAAGATTCATAAATGGGAATACCTTGTCGACTATTACTTGATACATTCCGATAAGTGCTTCTTTTGCAAAACCAATCTTGTAATACAATGGATAAATCACATATAAGTTTGATGGTAAAGCCATTGCAGACATAATTATAAGACCTATAAAAACGCTTATGATAGCGACTTTTTTAGTTTTCTTAAGGCTGTAAATAAGTCCGGCTGGAATTACAAATGACGAACATAGAATAAAATTTGATAATTCTCCTATGCCAGAAGTAGTTGTTGCAGGAAGATGTAATAAGTTTTTAACTAAAGCAACGAGAACTCCCCATTGAGGACCTAAGGCGAAAGAAGCCAAAAGTGCAGGAAGGTCTGATAAATCGATTTTTAAAAAATCTGGCGCAACAGGGGTTGCTGTGCTAATAAACATCAGGATACATCCAATTGCAGATAGCATCGCGCCTACAGCAATTTTTCTTGCTAAAGATACTGATGATTTGTTGTTTGAAATTTCTTTTGTGCTCATGGGCACCTCCTAAAACCTTTATTTAGAAATCTTCAATATTAAAATACCCTATAAAAGACTTCCTTTTAATCTGATATAAAGCAATAAGAAAGAGTTTGCTGCTAAAACTTAAGCAAAAAAATAACCCTGACGAATCAGGGCGTGCATGCTAAAAAAGATATAAGCGTATCTTCTTTCATCCAGACTATACTGTCGGTACTGGAATTGCACCAGTTCTGTCCCGAAGGACTCGCGGACTATACCGCCGGTCAGGAATTGAAACGAATAGTTTCGCACCTTGCCCTGAAGATTTCCTATTAAACTAAGAGAAATATACTATATTAATTTGTCTTATACAACAACATATTCATAAAAGTAAGTAAAATCAACAACATTTCTATTGAAATTTTCCCTAGTTAATCTTGTAGAATTCAAAATAAGATGTTAGTTAATAAGGGGAAAATGTATGACTAAGAATCAAACCTCAGAAAGCTTTAGATTGAGCGCCTTGCTATCACTGTCAGGCGGATTGCAGGATGCCTACACCTACAACGTTCGTGGGCAGGTGTTTGCTAACGCCCAGACGGGAAATGTGATTTTGATGAGCCAGCATTTTATGTTGGGACAGCTGGCACAGGCAATACAGTATCTTTTACCTATCATGGCCTTCGCCACGGGAATCATCCTAGCAGAGCAGGTTGGGCACAAGTTCAAGCACGAGAAGCGAATCCACTGGAGACAGATTGTGCTTATATTAGAGATGATATTGCTGCTAATCGTTGGATTCTTGCCTAACAAATACGATATGCTGGCAAATATTTTGGTTTCTTTATCTTGCTCCATGCAGGTGCAGACATTTAGAACGGTTCATGGATACGGATATGCCAGCACCATGTGCATCGGAAATCTCCGCAGCGGCACCGAGAGTCTTTCGATATATATACGGGAGCATGATAAGGAGCAGCTCAAAAAAGCTATCCATTACTACGGCATAATTTTTATTTTTGCAGTCGGCGCTGGCTTGGGCGGTATTCTATCTATGAAATTTGGAATCAGGACAATCTGGATTTCGGTTGCAATCCTTTTGGTAGATTGCCTGATGATGTGCAAGAAAAAGCTAGATTACGACCACCATTTTATAATGTAGTTTAAGGGCATTATTGTTCCCATTTATCCCATAAAATGATAATATAAACCTAGTGCAGTTCCTTGTTTTATCGATAAACAAGAATCGTCAAATTTTGGGAGGGGTTTATGCAGGAAAAGCTTAATAAGATAAGGGTTTTGTTTGGGGACGTAGATAATACCTTGTTGTGTCTTAAGATGTACAACGATATGGGCAAGAGAATCGTCGGGTTCGAAGATGCGGATGATTGGCTCAAGTACAACATCAACAACAATGCGTACATCAGGTGTCAGGCACCTCGCGGTGTCAAGAATCTGATAGACGATATGTTTTTTAATCACGGGGTAAAAATCTACGGATTGACAGAGTGTAGCAATTCCTTTGAATACAATTCAAAGTTCAACAGACTTAAGGAATGCTATCCAGGAATATTCGAGCATCACGGTGATTTGATTTCTACTGAGTCTCGCCACAAAAAGGTTCTTATTATGAAGATGATAGCCGAGCGCGATGGATTTAGCATGGATGAAATCATGTTCATAGATGATAGCTATACCGAGATAATGGAAGCATTTGGCGCAGGTATTCTTTCCATGCACACAACCGAAGTGATGGAAAGATTTATGTAGAAAACAATTAAGCATCAAGCTTAATATATATAAACCACACGAGGAGGATTTTAAAATGGTTGTAATTATTGTTGTTGCTGTATTGGCGTTGATTTTGTTGTGGGCTATAGGCACTTACAACTCGCTTGTAAAGCTTCGCACACAGGTAGAGGAAGGCTTCTCCACAATGGATGTTTACTTGAAAAAGAGATTTGATCTTATCCCAAATCTTGTTTCTACAGTAAAGGGTTATGCAAAGCATGAGGCAGAGACTCTTGAAAAGGTAGTTGCCGCAAGAAACAGTGCATACGCATCTGGAAATCAAGCAGAGATAGCAAAGGCTGAGGGCGAGTTGACTACAACCTTAAAGAGCTTATTTGCCTTAGCTGAGAGCTATCCAGATTTAAAGGCAAACACAAACTTCATCGATTTGCAGAATTCTTTAAAGGCAATCGAGGATGATATCGCAAACGCTCGTAAGTACTACAATGGAACAGTAAAGACATACAACACAAAGATTCAGCTTTTCCCAACTTCTATTATTGCAGGGATCGGCAACTTTACAAAGTTTACTTTCTTCGAGGTTTCTGATTCGGCTGAGCGTGAGAATGTAAAGGTGGAATTCTAGATATGAAAAAGAAATTACTGAGAATTCTTTCCCTTACTGTAGTGGTTGCGGGACTAGCGACAACATCCGCCACAGCCCACGCATTTGCTAGCAAAGAAGATTATTACATCAAGGATTTAGATGTAGATATCACGGTAAACGAGGATAATACCTATGATATAGAGGAGACCTATGTCTATCAGTTCAATGAGCCTCATCATGGTCCTACTCGTGATTTCATTGGAAACCATGTGAGAATCCGTGAGGATGGCACCAGGGACAAAATGAAGGCTAGGGTGTCAAAGATAAAGGTTAATTCCGATGATGCCAACGATCATATCGCCGAGAAATCTACAGAATATAAAGACGGCAAATCTGTCACCTCAATTAAAATCGGTTCATCTAGCAAAGAATATGTTGGTGAAAGAAATTACGAAATAAGCTACAGATATACCATTTATACGCCTGATCCACTTAAGGACAAGGATGAATTATACTTTAATATTGTGGGTACCATGTGGCAGTGTTATATCGACCATGTTTCATGGACAATCAAAATGCCAAAGGACTTTGATGAATCAACCATAGGTTATTCTGTTGGTGTTTTAGGCGAGGCAGGATATCGCCAGGAGTACCTTACATCCACAGTTGATAACAACGTGATTAAGGGCGAGTACAAGAATTCACTTCTTCCACAGGAGGGAATTACAATTCGCGCGGAGCTGCCGGAGGGCTACTTTATATATAAAGACAATTCTCTTAAGGGATATATTGGATTTATCATACTGACTATACTTGGGGGATTGGCAATTATCTATAAGCCAGGTCAGCGCCCAGTTGAAGTGGTGGAGTTTTATCCTCCAGATGACATGACACCTGTCGAAGTAGAGATGGTATACACTGGCTTTACTCCTTCAAAGTCAATATCGTTATTGCCTTATCTTGCCAACAAGGGATTTATTAAAATCCATCAAAAGAGCAAGGGTAAATACGAATTCGAACTTTTGAATAGCGATTTTTCAGGGCTGAAGAAAGAGGAGAGAACCTTCCTTGAAGGAATGTTTTCCAACGCTGTTGTTGGCACTATTGTCACTGAAAAGGAATTGGCAAAAGAAAAGTTTTATACGACAATTGCAGGTATCAATTCCTACATTGGTCTCAAGGCAGGCGGACAATTTGACAAAAAATCCGTTGCAAGAATGATATTTACATTTTTGCTTGCTCTAGTTATTTGTTTTGCTGTATTAGCCTTGGATTTAACCTGTATAGGTCACAACCCAATGGATTTTGCATTCGTTGGGATAATTATAGGTATAGTATTATCTGTTGTGGCAGCATTAACTTCTGCCTTCAGCAATGTTGGCACATGGCTTCTTTCACTGCTTGCTATAGCAGGAACTACAGCACTTTCAAAATTTGCTTTGGGTGCCACTGTGGTTGGCGCAGTATTAGCTAGCGTATTAACCTTTGCGGTTGGATTTGCAGCAGCCAGAAAGATGCAACGTACCGAGGATAATATGCCAATTTATGGTAGAGTGCTCGGTTTCAGAAACTTTATCAAAACCGCAGAGCTAGATAAGCTAACAATGTTATGCAACGAGAATCCAAACTATTTCTTCGATATCTTAGGATTCGCATATGCGTTAGGATTATCAAATGTTTGGATAAAGAGATTCGAGCAGCTTCAGATTCCAGTCGCAGATCCAATCTGGTATGTGGGAGCAATGCCATTTAACATGCATAGCTTCAACCACGACTTTAATCGCATGATGACTCATGAGACTGCGGCTATAGCCACATCACCATATTCTAATTCTGGAGGAAGTGGGTTCTCCGGAGGTGGATTTTCAGGTGGCGGCTCTGGCGGCGGAGGCGGCGGAGCTTGGTAATGCTTAGACCGTTATCAATATTTGTTTGAACGCCTATAAATTTATTTGATATTTATTTCAAGACTTGTTCTTGATATAATTAGTGTGTTTATAGAGTATTAAATAGGAGGATGTAATTATGGCATGTTTTTTAGTTCCTGCTGGCGAAGGAGTCGTTACAGAAATCGTTAAAAAGGTAGAAGCTAAGAAAGAGCAAAATGGAACTAGCACTCACAGTGATGCTACAAAGATTCCATTTTCTAGAAAGCTTAGTTGGTTATCAAAATTATTATGGGGAGGCTCTATTCTCTTGGCATTTGAGCATCTTTGGCATGGAGAGGTAGTACCATTCTTCCCATTTTTAACAGCTATGTCAGATCCTGCTGACAAGGCAGAGATGCTTCATGAAATGTCTACAGTTGGAGTTTCAATGGCTGTGCTTATTACAGCAATTTGGATTGCTATGTGTATTACAGCTGATATCATTGTTAAAAGACCAACAACTTCTAAAACAACATTATAAAGGAGAAAAGTCATGACATTGTTATTAACAGTATTTGCAGCAGTTATTACAACAATTGTTTGGTATAATCGTAAAGACGATAATATGAAGCTTGGTGTCCTTATGTTTATGTTCTGGGGCGCTTCAATCATGTGGTTTGTAGATGCAATCTTTGAGTATGCAGAGCTTGGCGCAGAGTACTTTGCTCCTGCACTTGAGGATATGATTAACGATACTTTCTTGGGATTATCAGTTATTGCTTTGGCATTCGTGATTTGGGTTGTATACTTACTTGTAAAAGATCCAAAGGGTGTTGTTAGAAAAGCAATCACATCACCTGAAAAATAAACGAGCTTTGCTTAAAACATGAACTTTTGGCCGACACTTTTTGGTGTCGGCTTTCTTTACCTTATAGGATTAGGGTGTCAAAACACACTATCTTTTGACACCCTAATCCTATAAAGTAAAAAACACATTTAGTGTGAAAGATGTGTCTCGGCGACAGAAGTTGAGACCTGCCATTAATAATCAGCTTCACTCCTTTTACAATTCGGCTTTATTTTTTTATATCGCATGAAGTATAATAAAAAAGAATCTAAAGAGTATAAAATTACAAAATGGTATCTCTGCTGGCAATTCCTTTTTCTGCTAGCGAAAGTCATAGTCAGGGGTTATTACAATGAGCGAAGTGAAGGTTATTGAAATAGGTGAAAGCGTTTTTGCAGAAAATGATGCGGCAGCGGCTTCCATACGTCGTCAGATGAGGGGGCAGGGCACTTTCTTTTTGAATGTTATGTCTGGACCTGGTTCAGGCAAGACAACTACACTTTCTGCAATTATCAATCGCATGAAAGATAAATACAAAATCGGTGAGATGGATGTGGATATTGAGACAAGCATAGATGCTCAGAGGGTGGCAGATGCCACGGGAATCCAGTCTATCCAAATTCACAACATGGGGCTCTGTCATATTGACGCTGATATGACATCTAGGGCTTTAGCTGAGTATGATACCAAAGAACTTGATTTACTTATATTAGAAAACATTGGTAACCTAGTATGTCCAGCAGAGTTTGATGTTGGGGCAGACAAAAACCTGATGCTTCTTTCGGTACCAGAGGGAGACGACAAGCCTCTCAAATACCCGCTTATGTTTGAAGTGAGCGATGTGGTGTTGATTAACAAGATTGATACCTTAGAATACTTTGATTTCAGCAAGGAAAAGGTTACCGAGCGAATTTTAGAGCTGAATCCAGAGGCTAAGATTTTCTTCGTTAGCGGCAAAACAGGCGAAGGCTTAGATGATGTTATTGAGTGGCTAGAGGGGGAAATGGCAGCAATCAGAAAATAAACCATGGAGGGGAGTCCTATGGGAGAGAATTTCGATGCTTCTAAGGATGATATTAATCAAGCCTTAGAAATACTAAAAAATAGCAATAATACTGGGGAATTAAACATGTCAGTTTCTGCCATTTGCCAGAATGACGAGGGGGAGAAGTATGCTTTTGTCACCTTTTCTGATGGCGTCAGAGATGCTGAAGGGCGTATCCCAGAGTGCGCCATTACTTTCAACAAAGGCTTTGCTGAAATCGAGATAAAGCAGCTGGAAAAATACATGCAAGAGCATCTTGATGAACTGAAAAAGATGGCGGCTGGTATAGATATCTTTTCGGCATTCACCAAATAAAAATACTATGACTCAAGGGATTAGATACTAATCTCTTGAGTTTTTTCGATAAAAGATAATATCCTATGACTTTCTGCAGGATACAAAGAAAGTATTACTATTATCAATATAGTATGGTCAGTAATACTTGAAGTGAGTATAAACTCCTGAAATTGGATGAATTATTAACTGAAAAGTATTAGTATGCCTTGATTTGAGATTGACTAATACTTATTTTTCACAATTTTAAGTGAAATATGAACAAAAAGTATTACTTTGTTTCAATATGAGCAAAAGTAATACTTGATGAGGTAAAAGCACTTGTATTGAAATCTGGCTTTGCCAGACTACTTTTACATTTCATGAAAAAGTAGGTCTAGTACGATTCCTGTTTTCCTGATGAAAAACAGGAATCTAGGACTTCTTGCAGAATTAACTTTTTTAAGATTTTGGGGTTAGGTGTAGTTATGAGATATCAGCAGAAGAATTTCACAAGAGATGAATACGAGGATTTCTTGCAGGTGGCTTCAGGGCAGAAGCTAGCTGATTTGGTGCTGAAAAATGTTACTTATCTAGACGTATTTACAAATCAGTTCAAGAAGGCAGATATTGCTATATTCCAAGGCAGCTTTGCTGGAATTGGAAATTATTCTGGCAAAGAAGAGTTGAATATGACAGGTAAGACGATTGTGCCAGGCTTTATTGATGCGCACATTCATATCGAAAGTACCACAGTCATTCCTGAGATATTTGTCAAAGAGGCATTGGAGCATGGTACAACAGCAGTGCTTACCGACCCTCACGAGATTGCAAATGTTATGGGGGTCGATGGAATCAAATACATGCTAGAGGCATCAGAGGGATTGCCGATGGACGTTCTATTTATGATTTCTTCCTGTGTTCCATCCTGCGAGTTTGATGAGTCCGGAGCGCAGATTTTGGCAGAGGATATGAAGCAATTCTTCACCAATAATCGTATATACGGTATCGCTGAATTGATGGATGTAAACGGAGTTATTGAAAGACATCCTAATGTTATTGATAAAACATATCTTGCGATTCAAAATGATTTGATGATTGATGGTCATGCGCCCCTTGTGACGGGACAGCATCTAAACGGCTATGTGGCGGCGGGGGTGCTGTCTGATCACGAATGTTCAAACATGGAAGAGGCAATAGAAAAGCTTGGACTTGGCATGTGGATTATGATTCGCGAGGGCACAGCCGCTCAAAATCTTGAGGCTCTGATTGGGCTTTGCAAAGAGCCATACGCATCTCGCTGTATGTTCTGTACAGATGATAGAGATATCAGAGATATCATGGCGGAGGGGCATATCGACCACATTATTCGAAAGGCAATCGGCATGGGCGTGGAGCCTGCCATGGCATATAAGATGGCGGCCTATACAGCGGGAGCTTATTTTGGACTCAGGGACAGAGGCGCAATCTCACCAGGATTCATGGCAGATTTTGTTGTTTTAAATGATGTAAAGTCTGTTGAAATAGCAGGAGTTTATAAATCGGGGATGTTGATGACAGATGAATATCTTCAAGCTAAGTGCAAGGCAAATGTTTCCCAATCCCTAAAGGATTTTTCCCACAATACATTTCATATGCCTGTGATTACTAAGGAGATGCTTGAGGACGACAAGGAGACTCCTGTCATCGGACTTGTGGACGGTCAGCTTTATACTACAAAGCAGGGATTTGCAAATGAGATAGATATTGAGGCGGACATTCTAAAAGTGGTGGTGGCTGAGCGTCACAAAAACACGGGGCATATTGGTATAGGATATATCAAGGGGTATGGTCTTCAAAAAGGTGCTGTGGCCACATCTGTTGCCCACGATGCCCACAACATAATCGCTATTGGAGCAAATGAAGAGGATATTGCAGCTGCAATTAATGCGCTAAAGGATATGGGCGGAGGAATGCTTGTGTACGATGAAGGAAGGGTAAAGGCATCCTATCCGCTGCCAGTTGCTGGATTGATGAGTGAATCCTCGGCTGAGGAAGCGAGAGATTATCTAGAGAAGGTTCATGGGGCAGCCTATGAACTTGGAGTAAATCATGGCATCGACCCATTCATGACATTAAGTTTTACCGCCTTGCCGGTGATACCGGAAATACGTATCACCAGCCAAGGCGTGTTGGATGTTACAAATTGGAAAACTATCTAGGCACGATCTTGCTATTTAAATCTACGCCAGCAAGGCCGCTTGCCTGTGCTTGAATATTTGGGTCTTCAGCTCTTTGGTAGAAGGAGTAAGACAGCTTCTTTGAGCCGTTGACGTTGCACAATCCGTTTGCTAAGCCTTGGGCTATTTCGCCTGGGTCATCCATCTCACGTGAGAGAATCATACCATCGATAAACTGATTGTTTGCTGCAACCATATATGCATATACAACCGCAGCTGCCTGCAATTCTTCCCCAGTCAGGGATGTGAAGCCTTGCTCAGATAGCTTAACAGATCTGACAGCACCGGTAGGAGATAAGAAATCCTTCTGGCACATAAAATCAGTAACCACTTCGATATTTTGAAGTGAAATGTATGGAGTGTTTTGGCTGTGACTTAAGCTTCCAGAAGGTGCCCATGGAGCAGCATTTGTAAGCGGAGTCATGTAGGCATGTGTTGCTAGTCTCCAATCGATGTTACCCTGCGACTTAATCACATTATTAAACAGGGTGAGGAAAGATTTTCCTGCATAGTAATTTGGAGCGCCTGCTCTAGCCCATTGTTGATCTGTGCAAACATAAACATTGGCGCTTGCATTCTCTGATTTGATTCCGTTGTACATTACGCGGAAAGCATTTGCATACTGTTCCGTAAAATTCTCTAATGAACCGCAGTTCATGTAGTTCCAATCTCCCCAAGCATTTACTTCGTTACCGATGATGAAATTATCAACCTGACCAAATCCTCGTCCAGAGTAATGGTTAGCAAGGAATGATGCAGCAGCACCGAGGATATCAACGCCCTCTGGGGTGACACTATTCAGCCCATAGTAGTTGTGGAGGCCAAGTCCATCATATGAAAACGGATTGATAAACTCTGTCTGAGCGCCCTGATCTACGACGATGATAAGCGAAACCTGGCATCCCATATTATTGTATTTACGAATTGAATAATCGAAACCTGAAAGCCTTGCAGTTTCAAAGTGGTAAATTTTGCCGTTGTATTTGTAAGAACCGCCACCATTTGAAATCCACGACAGTGGAATTGTCAACTGAACCTGCTGACAACCAAGGTCTCTTGGCTGATTTTTTTTGGCAGTCAAAACATCAAGTGCAGGAAGTATACCTTTCTTGCCATGATCCATTCTCGCGCAGGCAAAAGTTGCACAGCCCTCTGGATTAGTAATAAACATGCTATTAGAAACAGGCTTTAAAACACCGCCCGAAATAACACATACTGTAAATTTCTTGAAAAGCATAGATGAAGCGGTGCCTTTATTCAATGGAACTGTAAAATTGGCCGCACCCGAAACTGGCACCTGACAAACGTCAACACCTTGAGGTGCAATCTCATTGGCATCTGAAGCTACCAAGTGATAAGCGCCATCTTCTGAGGCAACAGTACCAGCTGTAGCTACAACTACATCTGCGCCTTGGATAATAACGCCACCAATGGTAACGCTGCTAGAAGCTGTAGTACCCTTGGCCTCTGCCGGAAGTACTGGCAGCGCCAAAGCACAACTCATCACCAAGGCAAATGATAATAAAACACGCAAAAAGTTATTCCAAATCTTCATAAACTCAACTCCTTTCGTTACACTAAATTCCATTATAACATTAAAGTTTTAATATTTTATGACTTTCTGAGAATGGCATAAGAAAAACCCCGCAAGAACATTGCGGGATTAATCGTTTTATGATGACCGTTGGGATTACGGTATTTGTTAAATGTCTTGTCCTTGTTGACGATGTGGATTAGAGCCGGGATGGTTTGTAGAGTTCGGAGTTATTCCAACGTTCATAGGGTTATTGTCATATTGTGCGTTGGTGAGTTGGGTTTCTAATGTATTAAGGGATGTACTTGGTGGCATAGGGGCACGGTTCCATCTAGCAGCAAAGTTTTCGTGACGTCGGTCGGCTTCTGGAGTACGACTAGAAGTACGTTGTGGCCAAAGGTGGTTATTAGCAATATAGTCTAATTGATGTAGATAGGCTTCTGGAGTACGACTAGAAGCGCGATGTGGCCAAAGGTTGTTACTAGCAATATGGTTTAATCTACGTTGGCGGGCTGCTCTAGTATTACTAGAAATACGTTGTGTGAGATATGGCGCATCTTGCAAATTTGGCTGTGAGTTTGTTTGCTCATGTTGATCGGGTATATTTTGATTACTTTCATTAAACACGTCGGCGGAAAGAATATTTTCGGCAGGTTGGATATTAGATTCTAAATTATTACCAGTAACCACATCACGAGCACTATTAGAATCAATATTATCAGTAGCCACATCACGGACACGGTTAGAATCAGTATTATCGATAGCTGCATCAAGAGAACCATTAGAATCTATACTATCATTAGTAATATCTAATGAATACATATCTTCCCAAAACGAATTCATATTATCTTTTAGGGCATAGAAGGCTGCATTCATGCTGCTTTGATTATTGTCGTTTTGCTGCTGATTATTTTTGTTTGAATTATCTTGCGAGTTAGTTGTTGTTTGTTGCTTACGTCTGTTTCTATCATTATTAGGGTTAGTATTGTGAAACAAGTCATTGTCATAAACAGAGTCAATTGATGAATTAATTGATACATCATCTGGAATAGGTTTGTTAGTCGTATTATTTAAAAATTGTGTTTCATCATTTTTAGCTTTAATTACTTGGCCATATAAATTATCTGCAGAAAAACTGCTATCTGTCGCACCAATTGGTTGGTTGTTTGTGCTGTTATACGTTTTACCATTTAATCGTTTTTGTGTTAGTTTGGTTTTTAACCATGAATATGGATTTTGCATATAAAGTTCCTCCTTAATTATTTATAAAATGAATAAGTTAAATCTCCCCTTATAGAGCCATTATTAACCGTCATTTACACCCACTCTATATATAATTCAATAAAAATAATTTTTTTTTTCCATTTTTAGAAAAAAAGAACCATTAATGTATCAAGATTCTTCAACCGAGAGTTGTTTGCGTGTAGAACTATATATTTTACACAACTAAATGATATATTATTAGCACGGAGGTATGTGGAATGTATGATATTAAAGGATGGATATCTCAACAGAACGAATTTGTACAAACGGAATTTTTTATTATAGCAGCATTTATATTAGTGGTTGTTATTGTAAGTTTGATTCTTGTAATAAGGCTTCTTGTAAAGAAGAGAAATGAGGAATGCCTAAATATCGTTATAGAGACGAGTGAGAGATATAAAGCATTAGAGGCACAAAATTCTACATATGATTTTCATGAAAATCTGAGACCCAGTTATCTACGACGGTGGACAGTTAATTCCAAACAGCAATTGGATAGATTTAATTTTGAACAACGATTTACAGATGAGATTGCAAATAATTTAGGGATGTATAAAAATCAATTGCTACAAGTGACAGAGAATTTTGCTTTGAATAGAAAATATCAAAATGATTTAAAGCATCTTCCGGAGTTTGCTACTCCGGAATCTGAATTTGTTTCGGGAATGAGATTTAGAAAATATTCTAAAATTGAAGAAAAAGTATGTACTGATGCTATATTAGAACCTGTTATAGATATAAGATATGCCTGTAGTGTGACATATACTAGTCCTAAAGGGCGTAATCATTATAAGCGTGAATATTTGTTTTATTCATCAAATGTTAAGCATTTAATAGATAATATAGAAAAGACTGAGAATTATAAAGCATCTAAAGAATATCAACGAGGACTTATGACAGATTCTTTGCGGTATGATATTTTAAAGCGAGATGGATTTAAATGTGTGATATGTGGAAGGACAGCATCAGACGGTGTAAAGCTTCATGTTGATCATATAAAGCCTATTGCAAGAGGTGGCAAAACAATAGCAAATAATTTAAGAACTTTATGCGATCAATGTAATCAAGGTAAATCAGATAAATGGGATGAGGATGGTTTAAACTAAGCATATAAAATAGCTAGAAAGAAAGACTCCGTTTTTGACTATATTAAACGGAGTCTTGTAGGTGGATAGTTATTGTATTAGTTACATTTTTCTAAGACTACTAGTGTCAGAGTTTGAAAAGCAATTTGAATATAAGTTGTTGTCATAGTATAAAAGATTTTCCTCTGCGTAGGTAGGTTGAGATGTGAGGGGGCGATTAGCTATAGGTACATTTGAGCTATAGGTTGCTTCAGCTCTATAATTATTTGGAATGTTTGGAGCGTCAGTAGCTTCGCTAATTGTTCGGTTATTAAATCTGTTTATCAAATTTTCCATTTCAATCTTCTGATTTATGGTCTGTATTTCTTCTTTGTAATTGGCCACAGTGAAGAGAAGTTTTTCTATTTTGGGCATTATACTTTCCTCCTTAAAATTCACGATTCATTGCTATATGGTTCTATACACTATTCAATAAAATATTATTTTTTTCCAAAACTTAATAAAAAAATAAAAAAATGAAGTTGGACGGTTGAAAAAAATTTTTTTTTCATATTTTCAGAAAAAAATGGAAAAAAATACTCATTTTTTATTGAATTATAAGTAAAGTCCAAATTTAGGTGTAAATTCCTTTAGGAAGATGTTGTAGTTGCTGATGAATATAAAGTGACATCCTTTATGCCAGTTATATTATTGTCTAGCAGCTAAAAGAGCGCATACTATC
>JAEEGJ010006745.1_pt1 | contig 34002 bp, 28 predicted proteins | sample 8958761 | NCBI WGS metagenome assembly JAEEGJ01 (sample SAMN16246546, study PRJNA631951) | gut metagenome | biome: gut microbiome; feature: rumen; material: RS-attached | host: Bos | place: Iran: Karaj | collected 2018-10
GGTGGGATTGCGGATTTGAGGCGCCGGAGAATGGATCCGAAGACGGGCGGGCAGGAAATGGCCCGACGGGAGCTCCCCCGTTACCCGCAGAGCACGTTTGTTGGAACGTGAACCAGAGTGGACTGCCGCTTCATAGAACATGGCAGTCAAAACAGGTGGTACCGCAGTATATTCTGTCCTGTGTCTTTTGACACGGGACTTTTTTATTGCGACGGAAAGTAAATACGAACACCATGCTTTCCGGCAGGCCAACATCTTGCCGCCGAGATGAAAGGAGCCGACTATGGCAGACAAAGCAAAGAGAATTTTTCTGACGGAAGATGAGATGCCGAAGCAGTGGTATAACGTCCGTGCGGACATGAAGAACAAGCCCGCACCGCTGATCCATCCCGGTACGCACGAGCCCCTTACCGTAGAGCAGATGTCACCCATCTTCTGCGAAGAGCTCTGCAAGCAGGAACTGGACAACGACACAAGATACATCGATATCCCTGATGAAGTCCTCGAGTTCTACAAGATCTTCAGACCTTCACCGTTGATCCGTGCTTACCAGCTCGAGAAGGAGCTCGGTACACCCGCTCACATCTACTACAAATTCGAGGGGAACAACACTTCAGGTTCCCACAAGCTCAACTCTGCAGCAGCACAGGTCTACTACGCAAAGAAGCAGGGCCTTGATTCGATCACGACTGAGACCGGTGCAGGCCAGTGGGGAACTGCCCTTGCAATGGCAAGCGCATTCTTCCACATCCCGCTCACCGTTTACATGGTTAAGTGCTCCTACGAGCAGAAGCCTTTCAGAAAGTCCGTAATCCAGTCATTCGGAGCTGATATCATCCCTTCACCTTCCGACACGACTGAAGTAGGACGCCAGATCCTCGCAAAGTTCCCGGGAACAGGCGGATCATTAGGATGCGCTATCTCCGAGGCTGTCGAGAAGGCTACGCATACTCCCAACAGCAGATATGTACTGGGTTCAGTCCTTAACCAGGTGCTTCTCCACCAGTCCATCATCGGTGAAGAGGCTTATCTCCAGATGGAGAAGGCCGGCGAGTATCCTGACATCGTCATCGGATGCGCAGGCGGCGGATCCAACTTGGGCGGCATCATGTCCGCATTCATGAGAGACAAGCTCACAGGAAAGAAAGATCCTGAGATCATCGCTGTTGAGCCTGCTTCATGCCCTTCACTCACAAGGGGCAGATTCGCATATGACTTCTGTGATACAGGCCATGTCTGCCCTCTCGGCAAGATGTACACGCTCGGCTCGGAGTTCATGCCTTCACCTTCACACGCAGGCGGCCTCAGATATCACGGTATGTCTCCTATCGTTTCACAGCTCTATCACGACGGTTACTTGAGAGCTGTAGCAGTCGAGCAGACAAAGGTTTTCGAGGCTGCAACACTCTTTGCAAGAACAGAGACCATCCTTCCTGCGCCTGAGTCCTCACACGCTATCCGCACTGCCATCGATGAGGCTCTCAAGTGCAAGGAGACAGGCGAAGCCAAGACAATCCTGTTCAACCTCACAGGTACAGGTTACTTCGATATGACCGCATATCAGGCATATCATGACGGTAAGATGAATGACTTCATTCCTACAGATGAGGATCTCGAAAAGGGATTTGCAACGCTCCCGAACATTGATTGATCAAAGATTTATTGTGTGTTTTTACCCCGGATGACGAATCGGCATCCGGGGTTTTTCTTACGAAGACTTCGTATTATAATATGACCCATAAGGGTGTTCTTAACTTTTTTTGATTAAGGCAAGCAAGATGAAGAAAAAAAGAAACTTATTTTCGTCCAAAAGCACAAAGATCATACTCCTGATCGTCATCGGGGCGTTTTTGCTTGCCTTGGTTTTGGTTGCGATATGCGTAATCCTTACCAACAGGATCCTTACCGAAAACACGGCTTCACAGATGAACCTGTTCTGCGAGGAGCGCGGCGATGACCTTGATACCGAGTTCCTCAGGGTAGAGGACGCCGTCGGTTCCCTTGCCAGATGGACCAGGAACAAGATCCCGGACGTTAAGACGATCTCTGAAGACGGTAAACTGCGTGACAATATCGTCGGTGACGCAGATGACCTTATCCGTTTCATGACCGAGGACAATGATTTTATCCAGGGTGCATATATTCATTACACGCTTGACGTTACCGGCGTTACCGACCGTGAGGAAGGTGTTTACTATACGCGTGACGATAACGGAAAATTCGTTACGATTCCCTTTACGCAGAAAGAGATCGAAGAAGACCCCGTCGCGGATTACTGGTATTACGGACCGATTAAGAACGGGAAGGCCCAATGGACAAAGCCGTACTATGACGCGAGCGGCGGCGACCATATGATCTCTTACGTTGTGCCGATATTTATCGGAGATACCCCGGTAGCGATCATTGGTATCGACATCAGCTTTACGAGACTTCTCAAATGGGTCGATTCCATCAAATACCAGGAAACGGGTTACATGTACCTCAAGGCAGCGGACGGAAGTGCCCACTACCATTTTGATGACCTTAACCTTGATCATATGCACACCGATGAGGAAGACCAGATCACCGAGAACGGTGAACTGATGTCACAGCCGAGGACGGGCGGGGCGCTGGTCCGCTACACTTTCAAAGGCCGTGACCGCGCCATGGCTTTCGTGACGCTGAGAAACGGCATGAAGTTCGTTCTCTGTGACGGTTACGACAGCGTTTTCAGAGCCAGGGACCGTGCGATAAGCATCATGATCTGGGTTTCCGTCGCAATGACGACGGTCCTTGCCGCCATTGCCGCGCTAATGGCCAACCGCATCACGAATCCTTTGAGAAAGCTTACCGCCGCCGCAAATGAGATCAGTGAAGGCGACTATGACGTAATACTGCCGCCCGAAACGGATGACGAGGTCGGTGAACTGTCAAAGGCCTTCCGTCTTGCCGTGGATAAGATCCGCGCAAGAGAGGAAGACAGCAAGGCCCGCGCTGCAGCCAAGGACCGCAGGATAGAAAAGGACGCCGAGAAGATGAAGCAGCAGCAAAGCGATCTTGTTGCCATGAAGAATCTTGCCTATTCCGATTCGCTTACGAACGTTAAGAATAAGACCGCGTATGATGACACCACCGGTTATATCGATGAGCAGATCAAGGCGGGCACTGCCGAATTCGCAGTCATCATGTGCGACCTTAACTACCTTAAGATCATAAATGACACCTGCGGCCACCAGGAAGGCGACAAGGTGCTCAGAAGGGCAGCCCGTCTCCTGTGTATGGCGTTCCCGATGAGCTCCGTTTTCAGGATCGGCGGAGACGAGTTCGTGGTCCTGCCTTCCGGTATCGAATACGCGAAGCTTGACGATCATTTGGAGAACCTGAGGCTGTTGCTCGAAGAAGAAAGGGATTCTTCAGATAAACTCGAACAGAGGGTCTCTATCTCAGTAGGATGTGCCGTGTTTGACAGGGAGAAGGATAAGTCCTACAAGGAAGTCTTCGAAAGAGCGGACGAACTGATGTACGAAGGAAAGCAGAAGATCCATGCCCGTGACGGAATAACCGGACGCGACCGCTGATAACCAGTATTTCCGAAGGAGTATAAGATGAAAAGGCTTAAAGCTATGGTACTTGCAACTTTAATGACTATGACGGTTGTGGCAACGGGATGCAGATTCCCCATTCCCAAGGTGACCGATGGTACGGAGACGACGTCTGAAACAAAACCTTCAGTTTCGGAAACTGTCTCTGAAACGGCTTCTGAGACGGAAACTACGGTTTCAGAGACGACTACAGCTTCTGAAACCACGAAGGAGACTGAATCCGGAAAGCTCCCCGGCCAGGACTTTGACGTACGCGAGGTGCTCTTCAAGCTCCGTTCTGACGAGAGCGTCAAGCAGGTTCTTTTCATACGCTGCGAAGAAGGCTCTAAAGCCCATGCGCAGTATCTTGTAAAGAATACGACGGAGGATGGCAACACGGCGTGGAAGATCGCCCGTGAATGCGATGCTTACATCGGTCTGAACGGTCCCGGGAAAACAAAGGAAGGCGATACTAAGACTCCTCTCGGTGTTTTCGGCGTAAGGGGTGCATTCGGCATCAAGAGCAATCCGGGCACGAAGCTCGTGTATACAAAGATCACGCCCGATACTTATGCCTGCGGTTGTGAGAAGTACTACAACCGCATCATCGACGCAAAGGTGACCGGCCACAAGTGCACCGAAGGCGAGCAGATGTATTACTACAGCCCTGAGTACAATTACGGACTTGAAACTGATTACAACTCCAGTAACGAACCCGGCAAGGGCTCCGCGATCTTCATCCACTGCATCGGCACAAAACCCTATACCGGCGGATGCGTTGCGATCCCTGAAGACGATCTTAGATACATCCTTCAGGACGCCGATCCAACGATCAGGATCGTAATCCAGAAGTTCTGAAAACAGAGAGCACAATTCAAGAAGTAGCATAATCCTCTGATATTTTTACTTTATTGGAGGATTTTGCATATTTTGCTTTTATAAAATTCTCCCGAGTGTATAATCTCCTAATTGCCTCGGAGGTTAAAAATGAGCAAGAATTCCGGCGGAGTCCGGTTAATAGATGAAAAGACTTCACTGTTCGTGATCGCGGGACCGATGTTTCTGGAGCTTCTCCTGAACATCCTTCTCAATAACATGGACACCCTGATGCTGAGCCACTATTCCGAGAATTCGGCCGGAGCAGTCGGCAATGCCAATCAGGTCATGTTCCTTTTCATAATCATGTTCAACATCATCGCGACCGCAATATCTGTAGTAGTCGCGCAGTATCTCGGCGCCAAAAAATACGATGAGATGGACAAGATCTATACTCTTGCGTTCCTGGTAAACATCGTATTCGGAATCGTCCTTTCGTCTTTGCTCGTTATCGGAAAAGGCTTTATAACGTCATTTCTCAATGTCTCGGCAGGCATGCTCCCGGATGTCCACACATATCTCAACATAGTCGGCGGCGGGCTTTTCCTTCAGGCCGGATATAACGTAATGCTCCAGATCCTCCGCTGCAACGGATATACGAAGACAGGTATGTTTATCTCGGTCGCCATAAACCTGATAAACATCGGGGGCAACTATCTGTTTTTATACGGACCGCTCAAATACCTGAATCTCGGCGTCGCAGGCGTCGGCATTTCCACCGTGACCGCAAGGGTGGTGGCCTTGATCTGCGCGGTCGTGTTCTTCTACCGCAAGAAGATAGGAAAGTTCAGCTTAAAGCTCTTGGTGCCTTTCCCCGGCAGGATGTTAGGGAAGATGATAAGGATCGGCCTGCCTTCAGCGGGAGAGAACTTTGCTTACAGCATGTATCAGCTCGTGCTCTTATCTTTCGTTAACCCGATGGGTGACGATTCGGTCAACGCGCGTGTCTTCTGCAATTCACTGATATCTTTCTCGATGGTCTTTTCCAACGCGAGTGCCATGGCGACCCAGATAATCACGGGACACTTAGTCGGTGCGGGAAAAGAGGAAGCGGCCTACAAGAGGGTGTTCCAGACGCTTAAGCTCACGCTTCCGATAACCATAATCATCTCTGCCGCCAACTGGGTCCTTTCGCCTCTCACGCTGAGGCTCTTCACGAAAAACGGGGACATCATAAAGATCGGCTTCATGATAATGGCAGTGGACATCTTCCTGGAGATCGGCAGATGCCTTAACATGACTGTCGTAAGCAGTCTCAAAGCTGCGGGAGATTATATTTATCCGCTGGTGGTCGGACTTGTTACCATGGTGCTCTTGGGTGCCGTCGGAGGATACGTCTACGGAGTCGTCTTAGGATTCGGCGTGGCGGGCATTTTCGCAGGCACCGCTTCGGATGAGTGCATAAGAGGACTTATCGTCCTCGATCACTGGCGCCGCCGCAAATGGTTCGGCAAGCGCGTCGTTGATGACGGTGATGTTTAAATAAGCCCCCCAAACTGATAGATTTTGTCGGTCTTCTTTTTTCTTAAAAGCATATAAAGTTACAATAGTTTATTCTGCCTTACAGCGGGCGGATCATCTTTATTGTTTTGGAGGAATTATGAAGAGAACCACGGAGAAAATCTTCGCAGCCGGCTTAGGACTCGTGATGGTCCTTGCACAGTGCGGCTGTAAGGCAGGACCGTCGGCAGAGCCGTCAAGATCATTCGGACCTGACGAAGTCCATACCGACATCCCCGATCTTTGTTCTGTTGTCGCAAGCAAGGACGGCCTCGGTGAGGATGCCATCATGGGAACCTGCTACAGCAACGATGAGACAAGCGACGCGAAGCTCATGCAGCTCGTAACAAAGCATTTTAATGCGGTCACGCTCGAAAACGAGCTCAAGCCCGACTGTATGTTCGGTTACAACAACGCGGCTCCGGCTTCCGGAAGCATCCACAAGGAAGAGCTTAACGGTGAGCAGATCGACGTTCCCACGCTCGATCACTCAAGGACGGATCCGATGCTCGATCAGCTTGTAGAGTGGAACAAGAAGAATCCCAAGCACCAGATCAAGGTCAGGGGCCACGTTCTCGTATGGCATTCCCAGACGCCCGAGTGGTTCTTCCATGAAGGATATGACAAGACCAAGGACTATGTTTCCAAGGATGAGATGAATAAGCGTCTCGAGTGGTACATCAAGACGGTGCTCACTTACTATACGGGCGATCAGAGCAAGTATAAGGACCTTTTCTACGGTTTTGACGTTGTAAACGAAGCGATAAGCGACGCTACCGCGACATACCGTACCGATACGGAGCAGGGCGGAGACAAGCTTTCCGATGACACGCACGGTTCTAAATCCAGCTGGTGGAAAGTATATGGAAGCAACGAGTTCATCATCAACGCTTTCAAGTTTGCCAACAAGTATGCTCCCGCTTCTGTAGAGCTTTACTACAACGACTACAACGAGTGCGACGCGAAAAAGCGCGGCGGCATCATCCAGCTCATCAACGACGTCAAGGCTGCTGAAGGAACCAGGATCACCGGTTTCGGAATGCAGGGGCACTATTCCGTAAATGCTCCCTCTGTAACGCAGTTTGAAGAAGCAGTCAGGGACTATGCAAAAGTCGTGGACAAGGTAATGCTCACTGAGTTAGACATCAAGCCTTCCGCTACATTTGACGGCTCCGATGCAAAGCTTGCGGACGAGCTTAACCGCGAAGGCGACTATGTTGCCAAGCTCTACGATACGGCAAAGAATCTCAAGAAAGAGGGCATTAACTTTGCAGGCATCACGATGTGGGGCGTAATCGATACAAATTCATGGCTCCAGACAGCGAACAATGTTGGCGGCGCTTCTGACGGCAAGTCGAAGGTGTTCCCGCTTCTCTTTGACGGCAGTTATCAGGCTAAACTGACCTACTGGGCTTTTGTCGATCCCACTAAGATCGAACCTGTGGAAGGCCTTAAGAGACCTACCATGGAGATTAAGCAGGGCACCGTAAACATTGACGGTGAGATCGATGATGCATGGAAGAATGCGGAGGCGGTCACCCTTAAGATCGTAGTCCAGAGCGTTGCAGTCACATGCGATGCCAAGCTCCTCTGGGACAAGGATTACCTCTACGTTCTGTTTGACGTAAAGGATAAGGATCTTAACGATAAGAGCTCTGACGAATGGCAGCAGGATTCCATCGAAGTCTTCATCGATGAGGACCACAAGAAGCCTGAATCCTATCAGCCTGACGACAAGCAGTACAGGATCAACTATAAGAACAAGCTCAGCTTCAACGGCGAAAAGTGCAAGGCTGAGAACATGAAGTCTGCAGCAAAGCTCACCGACGGCGGTTACCTTGTCGAAGCAGCTTTCAAGTGGACGGACATCACCCCTGAGGCGGGCAAGACGATTATCGGACTTGAGCTCCAGGTCAACGATGCAACTTCTGCAGGTTCCCGTTCAGGAACCCTCAGCTGGGCTGATGACACCGGTACGGGTTACATGAACCCCTCAGTACTGGGTAACGCAAAACTGGTTTAAGTATAATTCGGACCTTCGTGAAAGCACTCCCCTGAAGCCTTATGACTTCAGGGGTTTGCTTTTTTTAGAGGCGCTGTCCGGGCGGGCTTTGAACAATTTGAAATGTTTGATTAACGATTTGTAACTACCTGAAAAGTGGCTCCCGAATATGATAAGATATCTTTATATTTTGATAATTTGACAGGGAGGTTTTCTACTATGGGAGATAAGAAGATGCGTCTTGTTACCAGAAGTGATTTCGACGGTCTGGTCTGTGCAATGCTGCTCAGGGAAATGGATATGATCGGTGACATCAAGTTCGTTCATCCCAAGGATGTTCAGGATGGCAAAGTTGATATTACCGAGAACGATATAACTACAAACCTTCCTTTCGATCCGAGGGTAGGACTCGCTTTTGACCACCATGAGACAGAGCTCATAAGGACGGACGAGGACGAGTTCGGCGAGAAGTTCGTCTGCGTCGCAGGTGCCAAGTCCGCTGCAAGAGTCGTTTATGAATTCTATGGCGGCAAGGACAGGTTCAAGACCGTTACCGAGGAGATCCTCGATGCAGTCGATAAGGGTGATTCTGCTGATTTCACTGTAGATGAGATCCTTAACCCGACCGGATGGGTCCTCATGGATTTCCTTATGGATGCAAGAACAGGTCTCGGCCGTTTCCACGACTTCAGGATCTCCAATTACGATCTTATGATGGAGCTCATCGACTATTGCGTTAACCATACCGTTGATGAGGTCCTCGCACTTCCCGATGTCAAGGAACGCGTTGACATGTATTTCGAACAGCAGGAACTCTTCAAGAAGCAGCTCCAGGATGTCGTAAAGATCGAGGGCAAGGTTGCGGTAATCGACCTTAGACCTCTCGACATCATCTATACCGGCAACCGTTTCATGGTCTATGCAATGTGGCCTGAGATCGAGACGAGCGTGCATGTAGCTTGGGGCTTTAAGAAGCAGAATACCGCGGTCATGATCGGCAAGTCGATCGTAAACAGGGCGAGCAAGGTGGATATCGGTGAGCTCTGCTTCTGCTACGGAGGCGGAGGACATGCCAACGCAGGTACATGCCAGCTCGACAACGACATCGTCGATAAAGAGCTTCCTAACATCATCGCAAAGCTTAACGAAGAAGGATAATTCATACTGCCCCCCGCAAACTGCGGGGGGTCAGTATGTATGAAGGCGTAATATGAAGCTGATCAACAAGAAAAAACACGTTGTCAAAAAGGCTGCGAAAGCAGTCTTTATTCTGTTTGTCCTGTGGATCATCTTAGACAACGTCACCATTCACACGACCCTTACGAGAGTAACGATCAAGGATCTCCCGGAATCATTTGACGGATACCGCATTGTTCAGGTGTCTGATCTTCACAATAACGTTTACGGTCTCAACCAGTCTTATCTGCTCGCGAAGATCAGGGAGGCAAGGCCTGACGTCATCGTCGTTACCGGAGACCTGATCGACCGGAATACAGCAAACGTTGACAATGCAATGCTCTTTATCAACGGTGCGGTCAACATCGCGCCTGTCTTATACGTTACCGGAAATCATGAAGCGGGTGTAGGGAAACCTTATGTTGACCTCATGCTCCGTATGAATAAGGCGGGCGTAACGTGTCTTGACAACAGCGCCGTATCGGCGGTCTCAGAAGAAGACGTCATCACCTTTGCCGGCGTGCGTGATCCCGCTTTTGACTGGAGCAGAGAGAACGCGAAGATAGTAGATGATGAGATCAAGAGCGCGCTGGATGATGAGGGCGGCAAACATGTCAAGATCCTTTTGAGCCACCGCCCCGAACTCATAAAGACCTATTCAGAGAACGGTATCGATCTCGTTCTGACGGGGCACGCGCACGGCGGTCAGGTCAGACTGCCGTTCATTGGACCGCTGTATTCGCCGTCACAGGGACTGCTTCCCAAATACACTTCGGGGCTCTACAGGGAAGGCAATACTCAGATGTACGTAAGCAGGGGCATCGGCAACGGACTGGCTCCGTTAAGGTTCAACGACGGCCCTGAACTCGCTGTGATCGTTCTGTTGAAAGAACGGTAATATCATTTCCGGTAGATCAGGATCCTGCCGCCGCTTTCGGCGAAGAGAGTGAACCCGGACGCTTTAAGAAGGGTTACCATATCCTCCGTGTTGCCGTCTTGAGTATTCAAAACGAAGAAATCGTACTTGTTGATATCTTTAATCATGACAACTTTGCCGTTGGCAATGACGATATCATCCTCGCTTAACATATAGATCTCTTTCCGCGCGGCGATATGCGGCAGATACTTGGTGTCTGACATGACTATTGCATCCTGCGGTATAGATGCCAGACAGGCCTCTATCTTCTGGTAATTCTCTTTGTTTAATACATAGTTCTCATAGTAATGGAGAGTGGGTCCGGTCATGAGTGCCATAGAAGTGATCAATGCGGAAGCGGCCGCGACTGATATAAGCTTCCGGCAGGTTTCCTCCTTAAGTTCGGAACAGTTTACTATCGAAACGAAGATGAGAAGTGATGCCGTTCCGAAGGTATAGTGGAAGCCTATTTCCGCAGCATAATGGTACCCGGAACCGATGACCAGGTTCGTTATGACGAAAGGCAGCATCAGCAGGTATCTGTGTATCTTCGTGGTCATGAAAGGCAGGAAGAGGAGGGGGAGCATTATCTGCAGGAAGAAGACCAGAGACTTCTCCGAGAAGATGAGACTGAACAGATATGAAGGGTTTCTCAGAACGTTCATCACGACGCCCGTTAACCCCTGATTGTCCCCGAAAACAAGATTGCTGAACCGTTGTTCCATCATCATTTCGGTGCTTCCGGAAACTGCCAGACGCTTCATCATGATGACCAGATATGCCATTGCGAGAACCGCCATGACCGCGCCATGCCAGCGCTTTTTCCCTTTTTCGTCAGCCAGAAGGAAGAGACCGATGCAGACCACAAAGACCGTGGCATCTTCTTTTACCAGGCAGGTCAGGACTGAAAGGATATAGACCGGAAGAAGCTTTCTGGAGTCGACCGCATATATAAGCCACATCAAGAGCGGAGGCAGGAAACAGTTCTCGTGGAAATGGAAAAGGCACGGCAGCATGATCCCGGCGTTAAAGACATACATGAAACAGGCAAATACCGTGAAAAGTCCTTTAAATCCGTGCTTTCTGGCGATCAGCACTGTGGGGATCACGCCGGATACGACAAGCAGAGCCTGTGCGATCATCAAAGTATAAACGTTTGGAAACAAAGCGTAAAAGGGCAAAAGGACATAGAGTATGTACGAAGAATGTATCTCAGCATGCGAGAGCAGGAAATTGCGTTCGCAAGTCGTGTTCATCGTAAGATCCTGCTTCATCGAATGGAACATCTGGGCGAAGATGCCCATATCGAAACAGGAGGTGTTGAAAGTCTTGTGTATGCAGACGGATATAACGGTCAGGAAAGCCAGCATAGCGGCTGAAATGAGTGCGATGATCACTACCGCAGCAGGGAAGGGAAACTTGTCAAATGCCTGAAGATCTTCTCTTCCTGCGGCATAACCGGCAAAGACCAGAGTTACCGCAAGCACGCCCAGGATAAAGTAGAAGTTGGTGCTCTTGTACAGCGCTGTGCATGCGAAAAATACGCTCCCGGTGAATAAAGCCACGGAATCGGTTATTTCAGGATTCTTACTTTTCTTCAGAAGGAATCTTATCAGGGTAAGGAGGGCAAAACCTGCCAGCGTTCTTGCTATCAGGGTGACAACAGGCACGCCGTTTACGAAATCCTGCCACATAGTCACGGCATCGGTCTCGGTTCTTCTTAAGATCATGAGATCCAGTCCCGCGAACCAGAAAAAGACCGCGATAAGGCGCGGCATACCGAAGGACTTGAACAGTCCTTTGACCGGCAGTTCTTTTTTGACCTGGAGCTTATTCTCCTCCGACATTCTCATCCTCCCTGACGGATACCATTATAATAGGTTCTATCAGGTCTGTCGCATATTTTTCGGGATTGCCGGACTTTATCATGTTTTTGACCGTTTTCGGGGTCGTCACTTTTTCTATTTCACTTAAAAGATGCGCTGACTGTTCGTGGCCCAGACCGTTTTCAAACTTGACCCTCTCATATTCCGCGCCAAGGATCTCGAGCATGCGCTCACTGTCGCTTGCGTAATATCTTGAAGAGACCTTGTCGAAAAGTTTTCCGGTGACTATGCAGACCAGGATAGATACGATGAATCCGGTAATGAAACCGCCGATCTCTGCCAGAAGGCCGGTGTCTCCGAGAAGCGATTTGGCTGCCAGTTCCCAAAGGAAGAAGGCAATGGTTCCCCAGGTAATGACCCATATATTGCTTATGAAATTGACTAAGACCTGACGGCCCGTGCGTTCCTTGCGCAGCCAGATAAAGACGTCGTAAAGGGTGAACAGGCCAAGCGTTACCACTGCGGTAATGACGTTCGCCATGAGAGCCCTCATGAGGCTTCTTAAGATGGTTACGGAATACATGCGCGAGCCTGACCTCAAAACGTTTGCGAGGACTCTTGCGCTGCGGGCGCTGACGCGTGCGGCTGATCTTCCGCCGGATCTGACGATGCCTTTGCCTATACTGCTCTTTAAGGCCTGCCTTCCGGCGGTCTTGGTATAGGTGTGAATATTCTTGACCCGGGGTCTGTCACTGCTGCCAGGCATGGTTATCCGACGTAATAATCCTTGTTGACTGCCGTCTGGACGTTATTGATGAATTCTGTCTTTTCCTGTTCGTTCGGGAAACTTAAGATGAGCTCGCTTATCTTGTCGAAAGCCTCTCCGCTTGCCATTGTCCCGCCGATCTTTGTCTTTACCTTGTCTTCCTTATCGTAGGAGATCAGATTTCTGACCCATCCGTCCGAGTTGTTCATGTAAACGGAAACTTCCTGCTGTTCAAGAGGATATGACTTTACAAGATCATAGATGTTCTTGTATTCGAGATTGGTCAGGCCGATCTTTTTCCCTCTGTATATCTTTCCGTTGAAGATGCCGTACATTTCGAGCGTGCAGTCGGTACCTATGCGGTAGTGCTGCTCCCACTTTTCATTCTTTTGTTTGTCTTTAGGTTCATATACGGTGAGCTCGATGAGATACTTTCCGAGATCGGGATCTTTAGCCATCGACGGAGCGTCACCTGTATTGACCGTGTTTATTATGGTCGGGACGTTCTTCGGTTCCTCTTTTTTGCATGAGGCAGCGAAAGACGCCGCGATAACGGCTGCCATAAGAACTGATAATGTCTTAAGTGTTCGTTTCATATCTATAATTGTTGCACACTTTTATCAGAATCCAAAAGGTCAGAAAAGAATGTCCTGAGAATGTGTAATTCATCGGGGTAAAAGATATGTTTTTTTATTGGAACTATAAGCGGCGTGGTGTTAAGATTTTTTTATATATAACCGAACGGGGGATCCAATATGAGCGACCTTAGTCACAGAAAAGCATCGAAGACCATTAAGGTGACAGATGTTAACGGGGTTCCCGTCCGGAATGCAAGATTGAAGCTGACCCTGAAGAGTCACGAATTCCTTTTCGGATGCGGAGGATTTGATTTTGTTGCCCTCATGGATCCGAAACTTGAAGGCAAAAAGGAGTTCATTAAAGATCTCACCGACAAGTGGCTGAAGATATATAACTACGCGACTCTCCCGTTCTATCTCGGAACATATGAACCGGAAGAGGGCAAGCCTGAAACAAAGAACAGGATGGATGCCGCCAAATACCTCAAGGACAGGGGAGTTACTGTCAAGGGCCATCCGCTCGTCTGGCACACGGTATGCGCAGACTGGCTCATGGCGTATGACAATAAGACTATCCTTGAAAAGCTCCTTGCAAGGATCGACCGCGACGTTACTGATTTCAAGGGCGTCATAGACAAGTGGGACGTTATCAACGAGGTCGTCATAATGCCTGTGTTCGACAAGTACGATAACGCAGTAACAAGGATCTGCAAGGAATACGGCAGAGTCCCGCTCGTAAAGGCCGTTTTTGACGAGGCTCATAAGATGAACCCGCAGGCGGAGCTCCTCCTCAACGACTTCAACACCTCGAGCAAATATGAAGACCTGATCGCGGAATGCCTTGACGCAGGCGTTCCCATCTCGACAATAGGAATTCAGTCGCACCAGCATCAGAAATACTGGGGCCCTGACAAGATCTGTGACGTGCTTGAAAGATTCTCCAGATTTGGCCTTCCGATCCACTTTACGGAGAACACTCTCACATCGGGCGACTACCTCGTTCCTGAGGAACTGGAAGATCTCAATGATTTCCAGGTGACTGCTGAGGAATGGCCGTCCACGCCGAAGGGCGAGGAGCGCCAGATGAGACAGATGGAAGAGATGTACAGGATCCTTTTCGAACATCCGCAGGTCAAGGCTATAACGGGATGGGATTTCACTGACGGCATGTGGCTTAACGCTCCGAGTGGAGTCGTTCGCCGTGACGGTTCGGTTAAGCCTTCCTATGAGCTTTTGGACCACCTGATCAATCACGAGTGGCATACTGATGAGCAGGTAGTGACAGATTCAGAGGGCAATGTGACGGTCACAGGGTTTAAGGGCGGATATGAACTTATTCCGGAGGATACTTCGATAACACTTTCAGCTGACGTAAAAGAGTTTATTCTTTAAAGGCATGGCATATGAAAAACAGGATAGCGGTCTTTGCGAACGGTTATAACAGATACTGCACGCTTCAGGCTCTTGAGGGCATGAAGGTAACGGGCGCTGAAAAGGATTTTGACATCGATGTCTTTGTCGGATATGCGGCATTCAACGACAGTGCGGATCTCAACACGGGACGCGCGGGGATCTACTGGCTGCCCAAGCTCGAGAATTATGACGGCGCTATCGTCTTCTCGGGACTTATAAATGATTTCAGCGTTGCAAAACAGATCTGCCTTAACGCCAAGGAAAAGAATGTCCCCGTTGTCAGTATCGGCGAATATGTTGAAGGCATTCCTTTCGTAGGATCAAACAACGAGACCGGCATGAGGGAACTCGTCGAGCATCTCGTTAAAGAACACGGCGTAAAGAAAGCGGTATATATCGGCGGAAGCAAGGAACACATCGACACGAGCATCAGGCAGAGCGTCATCGAGGATGTTTTCAAGGAACACGGGCTTAAGCTTAAGAAAAAAGACATCTATTACGCTGACTGGGTCAATGAGCATGCGGCTGAGATAGCAAACAGGATAGCTGATTCGGAAGAAGGACTTCCCGACGCGATAATCTGCGCAAACGACGTCATGGCGCTCGCAGTCTCCGGCCGCCTCATTAAGATCGGTCATAAGCTGCCGGAAGCCGTGATCGTTACGGGATTCGATCACATTGAGGAAAGCGAGATCACATATCCGGCTCTTACCACCGTTGAGCAGGATTATTTCACCATCGGCAGGAACGCTAGCAGGCTCCTTTTTAACATCATTGACGGCAATACCGGCACGGTCAAAGAGATAGTCTCTTCAAGAGCCGTCATAGCAGAAAGCTGCGGATGCAGGAACAATAAAGAGTATGATGAGCTCAGAAGAAATTACTGCAGATCCGTACATACCGTTAAGAGGGACGTTGAGTTTTTTGAAAGACTCTGCCGTATGGAAAGAAACGAGATCCTTAAGTCGGAGGGATATGAAGACCTTAAGGAACACCTGAGAAATTTCTATAAAGACAACCACTTTATCGTGGGTCCGGACTATTACGTAATCCTGAACAGGGAATACTTTAACGATCCTAATCCGGATGACAGTCTGATCCTTAAAGACGGCTACGAAACAAAACTGGATGTGACGGTCGCGCTTAAGAACGGAAAGTTAGTTGACGGCAAACTGAAAGACGGCGAACTTATTCCCGGCTATAAGAAAAAGCCCGGCAAGCAGCGCATCTATTACTATTTCCCGCTGAGTTCCGGCAGGTATAACTACGGTTATTTCGCCTTCAAGGGAACTCCGGTAATGATCTCGGAGAACCTGAGGGTCTATGAATTCATGGCAAAGATCGAGCAGTCCTTTATGGAATTCCGCCTTAAGATGAGGCTCGATGCCGCCAACAGGGAACTGACTGACCTTTACAACAAGGATCCGCTGACAGGACTTTACAACAGATTCTGCTTTGACAGCATCGCTGATCTGTTATATGAGGAGTCGGTTGACAGCGGCAAGCCGTTGTCGATCATGTTCACGGACATCAACTACATGAAGAACATCAACGATGAGTATGGTCATGCCGTAGGAGACAAGGCCATTATCGCGGTTTCTGATGCGATAATGGAAAGCATCGGCCCGGACGCCCTTGCTGTCAGGTATGGCGGAGATGAGTTCATAATCCTCTCTCCCGATACCGCGGAGGAAGGTTCAGACGTTATCCGTGCACAGACGGAAAAGTATCTGGCCAAGCTTTATAAATCGAAGAAGATTCCGTGCAAGGTAACCGTATCATGCGGTTACGTCATTACAGACCCGAAGTCCGGCAAGACTTTTGAGGAATACATTAACGAAGCCGACAAGGTGATGTACGAGATAAAGAAGAAAGTCCACGCAAAGGACTGATCTCAGACAGGTCTCCAGAAGATCCAGACGAACAGGTATCCCGAAATGACTGCGGTCAGCGTGAACGGGATGCCTATCTTCATGAAGTCGCGGAACCTGACCTCGTAGCCTTCCTTTCTGAGCATTCCGACGCCGGCGATGTTGGCTGACGCTCCGATGGGCGTGAGGTTACCGCCTAAAGTTGCTCCTACAAGAAGTCCGAAGAACAGGAAATATGGTTCGATGTTCATTGCGTTTGCAACGCTCGCGAGGATAGGGAGCATCGTTGCGGTATAAGGAATGTTGTCGATGAATGCGGATATGATGACCGAGCCCCAGACTACGATGGTGAAGAGCAGGAGCATGTTGTTGCCGCCTGCCTTGGCGATGAAGTTTGCGACGTCTTTGATGATGCCGACTTCATTGATGGCTGCGATGACGACGAAGAGACCTGCGAGGAGCGCCATCGTGTCGTAGTCCATAGCGTTGAGCGAGTGGAGCATGCCTTTAAATGATCTCTGCTTTATGAGTTCCCAGACGATCGTGAGGATGCCGCAGGCCATGCAGATGTAGCCGTTGATCATGTCGGGAGTGTTCGGGATGAATGACGCGATTATGAGAAGGACGACGTGACCTACCATTGTGATCGTAGGCACGTAGTCGGTGACTTTGGTATGCTCGTTGCTCGATACGGGAGCCTTGTCCTTGCGGAAAAGGATCATCATTATCGGGATCGTGAGGAGTGCACCCAATTCGACGGCAAAGAACATGCCGGGCCTTCCGTGCATCCAGAAGAAGTCGTTGAAGTTCATCTTTGCCGCTGCCGCGAGCATGATGGAAGTGGTATCGCCGACCAGCGTAGCTGCGCCCTGAAGGTTGGAAGATACCGCGATCGCGATGATCATCCCGACGGGGTTCTTATTGAGTTTCTTGCAGATCGCAAGACCAACGGGAGCTACCATGAGGACCGTTGCGACGTTATCGATGAATGCTGAGATTATGCCCGAGAACAGCGACATCAGGATCGTGACCCAGATGACGTTGGGCGCGAGTCTCAAGAGCGCTTCCGCGATCTTGTTCGGCATCTTGGATTCGATGAAGTAATCTACGATGACCATCGTTCCGAAGAGCATCATGAGGACGTTCCAGTCGATCGCACCCGGTACCTTGGAGATCGGAAGGATCTGCAGGATGACCATGAGCGTTGCCGTTGAGAGTGCAACGATCGCACGGCGCTTAGGAAGCAGGACCAAAAGAACGTACATCACCACAAACAGGGCGATGGCGAGATATTTCATATATTGAGCATTTGCAAAAAATCCGGACATATTCTCTCCTGAAAACACTAAAAAAGAATAAAAGACGGGGCGGAGCAAGTCAATGAGGACAATAATTAAAGATATTTATGATAATATGTTCTCATATGGACGAAATGACCAAGACAGTACCTATCGTAATACCTTCGTATGAGCCGGATGAACGGCTTATTACGCTGCTTAATGACTTGAATGCGGCAAGTCTTGGCCCGGTCATAATCGTTAATGACGGCAGCGGGACAGAGTACGATGAGATCTTCTCCCGGGCGGAAAAGCTCATAGAGGTTAATGGCGGAAAATTCATCTCATACCGTCCCAACAGGGGTAAGGGAAGAGCCCTCAAGACTGCTTTCGAATACATTTCCAAAAACATACCCGACGCGCTGGGCTGCGTGACTGCCGATTCTGACGGTCAGCATACTCCCGGCTGCATTGCTTCCATAATCAAGGCTCTGAGGGAGAATCCGAATTCCCTCGTGCTGGGCGTCCGCCAGTTCGACGGCGAGAACGTTCCTTGGAAGAGCCGCATGGGAAACACCATCACCATAAAGGTCTTCTCGTACGTGTCAGGAGTCAGGGTCAGCGACACGCAGACCGGACTCCGCGGGATCCCGTTTGAATTCATGAAGGACCTCATCGACTGCAAGGGCGAAAGGTTTGAATATGAGACCCAGATGCTCCTTGAGTGCGCCGGAAGGCTCAAGATCCATGAAGTCCCGATAAAGACCGTTTATGATTCCAAGGAGAACCACCAGACGCATTTCGATCCATGGAAGGACTCGGTCAGGATCTACAAGATACTCGGCAAGAAATTCATCAAGTACATATTCGCGTCGCTGTCTTCGTTTGTCGTGGACATCATATTGTTCACCATCTTTTGCAAGGTGCTTGCGGGAGCAGTGCCCGAAGGCTACCTTGTTCAGGTCTCGACCGTCTGCGCGAGAGTCATTTCGGCGACTTATAACTATCTGGTAAATTACTTCCTGGTATTCAAGAGCCGTGCCGGCAAGGCGACGTCGCTCGCAAAATATGCCGCGCTGGCATTTGTCCAGATGCAGGCAAGCGCATGGTCTGTCGCGGGGATATGCTTCCTTCTTCCGATGGTATCCAAGACCCTGATCAAATGCATCGTGGATACGTTCCTCTTCCTGCTGAGCTATTCGATCCAGCAGAGATTTGTTTTCTCGTCAAAGAAGAAAGTTGCAGAGTAAAGCTCAGCCGTTCGACTTTTTGAACAGGCTCTTGAGCAGTATCGGCACGGCTATCGAGCTGAACAGGATCAACATGATGACTCCGGTAAAATACTCAGGCGTAATAAGGCCTACGGCAAGTCCGGCCTTTGCGGTTATGAGGGCGACCTCGCCTCTGGTCATCATGCCGATGCCGATCTTGAGTGAATCATTAAAATTGAACCTGCAGAGTCTTGCGACTGCGCCGCATCCGATGATCTTGGAAATGCAGGCTACTGCAACGAAAGCAATGGAGAACAAAACGAGCTTGAGGTTCATCGTCTCGAAAGACACCTTAAGGCCGATGCCTGCGAAGAAGATCGGGGCAAAGACCATATAGGCGCTGATGTCGACCCTTCTTTCAACGTACTTGGCGTCGTGAAGGTTGCAAAGGACGATACCCGCGACATAGGCGCCTGTGATCTCGGCGATGCCGAAATAAGTCTTGGAGATATAGGCCATCACGATGCAGTAAACAAGGGCGATGATAGGGATACGCCTCGTATGCTCATAACGCTTGTCGAGCCATTTAAAGATATGATAAACACCGAATCCGCTGACGATCGCGATCGCAAAGAACAGAATCGCCTTGAGGATTATCATCCAGACGTTGGTGTTGGTATCCTTTGAACTCAGGACGAAGGTCAGGACGATGATGCCTATTACGTCGTCGATTATCGCTGAACTGACGATCGTCGTACCCACGGTCCCGTTGAGCTTTCCGAGTTCCTTGAGGGCGGCAACCGTGATGCTGACTGAAGTTGCGGACATTATCGTACCGATGAAAACGCCCTTGAAGAAGTCCTCGCTGCCGATGGGAGCGAAACCGTAGAATGCCATGAAAAGTATCGTACCGAGGATTATCGGAACAAATACGCCGGCGCAGGCGATGGCGGTAGCCTTGAGTCCAGTCTGCTTGAGCTTTTTCATGTCCGTTGCAAGTCCTGCCTCGAACATGAGCATGATGACGCCGATCTCTGCCATCTTGGTAATGAAGTCTGTTTCGCTGACGAAGCCTAAAATGGCAGGTCCGATGAGAACGCCGGCTAGTATCTCGCCGACGACTTCAGGCGCGTGGAGCTTTCTTGCCAGAATGCCGAAAGCTTTTGCGCTGAATAATAATATTGCAAGATCCCGAAGGAATGAAAAATCTTCCAAAATACCGCTCCTTTATTAACCCCAAAGCATAATAGCACGCTTTTCGGACGTCGGTTATAAACAGAGTGCAAAAATGTTATTATATTGTTTAGACTTATTTTGTACATGGGGGCAATATGGCGATAAAAGAACTGGAATATCCCTTTGATCCGGACTATATCCTGCGAAAAAAGAAGGCCATAAAAAGACAGCTCACCGAGCGTGAAGGCGTCAGCTACACCGACAAGAAGATAGCGATCTTAGGCGGTTCTACGACCAGCGACATCAAGCTGATACTTGAGCTTTTCCTTCTTAATTACGGGATCAGGCCCGAGTTCTACGAATCCGAATATAACCAGTACTATGAGGACGCGGTCTTTGGAAATGAGGAGCTGGACAAGTTCTCGCCCGATCTCGTTTTCATTCACACGACATCACGCAACATAACGGCGTATCCGTCCGTGACCGACAGTGAGGAGGACGTCAAGGCTCTCGCGGACCAGACGATGGCGCGCTTTACCCAGATCTGGAACAAACTCGATGAGAAGTTCCACTGCACGATAATCCAGAACAATTTCGAGCAGCCTTACTTTAGGCTTATGGGCAACAGCGACGTGTCCGACATCCACGGAAGGCTTAACTTCATAAACAGGCTGAACGAGCGTTTCTATGAATTCGCAAGAAGCCATGAAAACTTCTTCATAAATGACATCAACTACATTTCAGCGGTCTACGGGATCAAGAAGTGGTCCGATCCGAGCGACTGGTACAGATACAAGTATGCGGTCGCGGTCTCGGCCATCCCCGAATTCGCTTTCAATCTCTCGCACATAATCAAGGCTGTTTACGGCAAGAACAAGAAGGCGTTCGCGCTCGACATGGACAACACCCTCTGGGGCGGTATCGTTGGTGACGACGGTCCCGAGAACATCCATATCGGCCACGAGGATGCCGAGTCCGAGCTGTTTACCGAATTCCAGCAGTATGTCAAAGCACATAAGGATCTGGGCATACTCCTGACCGTCGCTTCCAAGAACGATGAGGAGAATGCGTTAGCAGGTCTCGAACGCCCCGATTCTACGCTGAAGAAGGATGATTTCCTGGTCATCAGGGCAAACTGGGACAACAAGGACATCAACATCAGGAAGACTGCGGCCGACATAAACATCGGTGCCGACAGCTTTGTCTTCGTTGACGACAACCCGATGGAGAGGGCCCTCGTTGAGGCACAGGTCCCAGGGATAAGCGTTCCCGAGGTCGGCGCACCCGAGACATACATCGACATCATCGATTCAAACGGCTATTTCGAGGTTACGGGGCTTTCCGCAGAGGACCTTAAGAGAAACGGCATGTACAAGGCAAACATCGAGAGGGAGAAGGCCGCCGCGACTTTCGAAGACTATGACGATTACTTAAGATCCCTCGAAATGGAGGCCGAGATAAAGGCTTTTGCTCCCGTATACATGGCAAGGATCGCGGAACTCACGAACAAGAGCAACCAGTTCAACCTCACGACAAAACGCTGCAGCCAGGCGGAGATCGAGAAGTTTGCAATGGATCCTTCTTACATCACCCGTTACGGCAGGCTTGAGGACAAGTTCGGCGATAACGGCGTTGTTGCCGTGTCTTTCGGCCATGAGGCTGAGGAAAACGGCGAAAAGGTCTTCCTCATGGATCTCTGGCTTATGAGCTGCAGGGTCTTGAAGCGCGGCATGGAGTTCGCGATGATGGATGAGTTTGTCAAGGAATGCAGATCGCGCGGAATCGCGAAGATAAAGGGTTTTTATTATCCAACTGCCAAAAATAAGATGGTTAAGGACTTTTACAGCGTGCAGGGATTTGTTAAAATCCGTGAGTCGGAAGACGGGTCTGCCGAATGGGAACTCGATCTTTCCGCACCGTACACCAGCAAGAATGTTGCCATTAAAGTCAATTGACATAAGGAGATAAGGTAATGACCAGAGAAGAGGTTTTCGCAAAGCTTAACGAGATCTTCCAGGATGTTTTCGATGACGAGGACATCAACGTAAATGAGAATACAACCGCAGCTGACGTTGACGGCTGGGATTCGCTTGAGCACATCAACCTGCTCGTAGCCATCGAAAGAGGCTTCGGCATCAGGTTCACGATGGGCGAGACCACGGGCCTCAAGAACGTCGGCGAGATGGTCGACAAGATCATGGCTCACCTCGGATAATCCGTAATGTCGCTCGTATCAGCTGCTTTTCTTGCATTTGTTGCCTTTACGGCGATCGTCTACTATCTCACGCCGGGCGGCGCGAGAAGGTGGATATTGCTCTTGGCAAGCCTTGCGTTTTGCGCGTCCTGCGGATTCTATTCGCTGGCCTTTGTGCTCCTCGCGGCTGTTACGACCTTTATCGGAGGCCTTCTTTCAGGGCCTTCAAAGAGCAGGGGCCTGAGGAATGCCGCATGCGTCATCACCGTGGTCCTCAATCTGGGGATCCTTTGTTCCGTTAGATACTACGGCCTGATCGGACATTTTGCCGATAACCTCAACAAGGTCTTCGGCGCATCCGAAAACACCCGCACGTTCATGCTCTATGTGCTTCCCGTCGGCATGGCGTTCTATACGCTCCAGCTCATCGGATATACGCTCGACTGCAGATGGGAGAGGACCGCACCCGAAAAGAATTTCTTCAGATATCTTCTGTTTGCGACGTACTTCCCGTATTTCACATCCGGCCCGATGAATTCTTACGCTGACCTCTCGGTCAAGCTTGACGGTTCAAAGGACGCGAAGTTCTCGATGGACAGATTGAGGGACAGTGCGATCAGGATCGCCTGGGGCTTTTTCAAGAAACTCGTGATCGCAGACAGGATCGCCGTAGTAGTCAATGCGATCTACGGCGACCATCAGACATACGGCGGACTTTATGTGTTTATCGGTGCCGCCTGCTTTGCGATCCAGCTCTATGCCGACTTCTCCGGCTGCATGGATGTCGTGCTCGGTGCATCACACCTTCTGGGCATCGAGATGCCTGAGAACTTCAACAGCCCGTTCCTCGCGCATACCATCCGCGAATACTGGCAGCGCTGGCACATTACGCTCGGAGGGTGGCTCAGGGATTACCTTTTCTATCCGATGCTGCGCACCTCCGTTTTCGTTAAGATCGGAGACGGAGCCAAGAAGCTCTTCGGCAAGAAGAAAGGCAAGAAAGTTCCCACGTATCTCGGACTCATAATCCTTTGGGCAGCCGTAGGTTACTGGCACGGCGGACTCATGAAATACGTAATCGGCACGGGCCTTCTGCATTGTTTCTACATCATCCTGGGCGAACTGGTCGAACCGGTTTCGGTCAAGCTCAGAAAGGCTCTTCACAGTGAAAAACTCCCTTACAAGATCTTCCAGACGGCACGCACTTTCTTCCTGATCTGCCTTGGCCACATCTTCTTCAGGGCCAACAACGTGCCTGACGCCGTCATGATGTACAAGTCGATATTCCAGCCGTTCTCGATGAGCAAAGAGACTTTGGCTTCGCTGGGACTTGATACCGGAAACCTCATAGTCCTGCTCGTATCGTTTGCGGTACTGGTCGCAGTGGACATCTATAAGTACCGCGAAAAGCAGGAGGAAGAACCCCGTCTGGTTCTGAAGAGTATCGAATCCAAGCCCGTCATCGTAGCATGGGCAGTATTCATGATCCTTGCCGTTTCAGTGCTGATCTTCGGCATGTACGGTCTTGGATATGATTCCGGAGCATTTATCTACGCAAGAATATGATCTCTCGTCCGAGAGGAATCAGGAGGTAATGACATGAACATTGTTTGTCTTGATATGGAAGGTGTATTAGTACCCGAGATATGGATCGAGTTTTCAAAGAAGACCGGTATTCCGGAGCTTACGCGCACAACACGCGACGAACCCGATTATGACAAGCTCATGCATTGGAGGCTCGGCATACTCCGTGAGCACGGTTTGGGCCTTAAGGAGATCCAGGATGTCATCGCACAGATCGATCCGCTTCCCGGGGCTAAGGAGTTTTTAGATGAGCTCCGCAAGGACATGCAGGTGATCATAATCAGCGATACCTTCACGCAGTTCGCGATGCCGCTCATGGCAAAGCTGGGCTACCCCGCGCTTTTCTGCAATTCGCTGATCGTAGGTGAAGACGGAATGATCGAAGACTTCAAGATGAGGATCGAGAACTCCAAGCTTTCCACCGTACGTGCTTTGCAGTCCATCGGATTTGACACCATAGCTTCCGGCGATTCTTACAACGATCTGGACATGATCAAGGCTTCCAAGGCTGGGTTCCTTTTCAAGAGCACGGAAAAGATCATCGCAGACAACCCGGACATCCCCGCATTTGAGGATTTCCCCGAACTCCTAGCTGCGATCAAGGCGGTTCCCGATTCGAACTGAAAGCCTGCCGGCAGTTTATGGACATCTCAAGAGAGTGAGTAATCGAGTATATTAAAAGCCAATACGGAGCGGAACCGGAATTCCCGTGGGAGGGAGATCCGGTTTTCTGTGTTTTCAGGCACTTAGACAACCGCAAATGGTTTGCTCTTGTTATGCGCGTCAGGAAAGACCGTCTCGGTATGACCGGCGACAGTTCCGGGCCCGAAGGTATACGAATTGCTGGACGTCAGTTACCGGGCCACCATGAGAAAGCGGAAGAAATAGGCAAATAAAAAGGGCTGCATCACTGCAGCCCTTAAGTTTTCCCAATCGGTTATTACTTCTTGATGAGAAGTGACTCACCTGTCATCTCAGCAGGCTGAGGCAGGCCCATGATCTCAAGGAGCGTGGGAGCAATGTCGCAGAGGCGGCCGCCCTCACGGAGTGTGTACCCGGGATCGTAGTTGTAGAGGATGAACGGAACAGGGTTCGTTGTGTGTGCAGTGTGAGGCTGCATCGTCTCGAGGTTCATCATCTGCTCTGCGTTGCCGTGGTCTGCACAGATGAAGAGAACGCCGTTCATCTTCCTGACTGCTTCAACAGCGCCGCCTACGCATGCATCAACTCTCTCAACGGCCTTGATGGCAGCCTCGAGAACACCTGTGTGGCCGACCATGTCGGGGTTAGCGAAGTTGATGATGACAACATCATACTTGTCGGAGCAGATAGCTGCGTCGAGCTTCTCGGAAACCTCGGGAGCGCTCATCTCAGGCTTGAGGTCGTAAGTAGCGACTGCAGGTGAAGGAACGAGTGTACGGTCCTCATCCTTGTTGGGCTCTTCGATACCGCCGTTGAAGAAGAAGGTAACGTGAGCATATTTCTCTGTCTCAGCGATACGGAGCTGCTTGAGGCCGTTTGCCGCGAGGTACTCACCAAGAGTGTTCTTTATCTCTTCCTTCTTGAATGCAACGAACTTGTTGGGGATGAGCTCATCATAATCCTTGAAGCAGACATATGTGAGAGGCATGAAGCCGTTAGCTCTCTTGAGGTACTTGATGCACTTCGTGTCGGAAGCGTCACCGGGCTGTGCTGCGATGTCCTCGTCACTGAAGCAGAAAGCCTTTGTGATCTCTCTTGCACGGTCAGGACGGAAGTTGAAGAAGATGACGGAGTCGTTGGGCTTAACGACTGAAACGGGCTTGCCTTCACCGTCAACGATGACTGTAGGGAGAACGAACTCGTCCGTTACGCCGTTGTCGTAAGACTTCTGCATTGCTGCAACGGGATCCGTATCCTTAACGCCTTCACCCAGTACGAGTGAATCGTAAGCTGTCTGGATCCTGTCCCAGTTGTTGTCTCTGTCCATTGCATAGTAACGGCCGGACATTGAAGCGACCTTGCCTACGCCGATCTCAGTCATCTTGTCGACGAGTGCCTGGAGATAATCCTTGCCGGATGCCGGGGGAGTATCACGGCCGTCGAAGAAGGGGTGAACATATACTCTGTCGAATCCTTCTCTCTTGCAGAGTTCGAGGATCGCGTAGAGGTGTGTGTTGTGTGAGTGAACGCCGCCGTCAGAGAGAAGGCCCCAGACATGAAGGTCTGAATTGTTCTCTTTGCAGTTGTTGATGGCGCGGAGGAGGTCTTCATTCTTGAAGAAAACGCCGTCCTCGATGTACTTTGTGATGAGTGTGAGATCCTGATAGATGATCCTTCCGGAGCCGATGTTCATGTGACCGACCTCAGAGTTGCCCATCTGGCCGTCGGGAAGTCCGACTGAAAGACCGGATGCGTAACCCTTAACGAAAGGGCACTCAGCCATGAGCTTATCGATCACGGGAGTGTTAGCCATAGCGATGGCATTGTATTCCTTGGTGTCGGAAAGTCCGAAACCGTCAAGAACCATGAGAACTACAGGTCTTCTTTTCATAGTTATGTCTCCTTAGAATTATTTGGTTATGATCAGCGAAAAGGCACGGTGTGCCTGCCGTTATATTTTTGCCGGCGAAATTATAGCACATCGGAGATATATTTTCTTTATATAAAAAGGCGGTTTTCGGGCCGTGTTTTCAGGTTACGGGAATGAATTTGTTCAAACCCTCATCGTACTCGTAGCCGATGCCGCGGAGCGAATTCCTGATCTCGATCTCGTCGAGGTCCAATGACCTGCAGAGTTCCTCGAGTGAATCGTAGGTGTCCCTTAACTGCGTGTTGATATAGCTCAGAAGGATATTGGGATCTTTAGGCATGGGAATGACTCCTTTTCAGTTATCGACCTTGGGCAGGTTCCAGCCGAAACGGGCCGCGAGATAACGGATCCCGACAACTATGAAGAACCCTGCGAGCATTGCGGAAGCAGCTGAGCCCGAGCCAAGGAATATGAGATATGTGGCCGTTGCGCCTATGATCGAGGCAATGGCGTAGATATGCTTTACGAAGATATAAGGCATCTCTAGCGAAAGGACGTCTCTTAACACACCTCCGCCGACACCCGTAACGACTCCGAGGAAGATGACCAGAAACCAGTTGTTCGAAAAAGAGGTGAAAAAACCGGTGTGGACACCGTCAACGGTAAATGCCGCCAGACCCATGGTATCGCACCAGAAAAAGACCTTGTCATATATGCTCTTTGCCTTGTCAGGGAGCTTTTTGCCGGAGCGGTGCTTCCAGTAAAGGAATACGAATGTCATGTTTGCGGCTATGGCAGCAAGGATGACGAAGAAAGGATTCTTAAATGCCGTGGGAGGCGTTGATCCGATGATGAGGTCGCGGATTATTCCTCCGCCTGTTGCCGTGAGGATGGCCAGGATGTTTACCCCGAAGACATCCATTTTCTTGCGGACGCCCGCGATGGCGCCCGACACCGCAAAAGCGATGGTGCCGATGATGTCGGTTATGAGGATGAAGAGTTCGGTGGTTTCCATAAAAGCAATTATATATGTTTTCGCGAGGAATGACAGTTGGTCTTAACCATCTTTTTATTGCACGATATAATATGTTCGGAGGATGGGAAAAATGAGTGAATACGGATCCGGAAGAAAGACGGCATTTATAGTAGTTCTGGCGTTGTTCGTGATCGAATGCGCAACCTTCGCATTGCTTTCATGGAGCGGACAGACAGCAGGCAAATCTGTTGCGATCGCAGTGAGCGGTCTGTTCCTGGCAGCACTGTTTTTCTTCATTCATAAGTTCCTTGTGAAGAACGAGAAATACGTTAAGGCCACGGGCCTGATCATTGCGGTCGGTCTGTCGGATCTCGCTCTCGCGGTATACATCCTGATAAGCCGTTTGGTCTGATTAGTTCCGTTATTGTGTTAGAATTAAACAATCAAAAGAGCGGAGGCATTTTGCATGGCTGCAGTCACGGATTGTGAACATCTTGTACAGTACTATGAGACAGACCAGATGGGAGTTACCCATCATTCGAACTACATCAGGTGGTATGAAGAGGCAAGGACCAAGCTTTTCGAAGAGATAGGCCTGGGTTACAAGGGCATGGAGGAGATGGGCATCATCAGTCCCGTCGTCGGCCTTACCGCCAAGTATAAGACCATGGCGAAATATTGTGACACGGTCGTCATCCGTGCCGAGATCACGAGATATACGGGTGTCAGGTTTGATATTAAATACACGGTCTTCGACAAGGAAACAGAACAGGTAAGATGCACGGGAACGAGCGAGCATTGCTTCATCAGCCGCGAGGGAAAGGTCATCTCTTTGCAGAAGGCTAACCCCGAGGCTCATGCTAGATTCGACATGCTTGTCAACGGAAAGGAAGGCTGACACATGGCAGACATCATCATCGTAGGCGCAGGTCCCGCGGGACTTTCGGCAGCAATCTATGCAAGACGCGCAGGCATGGATACCGTTCTTTATGAGGGCGAGATGTACGGTGGCCAGATTATTAATACCCCCGAGGTCGAGAACTATCCCGCGATCGCAAAGATCTCCGGCTACGATTTTGCCAACGATCTGTATAACCAGGCAATTAACCTTGGCGCAAAACTTGAGTTTGACCGCGTTTCCGGCGTCGTTAAGACGGATTCAGGTTTTGAAGTTACACTCGATTCGGGCAACAAGGATACCGCCAAAGCAGTCATCCTCGCTGTCGGCGCATCCAACCGCCACATGGGCATCGCAAGGGAAGACGAGCTCATCGGCAAGGGAATCTCCTATTGCGCGACCTGCGACGGCGCTTTTTATAAGGGTAAGACCGTTGCGGTAACAGGCGGCGGAAACACCGCAGTTGAAGATGCGATCTATCTTGCGGGCATTGTTGAGAAGGTCTATCTGATCCACAGAAGGAATGAGTTCAGGGCTGACGACGTTCTGGTCGAAGCGGCAAAGAAGCTGCCTAACCTTGAGATCGTTACCCCTTATGTCGTTGAAAGTCTTATCGGCGAGCCCAAGCTTTCTTCACTCGAACTTACGAACAGGGAAGACGGAAGCAAAAAGACGATCGATGTCGACGGCCTTTTCGTTGCGATCGGTCAGGAACCCAAGACCGCTGATTTCAAGGACCTTGTTACGCTTTCAGGCGGCTACATCGCGGCCGGTGAAGACTGCCATACCAACGTCAGAGGTATTTTCGCCGCAGGCGACGGCAGGACAAAGAAGGTCAGGCAGCTCACCACCGCTTGTGCAGACGGCGCAGTCGCAGCTCTCGCGGCAGTCGATTTTATTAAGCTCGGCTAACTTGTTAACCCGCGTCCCGCGGTGTATCATACATAGGCCTTATTAATAAAGGCAGTGGAGGAATATATGTACAAGAATGTATTTGACACGCTTGAAGAGAGAGGTTATTTCTCACAGGCAACTCACAGAGACGAGATCTACGACCTGCTGTCAAAGCCGGGCGTATCGTTTTATATAGGCTTCGACCCGACTGCGGATTCGCTTCACGTCGGTCACTTCGTTCAGATGATGGTAATGAGCCACATGCAGAAGGCAGGCCACAGACCCATTGCTCTCATGGGCGGCGGTACGGGTATGATCGGCGATCCTTCCGGACGTACCGACATGCGTCAGATGATGACCGTCGAGACGATCGACCACAACGTTGAGTGCTTCAAGAAGCAGATGGGCAAGGTCATCGATTTCTCTGATGGCAAGGCTCTTATCGTAAACAATGCCGACTGGCTCAGAGATCTCAACTACATCGAGTTCTTAAGAGACATCGGACCTCACTTCTCGGTAAACAAGATGCTTACTGCCGAGTGCTACAAGCAGCGTCTTGAGAAGGGCCTGTCCTTCATCGAGTTTAACTACATGCTCATGCAGGCATACGATTTCTACTATCTCCACAAGAAGTATGGCGTTAAGCTCGAGTTCGGCGGAGACGACCAGTGGTCAAACATCCTTGCAGGAATGGAACTCATCCGCCGTAAGGATCAGGAAGATGCATACGGTCTTACATTCACGCTTCTCACGAACAGCGAGGGCAAGAAGATGGGCAAGACCGCAAAGGGTGCCGTATGGCTCGATGCAAACAAGACTTCCGTCTATGACTTCTATCAGTACTGGAGAAACGTCGATGACGCTGACGTCATCAAGTGCATGAAGCTCCTTACGTTCCTCGAGATGGACGAGATCAACGAGTATGCAAAGCTCACCGATGCAGCTATCAACGAGGCAAAGAAGAGACTTGCTTACGAAGTTACCAAGATCATCCACGGCCAGGAGCAGGCTGACATCGCTAAGAAGACAGCTGAGGACATCTTCGAGAATGCAGGCAGATCGGAAGACATGAAGACAACCGAGATCACAAAGGAAGAACTCGGCGCAGGCATGCAGATCGCTGACGCGCTCGTCAAGGCAGGACTCATGAAGTCCAAGGGCGAGGCAAGGAGAATGATCCAGCAGAAGGGCGTCTACCTTAACGACAAGGTAGTGGAGGATCAGTTCTATGCTCTCGCTGAATCTGATTTCGATGACAACGGCGAGGCCATCGTCCGCAAGGGCAAGAAGGTCTACCACAGGCTTAAGGTCAACGGATAAAGGCATTTTAAGCATATTTTATGAGAACAGTCCTGATTAACGGACTGTTCTTTTTTGCCCCGTTTACAAACATATGTTCGGCGTGCTACAATGACCTCACTTTGGTAAAGGAGGTCAGGCAATATGGACGGCTACATCCGGAGATTCAGTTACGACGGCACTCTTGAAGGATTCCTCTGTACGGCTCTCAGGATATTGAGGGTCAGGACCATGCCTGACGAGATCTGCCCGGATTATCTTGCCGGGATACATGAAGAGGGATATACGGCGGTAAGGACCAATGCCGCCGAGGCGGAATACCTCTATTCGCTCATAGGCCGCCGTGGGAGCGCTGAACTGCAGCAGATGGTATCGGATTTCTTCCTGACCTGTGTTCCGGATAAGGAGAAGCTTTTGTTCGAGATGATATACCGTGCCTTAAGGGACGGGGGTTCGGTTGCTGAAGATTACAGCAGTGACGTGATGCGGCGGGTTCACATGGCGATAAGGGATCTCTACCGCGAGGCGCAGGCAGTCCTTCCGTACATAGAGTTTTTCAGGGGCGATGAGGCATCGTGCGCGGTGATCGATCCGCATAATCTTGTGCTGCCCCTGATAAGGAAGCCGGTGCTGAAGAGAGATGACCTGGATGACCTGATCGTCTTTGACAGACGGCACTGCCTGATGCTGGGGAGGAAGGGGGCCAGTGACATGCTCACCGACATAAGGCAGATATCGCTTAAGATGCCTGATACCGGAAGTGAAGCGTATGACATATTATGGCCTGCAGTGAAGGAGGCGAAGTTTGACCTCAGGTTTGCCGGATCTTCCGCGGCGGTCAAGGGGAGACGGCACGACTATGAGCCTTTATGGAGCATGGCGCAGTAAATATGAACGGACCTCCCGCAATCGCGGAAGGTCCGGAAACGAAACTCAACATCCCTAAGGAAAGAAAAATTACTTTTTGTTATCGTCGTTTCTGATCGCTTTTCTCATGATCTTGCCGTTGAAGGTCTTAGGAAGCTCATCAACGAACTCGACGATACGGGGATACTTGTAAGGGGCAGTCTTCTCCTTGACGTAGTGCTGGATCTCTTTCTTGAGTTCTTCAGTGCCCTCGGTTCCCTTAACGAGCGTGATGGTAGCCTTTACGACGATGCCTCTGACGCCCTGCGGGTCAGGCGCGCCGGTAACGGCACACTCGAGAACATAAGGGAGCTCCATGATGACGTTCTCGATCTCGAAGGGTCCGATTCGGTATCCGGAAGACTTGATGACATCGTCCGTACGTCCGACATAGGAGATGTAGCCGTCCTCATCCATCCAAGCGGTATCGCCTGTGTGATACCAGCCGTCGTGCCAAGCATCTGAAGTGAGCTCAGGTGCGAGGTAGTACTGGAGGAACAGTCCCTTCGGATGGTAGTTCTGCGTGTTGATGCAGATCTCGCCTGTCTCACCGGGTTTGCATACGTTGCCGTCGGGATCGAGGATCTTAACATCGTAGAGCGGATTGGGCTTGCCCATGGATCCGAGCTTGATCTTTGAGCCTACGAGGTTTGCGATTACGAGCGTTGTCTCGGTCTGGCCGAAACCTTCCATGAGCCTGATGCCCGTTGCTTCCATGAACTTGTTGAAGACCTCGGGGTTCAGAGCCTCACCTGCCGTAACGGCATACTTGAGGGAAGAAAGATCGTACTTGGAAAGGTCTTCCTTGATGAAGAACCTGAACATCGTCGGAGGTGCGCAGAATGTAGTGATGTTGTATTTCTTGAACATCGGGAGGATCTCTTCAGCCTTGAAGCGGTCGAAGTCGAATGTGAAGACAGGTGCTTCACAGAGCCACTGACCGTAGAGCTTGCCCCAGAGAGCCTTACCCCAGCCTGTATCGGAGATGGAGAAGTGCAGGCCGTTCGGGTCTACGTTCTGCCAGTACTTTGCAGTGGGGATGTGGCCGATAGCATACATGTAGGAATGCAGAGCCATCTTGGGGTAGCCTGATGTTCCCGAAGTGAAGAACATGACCATCGGATCGTAGCCGCATGCATAATCAGCAGGGCGCTCGAAGACGTCAGAGCAGTCCTTGAACTCTTCATTGAAGTCATGCCATCCGGGTCTTGAACCGTTGCAGAGGATGAGCGTCTCAACACCGCATGCCTTTGCTGCCTTCTCGGCCTCATCGGCTGCGTCATCGTCAGCGGTGCAGAAGACTGCCTTAACGCCTGCGGCGTTGAAGCGGTATTCGTAGTCGTGGTCACGGAGAAGGTGGGTAGCGGGGATCGCGATCGCACCGAGCTTTTCGAGGCCCATCATGGCGAACCAGAACTGATAGTGTCTCTTGAGTACGAGAACGACCTTGTCGCCCTTGCCGATACCCAGAGATTTGAAGTAGTTCGCGGTCATGTTGGAATACTTCTTGATGTCTCCGAACGTGAATCTCTTCTCGGTTACGCAGTCCTTTGCGACCCAGAGCATTGCGAGCTTGTTGGGGTTCTTGTCAGCGATGACGTCGACGCAGTCGAATGCGAAGTTGAACTTCTTGCATGCGGGAACGTTTACGTCAACGTCGACCATCGTGCCGTTCTCGTCAAGGATGCCGTTGAGATAACGAGCATAGACCGGATCCTCGAGGTTAGCAGCGTCAACGTTGGTGACGTTATCGGTGCGGAGCTCTTCGGAATTATAAGGCGTTGTGTAATTCTCGCCCTTGCCCCATGCCTCAGGGTTGAGGATGATCGCATAGAAGACGCAGTCCTCGCCGCCAAGTGCGAACTCGCCGTGAGGCTGGGTGGAGTCGAAGTAGATGGAGTCGCCTTCGTGAAGGACCTCGGAGGAATCGCCGATGATTACCTTGAGGGTACCCTTAACGACGATGTTCATTTCCTGATAGTTGTGTGAAACGAGGTGATACGGAGGGTTAAGAGCTTCCTCGGAATAAGGTACTACGACGCGGAAGGGCTCGCAGAGCTTATTCTTGAAACGTGATGCAAGACGCTGGTACTTGTAGCCTGTACGTCTTGTGATCGGGCTTCCCTGGCCGTTTCTTGTTACGGCATATTCCTTAAGGGAAGGGGATGAACCTTCCATGATATCGGAAATCTCAACGCCGGCGAGGTTTGCGAACTTGTAAATGAACGTAAAGTTGAAATCCTGAGTGCCTGCTTCAAACTTGAGATATTCCTCAGTCGAAATATCAAGCTTGGAAGCAACTTCTTCAGGTGTGAGACCCATGTCGAGTCTGAGGCCGTGAACTCTGTCTGCAACTTCCTGTAGCCTGAGCTCTACGTTGTTGTTTTGTGTTGACATACGCTTTCTCCTTTGCTGTCAATTTTGCTTGTGCCTCGTCGGGGCAAAAAAAAGCGCCCCAACATCCTTCCTGGACATTGAGACGAATAAAAATCCGCGGTACCACTCAATTTGCAAGCCTTGCGGCTGCCACTTTCGAAGTCTAGCAACTCCTTTACATTAACGCAGCATAACGGGCACTGTCTACTTGGGAA
>JAEEGJ010006746.1_pt1 | contig 34001 bp, 43 predicted proteins | sample 8958761 | NCBI WGS metagenome assembly JAEEGJ01 (sample SAMN16246546, study PRJNA631951) | gut metagenome | biome: gut microbiome; feature: rumen; material: RS-attached | host: Bos | place: Iran: Karaj | collected 2018-10
CTCCAGGTCGTGAAAGTTGATAGCGACCGTAACCTGATCTTCGTCCGCGGCGCTGTCCCGGGTGCGAAGAACAGCATCATCGTGGTGAGGAAAGACTAATGGCTAGTGCAAAGCTTTTCGCCGCTACCGGCGATTTTAAGAATGATATCCAGCTCCCGGCTCTCTTCGACCAGGAAGTCAACAAGGTCTGCATGTACCTCCACATCAAGGCTATCCTGAACAACAAGCGTCAGGGTACCGCACAGACTAAGTCCAAGGGCGAAGTCAGCGGCGGTGGCCAGAAGCCGTGGAAGCAGAAGGGTACGGGTCGTGCTCGTTCCGGCCAGAACACCTCTGCAGTTTGGGTTCGTGGTGCCAAGGCTCACGGTCCGAAGTCTCATGACTACTTCGAAAAGGTAAACAAGAAGGTCAAGAAGATCGCTTTCCACTCTGCACTCGCTGCAAAGGCCCAGGAAGGCAAGGTCCTCGTGTTCGAAGCCCTCAGCTTCAATGCCCCGAAGACCAAGGATCTCCTCGCCGTCCTCAACAAGGCTGGCGTCGAACAGCGCAACGCTCTGTTTGTCGTGAGCGCAAAGGATGCGAACCTCTACCTCTCCTCCAACAACATTCCTTGGTGCCGTTGCGCACGCGTCGAAGATGTCAACACTTACGACATCGTCCGTGCTAACAACGTTGTCATCTCCCAGGCTGCTCTCGCAGAACTTGAAGGAGGCCGCTAATGAAAGAAATTCGTGAAATCCTCGTTGCTCCGCACGTTACCGAAGAAACCATGAAGAACATGGTGAATCGCCGTAACGATGTGCACAAGTATGTGTTCAAGGTTGCCATGGACGCTTCCAAGGACGAAATCAAGGGCGCTATCGAAAAGCGTTTTGATGTCAAGGTCGCTAAGGTCAACACGCTCATCAACCGTGGCAAGATCAAGCGCGTCCGCATGGTCGCTGGCAAGAAACCCAACTGGAAGAAGGCCTACATCACACTTAAGGCCGGGCAAAAGATTGCCGAGTTTGAAGGAGTATAACCATGGGTCTGAAATCTTATCGCCCGATTACCCCGACGCTTCGTTACAAGCAGATTGGTGACCGCAAGGAAATCACTGCCCAGAAGCCGTACAAGCCGCTTACCGAAGGTATCAAGCGCAGCTCTGGCCGTAACAACGCTGGTGAAATCACTTCCCGCCGTCGTGGTGGTGGTCACAAGAAACTGTATCGTATCATCGACTTCAAGCGCCAGTTCGCCGGTCTTTCCTGCACTGTCGAAACAATCGAATACGATCCGAACCGTACCGCTCGCATCGCTTTGGTCAAGTACCAGAATGGCAAGCGCTGCTACATCATCGCTCCGGCCGGTGTCAAGGTTGGCGATGTGCTGAATTCTGGCGAAGGCGCAGAATTCCGCGTAGGTAACGCTATTCCTCTCCGCGATATCCCGCTGAACACGGTTATCCACAACATCGAAATGAAGCCGGGCAAGGGTGCCCAGATTGCTCGTTCCGCTGGTGCCGGTGCTGAACTGGTCGCCAAGGACGGCAAGCTCTGCCAGGTCAAGCTTCCGAGTGGCGAAGTCCGCTACATCCCGGAAGACTGCCTCGCTACCGTTGGCCAGGTTTCCAATATCGATCACATGAATGAATCCTCGGGTTCTGCAGGCCGCTCTCGCTGGCTCGGCAAGCGCCCGGCCGTCCGTGGTGTCGTTATGAACCCGGTCGATCACCCCCTCGGTGGTGGTGAAGGTCGTACCTCTGGTGGTCGTCATCCGTGCTCTCCTTGGGGTAAGAACTCTAAGGGTGCTAAAACTCGTAACAACAAGCGTACCGATAAGTTTATCGTGCGTCATCGTCAGAAGAGGGCCTAATTCATGTCTAGATCCCTTAAGAAAGGTGCGTTCGTGGATTCCCACGTTCTCAGCAAGGCTCAGGCCATGGCTAGCTCCGACAAGAAACAGGCTATCAAGACCTGGTCCCGTCGTTCCACAATCGTCCCGGATATGGTCGGACTCACGTTCTCCGTCTATAACGGCAAGCAGTTCCTTCCGGTCTATGTCACCGAAAACATGGTTGGCCATAAGCTCGGCGAATTCGCTTTGACCCGTACTTTCCGTGGTCACCGCAAGACTGAAACTGCTGGAGGCAAGAAATAATGCAAGCTGTTGCTAAAGTGAAAAACGTCCGTTACGGCGTTCGCAAGCTCCGTCGCGTTGTTGACCTCGTTCGCGGCAAGTCCGTGAGCGAAGCTTTCGCGATGCTCTCCATCCTCCGTACGCAGACCAAGGGTGCTCCGCTGGTTGAAAATGCTCTCAAGTCCGCTGTTGCGAACCTTAAGCAGAAGTCCGCCGCTCCGGTTGCTGCCGAAGAAATCGTGATCAAGACCATCACCGCTGATGGTGGCACGATCATGAAGCGCATTCACCCGCGTTCCCAGGGCCGTGCTTTCCGTATCGAAAAGCCGCTCTCCCACCTCACCGTCGTCGTCGCAGACAAGGAGAATTAACAATGGGTCACAAAACTCATCCTAATGGTCTTCGTCTTGGCGTTATCCGCGGTTGGGAATCCAAGTGGTATGCCGAAGACAAGTTTGCCGATCTTCTCTATGAAGATATCGTGCTCCGTCGCTACTTGATGAAGCGTTTCGAACATGCCTCCCTCTCCAAGGTCGGCATCGAACGTACCGTCAAGAAGGTGAACGTTAACCTCTATACCGCTCGCCCGGGTATCGTTATCGGTAAAAAGGGCGAAGAATTGGAACGTTTGAAGGGCGAACTCCAGTTCCTCACCGGTAAAGAAATCTATATTGCAGTCCACGAAATCAAGCGTCCGGAAACTGATGCCAAGCTCGTGGCTGAAAACATTGCTCGCCAGCTCGAAAAGCGTATTTCTTTCCGCCGTGCCATGAAGCGTGCTATCCAGTCCGCTATGCGCATGGGTGTGGAAGGTATCAAGGTGCAGTGCGGTGGCCGCCTCGGTGGTGCCGAAATTGCCCGCGTTGAAAAGTATGCTGAAGGCCGCGTGCCTCTGCACACTCTTCGTGCTGACATCGACTACGCAACTGCCATCGCTAAGACCGTTTATGGTGCCATCGGTATCAAGGTGTGGATCATGCACGGTGAAAAGATCGGTAAGGACGTCATGAACGACAACAAGAGAGAGAAGTAATTATGCTGAGTCCGAAAAGAACATTGCATCGTAAGCAAATGAAAGGGCGCATGAAGGGCGTCGCCTCTCGTGGCAACTATATCGCCTTTGGCGAATTCGGTATCCAGGCTCTTGAAAAGTGCTGGCTCACCGCTCGCCAGATCGAAGCTGCTCGTATCGCCATGACTCGTAAGATCAAGCGTGGTGGTCGCGTGTGGATTCGCGTCTTCCCCGATAAGCCGATTACCCGTCACCCTGCAGAAGCCCGTATGGGTAAGGGTAAGGGCGCAGTCGAATTCTGGGCAGCCGTAATCCTCCCGGGTCGCATCCTTTTTGAAATGGGTGGTGTTGAACGTGAACTTGCCATGGAAGCTCTCCATGTCGCAATTCAGAAGCTCCCCCTTAAGTGCAAAATCATCGAAGAATCGGAGATCTAATGAAAGCACGTGAATTGAAAGAACTGGGCGTTGACCAGCTCAAGGAAAAACTGGCTCAGTTGAATCTCGATTTGTTCAATTACCGCATGACTGCGAAGCTCGGTAATTTGGAAAAACCCTCTGTGATTCAAGCTGCCCGCAAGGACATCGCCAGAATCAAGACCATCCTCAGCGAAAAGGCCAAGGCATAAGCCGGCAGGAGCAGGAAATGGAAAGAAACCTTCGTAAAGTCAAGCAGGGTATCGTCTCTTCCGACAAGATGGACAAGACGATTACGGTTGTGGTCGAAAACCGCAAGCGTCACCCGATGTACAACAAGATCATGACTACGACCAGCAAGCTCAAGGCTCACGATGAAAAGAATGAAGCCCAAGAAGGCGACCTGGTCGAAATCATGGAAACTCGTCCCCTCTCTGCAACGAAGCGCTGGCGCCTCGTCCGCATTGTGGAAAAGAAGAAGTAAACTCCTGGAGTAAGGCGAATATGATTCAAGAAGAAACCAGACTCGTCGTGGCCGATAACAGTGGTGCCAAGGAAGTCGCCTGCATCCGTGTTTTGGGTGGCACAAACCGTCGCTATGCTAGCATCGGTGATGTCATCAAGGTAGCCGTTAAGGACGCTATCCCCCAGAGCAAGGTGAAGAAGGGTTCCGTGGCCGACGCCGTTGTCGTGCGTACGCGCAAAGAAATCTCCCGTCCGGACGGAACGTTCATTCGTTTCTCGGACAACGCAGTTGTGCTCATCACCAAGGATGGCGAACCGCGTGGAACCCGTATTTTTGGACCGGTGGCTCGTGAGCTCCGCGAAAAGAATTACATGAAGATCATCTCCCTCGCACCTGAGGTTCTCTAATGGCAAACATCAAGAAGAATGATAACGTCAAGGTGATTTCCGGTGCCTTCAAGGGCAAGACCGGCACCGTGATTAGTGTCAAGGCCGGCAAGGTGACCGTCAAGGACGTGAACGTCTGCAAGCGTCACGAGAAGCCGAGCCAGACCAACCAAACTGGCGGCATCATCGAGAAGGAAATGCCCATCGACATTTCCAACGTGATGCTCCTCGAAGGCAACACGCCTGTCCGTACCCGCATCGTTCGCGAGAAGGGCAAGAAGGGCGTTCGTACCAGTGTCAAGACTGGAAAGGCTGTGTAAGGTAAAGAAATGAACCAGATGAAGCAATTTTATCTCGAAAAAGTCGTTCCGGCCTTGCAAGCAAAGTTTGCCTACAAGAACGTGATGGAAATTCCCCGTCTCCAGAAGATCGTGGTGAACATGGGCGTGGGCGCTGCCGCTCAGAATCGCAAGATTCTCGACGAAGCCGCTGAAACCCTCACGGCCATCACCGGTCAGAAGGCAGTCGTCACCACCGCGAAGAAGGCTATCGCCAACTTCCACCTCCGTGAAGGCATCGGCATCGGTGCCAAGGTCACTCTCCACGGCGACATGATGTGGGACTTCCTCTATCGTTTCATCAACATCAACCTCCCGCGTGTCCGTGACTTCCGTGGTCTCGCTCGCCGTGGTTTTGATGGAATGGGTAACTTCACCCTCGGTATCAAGGAACAGACGATCTTCGTCGAAATCGATATCGATAAGATTTCTCGTACCTTCGGTATGGACATCTCCTTCGTGACTTCCGCCAAGACGGACGACGAAGGCCGCGCCCTGCTCGAAGAACTTGGACTCCCCTTCAGGAAGTAAGGTAATACCATGGCAAGCAGAAGAATGATTGAAAAATGCAAGCGTACCCCGAAGTATACCGTTCGTGGGTATAACCGTTGCAAGCGTTGCGGTAGGCCGCACGCCTTTATGCGCCGCTTTGGCCTTTGCCGTATTTGCTTCCGCGAAATGGCACTCGCCGGCGAAATCCCCGGTATCACAAAGTCGTCTTGGTAAGGAGAGTATAACTCATGGCAATGACAGATCCTATCGCCGATATGCTCACCCGCGTGCGCAACGCCTGCAAGGCTAAGCTCCCCGTGGTGGACATTCCTGCCAGCAACCTGAAGCGTGAAATTGCACGCGTTCTGCAGGAAAAAGGTTTCATTAAGAAGTTCGTCGTGGTCGAAGACGGCAAGCAGGGTATCCTCAAGGTCCTGCTCCGCTACACCAACGGCGTTCCCGCAATCCAGGGCCTCCAGCGCGTTTCTACGCCGGGTCTTCGCCACTACGTTGACGTGGCCAAGCTCCCGCGTGTCCGTAACGGCCTCGGCTATGCGATTATCTCCACATCTAAAGGTGTGATGACTGACCACGAAGCCCGCGAACAGAAGGTGGGTGGCGAAGTTGTCGCAAAGGTCTGGTGAGGTAAAAGATGTCCCGTATCGGAAAAGCTATTATCAATATCCCGGCTGGCGTTAAAGTTAACGTCAATGGTCAGAACATCAAGGTGGAAGGCCCCAAGGGCAAGCTGGAAACTACTGTTCACGAGCTGATTTCCATCAAGCTCGAAGGCAACCAGCTTTCCTTCACCCGTCCGAACGATGAAAAGTTCTCCCGCGCTATGCACGGTACCACCCGCGCCCTCGTCGCCAACATGGTCGAAGGCGTCACCAAGGGTTTCGAGAAGACTCTCGAAATCGTCGGTGTGGGCTACCGCGTCGAACAGAAGGGCAAGGACCTGAACCTCGTTCTCGGTTTCTCCCACCCGGTCATTTTCAAGGCACCCGAAGGCGTCGAGCTCAAGGCTGTCGACCCGCTGAAGATTTCCATCTCCGGCATCGACAAGCAGAAGGTCGGCCAGGCTGCTGCAGAAATCCGCAAGTACAGGAAGCCTGAACCGTACAAGGGCAAGGGCATCAAGTACACCGGCGAAATCATCCGCCGTAAGCAAGGTAAGAAGACAGGTAAATAAGGGTAAACTATGACTGCAATTGCTAAGAAAAGAATCCAGTCCAGAATCGCACGCCATGCTCGTGTGCGCAAGACTGTTGTCGGAACTGCAGAATGCCCTCGTTTGGCTGTTCGCCGTTCCTTGTCCCACATGGTCGCCCAGATTATCGATGATGCGAACAACAAGTCTCTCGCTCAGGTCGCAACGACTGCCAAGGAATTCCAGGGCAAGTTCGCCGAAATGACGAAGACGGAACAGGCCAAGCAGCTTGGCCTCCAGATCGCTGAAATCGCGAAGTCCAAGGGCATTGAATCCGTGGTCTTTGACCGCGGCGGTTACATCTATCACGGTCGCGTTCAGGCTCTCGCTGAGGGAGCTCGTGAAGGCGGACTCAAATTCTAGTGAGGTACACTTTGGAACGCGAAGCTCAAGTTTCTGAATTTGAAGACAAGGTTGTACACATCAACCGTTGCGCTAAGACCGTCAAGGGCGGTCGCCGTATGTCCTTCTCCGCTCTCGTTGTCGTTGGCAACAAGAACGGCAAGGTCGGTGTTGGTCTCGGTAAGGCTAAGGAAGTTTCCGAAGCTATCCGTAAGGGTACCGAAGCCGCCCAGCGTAACATCGTTGAAGTGCAGCTCCTCGACGGCACCATCCCCCACGACATCGAAGTCAAGAGCGGCGCAACCCGCATCCTCTTGATGCCGGCTGCCCCGGGTACTGGTGTTATCGCCGGTGCCGCTGCCCGTGCCGTTCTCGAACTGGCCGGTGTGCGCAACATCCTCACCAAGATTCACGGTTCTTCCAACCCGAGCACTGTCGTGAGCGCCTGCCTCGAAGGTCTCTTGGCTCAGAAGAACAAACAGGACTGCGCCGCTCTCCGCGGTGCCAATGCCTAAGGAGTAATACACGATGAAGAAAGTTCGTATTACTTTGATTAAGGGTACTGTCCGCCGTCTCCCGATGCACCGCGCTAACGTGGCTGCTCTCGGCCTCCGTAAGATCGGACAGTCTGTTGAACACGTTTTGACCCCCAGCATCCAGGGCATGATCAATGCCGTGGCTGACATGGTGAAGGTCGAGGAGATCTAAGATGGAACTCAATACTCTCAATCCTGGCAAGGCTGCCAAGGGCAAGAGCCGCAAGCGCATTGGTCGCGGTCCGGGTTCCGGTTGGGGCACCACCGCTGGCCGTGGCCAGAAGGGTGCCGGCGCTCGTAAGAGTGCTCAGGCCGGTCGCGTCGCCTTCGAAGGCGGCCAGATGCCGATCCACCGTCGTATCCCGAAGCGTGGCTTCAAGTCTCACTTCGCCAAGGACACGCAGATCGTTAACCTCAAGAAGCTCGCTTCTTGCAGCGTGACGGACTTCGACGCCCAGGCAATGTTTGACCAGGGTTTCATCAAGAACATCGAACTGCCTATCAAGGTCCTCGCTTTTGGTACCATCGACAAGGCAATCAATGTAAAGGTTAACGCCATCAGCGAAAAGGCTAAGGCCATGATCGAAGCTGCTGGCGGCAAAGTCGAGATCGTCTAATGGAAGCTCTCAAGAAAGCCCTTGATGCGTTCGCTAATGCGTTTAAGATTGAAGACCTGCGTAAAAAACTTCTTTTTACGCTTGGTGTTCTGATCATTTATCGCCTTGGCGCACACATCACCATTCCCGGAGTGAATTCTGCCGTCCTGGCGGAGTTCTTCCGTAACTCGAATAATTTGTTCGGCCTGTATGACTCCTTCACGGGCGGTGCCTTTGCTAAGGCTACCATTTTCGCCCTAGGTATCATGCCCTACATCAGTGCATCCATCATTATCCAGTTGATGGGTTCCGTTATCCCGGCTATCCAGATGTTGCAGAAGGAAGGCCAGGAAGGGCGCGCCAAGCTGAACCAATATACCCGTTACTTTACGGTAGCTCTCGCTGCCTTGCAGGGATGGGGCATTTCTGTGTGGCTTTCGTCCCTTAAGGTGACAACCGCTACCGGTGCCGGAGTGTCTGTCTTGGCTGATGACTTCGCTACGGGCGCCGGAAACATCGGTTTCCGTTTACTAGCTACCCTGACCTTCACCGCCGGTACGATCTTCGTGATGTACCTGGGCGAGCAGATTACCTCGCACGGTGTGGGTAACGGTATTTCTCTTATCATCTTCGCCGGTATCGTCGGCGGCCTTCCGCGGGCTGCCCTTGCAGAATTCGAAATGTTTAAGGAAGACATCCAGCCCCTCGCTATCGAGATCTTTATCTTGGCAGTGGTGGTCTTGATTGTTGGCTTTATCGTATTCGTCGAGCAAGCGAACCGTCGCATTCCACTCCAAAGTCCTCGCAGGACTGTCGGTTCCAAGGTCGTGGGCGGTCAGTCCAGCTATTTGCCCTTCAAGGTGAATACCGCTGGCGTGATTCCCGTGATTTTCGCAAGCTGCATCATGTTCATTCCGGCCATGATCGCTTCCTGGTTCCCGAACGTTTCTGCGATGCAGTCCTTTGCGGCTGCGTTCATCCCGGGTCACATTACCTATAGTGTGATTTTCGCTCTCCTGATTATATTCTTCACCTACTTCTATACGGCAATTCAGTACAACCCTAACGACATTGCCGAAAACCTCAAGAGAAGTGGTGGATTTATTCCGGGAATCCGTCCGGGTAACGAAACTGCAAAGTACATAGACCACGTTCTCACGAGAATTTCTTTGCCTGGATCGCTTTTCCTCGCTTTAATCAGTGTTGGTCCGCTCCATCTCAAAGACGCACTCAATATGAGTTTCTATATTGGGGGCACCTCGGTACTTATCGTGGTCGGTGTGGCGCTGGATACGCTCCGTCAACTCGAAGCCCAGTTGCATACCAAGAATTATGAAGGTTTCCTCAAGCATGGCCGTATTCGCGGCAGGATGGCGTCTTAGTGGCTAAAGAAGAAGGAATACAAGTAGAAGGTGTTGTGTTGGAAGCTCTCCCCAACGCTTTCTTCCGTGTCCAACTCGGAAATGGCCACGAGATTCTCGCTCATGTTTCAGGAAAAATGCGTCGGCATTTCATTCGAATTTTGCCGGACGACAAAGTGTTGGTAGAGATTTCCCCCTACGATCTTAACCGTGGGCGAATCACATACCGTTACAAGTAATAGGTATTTTCAAAGAAAGGTCAAACCTATGAAAATCAAAGCCTCCATCAAACCCAGATGTGAAAACTGCAAGATCATCCGCCGTAAGGGTGTATTGCGCATCATCTGTTCGAAGAACCCCCGTCACAAGCAGAAGCAGGGATAAGGAGATCGTATGGCACGTATCGCTGGTGTCGATTTACCGAAAAACAAGACTGTTGAATACGGTCTGACGGCAATCTATGGTGTCGGTCTGTTCACCGCTAACAAGGTCTGTGCTCAGTTGGGCATTGACAAGAACAAGAAGTGTGACGACCTGACTGAAGAAGAACAAGGTAAGATTCGTCATCTTTTGGAAGATGAATACTCTGTGGAAGGTCAGCTCCGCGCAGAAGTTACCTTGAACATCAAGCGTTTGCAGGACATTGGCTGCTATCGCGGCATCCGCCACCGCAAGGGCCTCCCGGTCCGCGGTCAGCGTTCCCGCACCAACGCCCGCACACGTAAGGGCCCCAAGAAGACTGTGGCTAACAAGAAGAAGTAAGGAGTATCATCGTGGCTGAAGAAGAAATCAAGGAAACTGCTGCTGCCGCTGCTGAAGCTCCGGCTGCTGCTGAAGAAGTCAAGATCAAGAAGGGCAAGAAGCGCATTGACATCCAGGGTATCGCCTGCGTGTTCGCTTCCTTCAACAATACAATCGTTTCTATCACCGACGCTCGTGGCAACGTTGTCGCTTGGGGTTCTCCGGGTAACTCCGGTTTCAAGGGCTCCCGCAAGAGCACACCGTTTGCAGCCCAGCTCGCCGCTGAAACCGCTGCCCACAAGGCATTCGATCTCGGCATGCGCAAGGTGGACGTTCGCGTTAAGGGTGCTGGTGGCGGCCGTGAATCTGCCGTCCGCGCTCTCAAGAATGCGGGCCTCGAAGTTCTCTCTATTCGAGACGTGACGGGCATCCCGCACAATGGTTGCCGTCCTAAAAAGAAGAGAAGAATTTAATCCAAAGAGGTATCGCCAATGATGTGGAAATCACTTCAGATGCCGCGCAGCTTCCAGAAAGTGGAAACCGGCGAAGACGGCCGCTACGCCAAGTTTGTCGTAGAAGCCTTGGAACGTGGTTGGGGTATCACCCTCGGCAACGCCCTCCGTCGCGTGCTCCTCTCTTCCCTGCAGGGTGCGGCTATTGTCTCCGTGAAAATCGAAGGCGTGGAAAAGGAATTTTCTACCATTCCGGGTGTCAAGGAAGATGTCACTGACATTATCCTGAATCTCAAGAGCATCCGCGTGAAGCTCCTTTCCGACCACGACGAAACCCTTCACCTGGACATGTCCGGTGATGGCGAAGTCACGGCGAAGGACTTCATGGACAATCCGAACGTCGCTATCTTGACTCCGGATGTCCATATTGCGACACTGAACGGCAACGCTTCTCTGTCGATGGACGTGAAGATCTCCTGCGGCCGTGGCTATGTCACTGCCGACGAGCTGAAGGACAAGGACGCTCCGATTGGCGTTATCGCCATGGACGCCAACTTCAACCCGGTGCAGAAGGTCGCTATGCACATCAGCGATACCCGCGTTGGACAGCGTACCGATTTCAACCGCTTGGAACTTGAAATCACGACTGACGGTTCCATCGATCCCGAAGACGCTCTCGCTTACGCTGCGAAGCTCCTCGTCGATCACCTGGAAATCTTCATCAACTTCGAAGGCGACCTCGAGAGCCCCGAAGAACTGGAAATGGATGAAGAACGTCAGCGTATTGCAACGCTCCTGCGCACCCGCGTGGACGAACTCGAACTCTCCGTTCGTTCCAGCAACTGCCTCCGTATGGCCAACATCCATACCGTGGGCGAACTTGTGCGCAACAAGGAAAACGATATGCTCAAATACAAGAACTTCGGTAGGAAGTCCTTGGTGGAACTTAACGAGGTGTTGACCTCCATGGGCCTCTCTTTTGGCATGGACGTCGATGATTACTTGAAGGATTAACAATGAGACACGGTGTAAAAAACAAGAAACTGGGTGTTAACTCCCAACACAAGCGTGCCATCCTCCGCGCCCTTACCACATCCATCATCGGCAAGGGCATGGAAGCGGAACAGTCTGCCCGCTACGTGCGCACGACTCTCCACAAGGCGAAGATTGTTCGCTCTAACGTGGAACGCATGATTACCTATGCAAAGAAGGGTGACCTCTCTGCCCGTCGCGAAGCTGCCCGCTTCGTTATGGACCCGAAGGTCCTCCAGGATTTGTTCAACACGATTGGCCCGCGTTACGCTTCCCGTAACGGTGGCTACACCCGCATCATCAAGCTCGGCCCGAACCGCGCTGGTGACGCCGCCGAAATGGCCCTCATCGGCCTCGTCGAAGACGAGATCGTTGCCAAGGCCAAGAAGGCTGCCGAACCCGCCAAGTCCGATGCCGTGAGCATGGTCGAAGGCGAGAGCAAGTCTGCCAACTAGTGCAATGCGCTTAAAAAAGGGCCCGGCTGTTTTGCAGTCGGACTTTTTTGTATATTATTCCCCATGTTCGCTATTTTGATATTGTTGATGGCGGCCTATGGATTTGCTGCCTCCGCAGACGAAAGCATGGCCATGCCTACGGCCTTGCCTACGTTCCAGGGGCAAGAGAGCAAGTTCCAGAGAAACACCATTGCCACCGAGCCGCTCAAGTTGGAGACGACTGTTGATTCTACGTACACGGTCGGCCTGGGCGACTATTTTGAAATTTTGACGCCTAAGGGCTTTGACGTTGTGCAGGTTTCGCCCGAAGGCAACATATCGGTGCCGAGCTGCGGCATGGTGATGGTCGACAAGATGAAGTTGAGCGAGGCGAAGGATGCTATCAAGAAGCTGCTTTCGTCCAAGTTCGACGAACGTTACATCCAGGTGCAGCTCGTTCGCCCCAAGAAGATGACTGTTTCGGTGCTTGGCGCCGTGCAGGCCCCTGGCCGCGCTACCGTTGAACAGCAGACCCGCCTGAGCGGTGTCATTACGCTTGGCGGCGGATTCGTGGGCATGGCCGACAAGAAGAATATCAAGGTGATTCGCGGTAACGATACGCTGACCGTGAACTACAACGAGTACGAGTCCGAAGGCAAGGGTGAAGTGAACCTGATGCTGGAAGGCGGCGACGTGATTTTTGTCCCCTACATCAAGTCCGACGCGACGATTTCGGTGGAGACGGTCGCGGCGAACGTGACGGTGCCGTACGTGGAAGGACGCACGCTTGGCGAGTACCTCGACAAGACTCCCGGCGCCATGGACTTGAAGGCCAAGTGGGTTAAGATCAAGAAGCCCTCGGGCACGGTGGACGTGTACGAACTGACCAAGGCACGCGACTTGCGCCTGGAACCACAGTCCCACATTGAGCTGTGGAACAAGGACCCCTATATTTACGTGGGCGGTGCCGTGGCCGCGGTGGGCAAAGCCCTGTACACTCCCGGCCTGCACGCTATTGACTACATCGGCGCCTCGGGCGTTACCATCATTACCGGTTCGTTCCGCCGCGTGTCGCGCATCCGCAACGGCAAGTGCGAATCTATAGACCCGTACAATGGCGAAATCCAGCCGGGCGACTACATCGAGATTCCGCGTAGCATCTATGAATCCGTCAAGGACGTGACGCTCTTCTTGGCTTCGCTGTTGAGCGTGGTGGCGACGGCAATCATCATATCTACTTACTAGGTTCCTATGGCTTACTTTGACGTATTCTGCTATTGCCTGACGAGGAAGAAGCTATTCTTTTTCCCGGTGGTGGTCGCATTGATCTGTTTCGGGATAGCTTGGATCATGCCGCCCATCTATACGACGGAAATCAGGTTGCAGATAGATACGTCGGGAACGGAGACGGGGAACCTGGGGGCCGTGTCCTCTGTGCTCAAGTCTTCGTCGTTCGGTGGATTCTCGGGTTCGGGACTCTCGTCGATTCTCGGGATGCAGGGCACCAAGCCCTCCGACCTCTACATGGAAATTCTTTCGGGCCGCGAGGTGGCGCTGAGCACCATCCACAAGTTCCGCCTGGACACGCTGTACAAGAAGAAGGCCGACGAGCTTTCGTTGAAGCGCTTTGCCAAGGACGTGATGATTGGCGAAGACGCTAGCGGCATTATCAGTTGCGCGTTCGAGGCCAAGGACAAGGTGATGGCCCGCGACATTGTGCGCTACATGGTGCAGATGTCGAACGAGCGGTACCTCACGCTGCAAAAGGAACGCCTGCAGTATTCCATTGACTACCTCAAGAAGCAGGAAGGCGAACTCATGGACAGCGTGAAGGCCATTAGCGACGAGCTGGTGGCGTTCTACCGCGACAACAACCTCGTGGATTTGGAAGCGCAGACGGAACTGACCGTGAAGGCGCTGGCTGGCTACGAGACGCAGATAAACAACTACAAGCTTTCGGAACAGGTGCAGGGCCGCGACAACGCCGACGCGAGCGAGATGCGCAAAAAGCGCCAGCTGCTCGAGCGCAAGTTCAGGGAACTGCGCGGCAAGTACGACGAGAAGTACGTGCCTACGGACAAGTCGCTGTACGTGAATTCGGACTGGGCGTCCGAGAAGATGCTCTACCAGCAGCAGCGTTCCGCCGACCTCAAGCGTTACTACACTCTCCTGGAATACGTGTCTACCGAGAAGATGAACACGGAATCCCAGAGCCTCAAGAACCAGCCGGTTATCCAGATTGTCCAGGACGCCTACTTGCCGGACTGGAAGACTCGCCCCAAGCGCGCCATCTGGGCCATTGCTGGTTTTACCGCTTCGTTCGTCTTTACGCTATTCTTTGTCATTTACCAGGGTATCCGTACCGGAGGCATAGCCAACAGCGGCGATACTCTCCGGAAATTGGAGCAGATCAAGGCATCATTGCGTAAATGATTCCCAAGTTCCTCATCCTTATCCTTTTGCCTATCTTGATGACGGTAGTCTATTTGGGCTCCGCTGACGAGAACGTTGTTGGGATAGTTTCGCTCGGGATAATGATGGTAAGCCTGTTTTGCACGGCGATTGCGAAGTCGCCCGTGTGGGGTTGCCTTTTGCTTATTATTGCCCTCCACTGGTTCCAGCTGGAGGGAATTTCCTATTCTATATACCTGATGTTCCTCGCGAGTTCGGCGTTTACATTGTACATGACGCGGGAGGGCGACTGGAAGATAGACAAGATGTGGTGGCTGATGGTGCTGAGCCAGATGGCGTACTTTGCGCTGCTCGTGCTGGTGCGCCCCTACCAGATGATGATGATTTTCTTTTTTGTGAACGTGACGGGGCTTGCGTTTTTCTTGGGCGCTTCCCTTGTGCGGTGGGATTCGTCGAAAGTGCAGACGCTTTTGACGGCGCACATTGCGTTCATGATTGCCTGGGCTTTTGTGGAGAGGATTATTTCGAGCGAGACGCGAATCGAGGGGCCGGCGCTGAGCTCGACGAATTTTGCGGTGATGCTTGCGGTGTCGTGGACGATTTGGTTTATTAACGGATGGGTGTGCAAGAAGACGAGCGTGTTCTGGCTTTGCCTTACGACGTTCCTCGTGCTGCTCTCCATATTCTTTAGCGGTACCCGAATGGGCATTTTGGGTATGGGTCTCGGTTCCGTGCTGGCCGCGGTCTGCAAGCTGTTGGTGATGCAGCGCGTGCGCGTGATTGGCATCTTGTTCCGCCTCGCGGTGATTTCGGGCATTCTGTTTGTGCTTTGCGCGGGGCTTTGGATGGTGCTGCCCGACGACATGTTCCTCAAGCGCGGATTCCAGATCTTTTTGAGCGGAAACCTGGACGCGAGTTCGCTTGGGCGCATTGCCGCATGGCGCACGGCGCTTTCGCTTATCAAGACTCATACGCTGTGGGGGATTGGCCCGGGCAACTTCCTTGCGTTTAACGCGGAATACCTTGGGCGCTACAACTTCTTGCCTGTCGTGCAGACGTTGCCGCGACTGGGGCATGCCCACAACCTGCTGCTGATGGTTTTCTCGGAGCAAGGGCTTATGGGCCTTGCGGCCCTGTCGGTGATTTGCGCCGGTTGCGGTTGGAGGCTTTTCAACTATATCCGCCGTACTTGGGACGGTTTTGGACTTGCCCTGCTGAGCGGCGGCATCGTGTTGCTGTTCCTCGGGCTGTTTGACGTTTTCCCGCTGTTCCCTTCGTCGATTGGCTGGGGCGCTTGGTACATGGGCGTGATGCTCTCGTTGCGACAAGACGACAAGAAAACTGGTGATGAATCCCGCACAGGGGGCGACAAATGAGAATCGCGGTACTCACGACGGTTTTCATTGGCGAGTACGGCGTGACGCGCGTGCTCGAGAACCAGTTGAAGTACCTGGTGGCGGACAGGCATTGCGTTGACCTTTTTGCCTGCGACCTTGATAGGCGCCTGGTGCCCCGCGGTGTGCATGCGGTGAGGGTGCCTACGCATTTCAAGGGCGTGGCGGGGGCCTTGCGTTCGGGGCGCTACGATGTAGTGATTGCGTGTACGGATCCGTTCTACAGGATTGTGGCGGACTTGAAGCTTGACGCGGTGACGATTGCTTACGAGCACGGCTATATCCCGGTGGAGTTGACGATTCCCGAGGAACGGGAGGGCCACCGCAAGATGGTGGAGGCCCGCGTGGGCGAGATTTACCCGGCGTTTACCGCGGTGGTGACCATTAGTCACTATGCGGCACAGTACATTAGGTGGCCCCAGGCGGAGGTGCTGTACAACGGCGGTGACCACTTTGCGAAATTGCTGCCGGCGAAGGGTTATAAGAACGTTGTTTCACAAGCGCCCGCCGGTTTGAATGGTGGGAACGTTGGGAACAGTGGAAACGTCGCGGGTCGTATCCGCATTTTGGCGGTGACGCGCTTCCGCACGACGGAATGGCTGTACAAGGGCCTCGATGACTTGTGCAGGCTCAAGGCGGAGCTGGGCGACGGCTTCGAGGTGATTGCGGTGGGCGGCGGTGACGCCGATACGTGCGCCAAGTTGGAACGCGCGGGTATTGATGCGCGTGCCGCGATTAGCAATCCCGAGAAGATGGCGGAGCTGTACAGGGACTGCGACGCCGTAGTGAGTTTTTCTAAATGCGAAAACTTCAACCTGCCTCTCGTGGAGGCGGGATTCGCGCACCGTCCGGGTATCGCGTTGAACTTGTGCGCTCACCCCGAGGTGACGCCCTTCGTGTTCGACAGCTATGAAGCGATTCGCGATTATTTTAAGTCGGCGACCCGCGAGAGTCTTGCCGCCGACGGCGAGAAGATGTTCGATTTTGTGAATAAGCGGTTCCGCTCCGACGATAACGGGCGCCGCTTTGCGCAATTGGTGGACGACTTGTGCCCGGAACCGCGCAACAGGCATGCGCTGCCGCAGTTCTTTGGCTATTGGCTGTTCTGGACCGTGCGCGATTTTGTGCGTACCAAGATTTACAAAAAATTGCGGGGTAGATGATGCGTGCGAACTCCCTGCTTGTGAATGCGTTTATGAACGGCTCGGCCCAGGGATTGGGCAAGCTCGTGCGCTTTGTGGTGACGAGTATCGCCATATTGCGCTTTGGTTCTGCGTCGTGGGGCGAGGTCGTTTTTGCGCTCACGCTAGTGACGTACTTGAATTTCGTCTTGGATTTCGGACTTTCGTCGCTGGCGCTGATTGAACACCCCGACGACGAGAAGATGGACCGCAAGCTGTTCGTGGCCATGGGCTACACGCGCGGCATTGTGCTGCTGCTTTTGGCGGTCATAGGTGCGGGGGCGTATTTTGCCATGGACATTTCGGGCGGGTTCGTGCTAAAGGCGTACCTGCTGCAAGTATTCTTGCGGCCCGCGAATCTGGACTGGTGGCTTTCGCGCAAGGGCTATGCGGGCATTAATCCCGTGGTGCAGTGCGTAAGGCAGGCTTGCGTGCTTGCCGTGATGTGGTTTGCTAATTTGTCTACAATCGAGGCTTTCGCCTTGCTGGACGTTGGCTCGGAGGTGTTCGCGACGGCGGCTCTGTGGTTCTTGGGGCCCAAGCGCAAGTTCTCGGTGGCTCCTCCTTCGAGGGAGGAATGGAAGTCTTCGATGGGCTGCTACCGGAGCTCGTTCATCCTGTTCTTTTCGTCGTCGCTGTTGCTGTTGCACCAGAACGTGGATATCTTTTTCCTCAAGTTCTTTTGCGGCAATAGCGCGGTGGGCATTTACGACTACTGCTTCCGCTACGCCATGTTCGTGTTCGTGCTCGGGAGCGCCCTGAGCATTCCGCTGCGCCGCCAGCTTGCACGCCTTCGCGAATTCGGGCAGCACGGCAACAGCGCTACCCTAGTGCAGTCGTCGCACAAGGTGCTCGGTACCATGAGCGCGTTCTTCTTGCTGGGTACGCTCGCCTTCTCGGAGAAGTTCTTTACGCAGGTCATTCCCCTCGACGCCGACCTGCCCGCCTCGAAGGTGATGGTTCTTTTCGCGGGGTGGCTCGTGGTCGCGTTCTATTCGGTGCCGTGGAGCGAATGGCTTATTTCCACGTCGCGCAAGGATTACCTGAAGCTCGCACTTGTCGCGGGCATTGTGAACGTGGTCTCGAACGTGTCGCTTGTTCCCGAATTCGGGGTGCTCGGTGCCGCCATGGCTAAAATTTGCTCGGAATCGGGAATATTCCTGTTCCTGTTGACGCGCGTGACCCCGGCCATGCGCAGGCAGTTCTGCAAGGTAATCCTGCTGCACCTGCTTTTGCTGCCCAGCGTGGTATGTTTTTGGATGCAGGGATGCGTCCCCTGGTGGGGGCTTGCGGCTACGGCTGCCGCCCTGCTTGCGCTTATCGGCGTATTTGGGTACGTATCGAGGGACGACCTCAAAACTTTGGCTCGGAATTGACGCCCATTTTTTCTAAATTTGGGTGCGGAAACGCGAGAGTGGCGGAATTGGCAGACGCGCCAGACTTAGGATCTGGTACTTCGGTGTGTGGGTTCGACTCCCACCCCTCGCAGAAATTTTCAAACTAAAAAAAAGCATATCGGAGTTTATATGGCCGTTGAAATCAAAGAAACTAGCGCTACCGTGCGCACCCTTGAAATCACCATTCCCCAGGCGGACCTTTCGGCCCCCTTCGAGAAGAAGCTTGCCCAGTACAAGAAGCAGGTGACCATGAAGGGCTTCCGTCAGGGTATGGTCCCGAAGGCCATGGTCCTGAAGCAGTTCGGTGACGCCATCCATCACGAAATCGTGAACGAGATGGTCGACAAGATCGTCGGCGAAGAACTGAAGAAGGCGAACATCATCCCGGTCGGCCAGCTCAAGGTGACCAACTTCCAGGATGACAAGCAGGCCGACATCAAGATTACCGTCGAAGTGGAAATGGACCCGGAAATCGACATCAAGGGCTACGCCGACACTGGCGTGACCGTTCCCGATACCGCCGTGCACGAAGAAGAAGTCAAGGACGAAATGGACCGCTTGACCCAGATGTGGAGCCACGATGAGCATGTGGACCGCGAGGCGGGGAAGGGCGACGTGGTCGTCGGTAACTACCTCGAAGTCGTGATTGACGGCGAAACCCAGGAACTCCCCCAGAACAAGGAATTCCGTAGCCTCCTCGGCGAATCTGCCTCTCCGGGATTCGACGAAGGCCTCATGGGCGTTAAGGCCGGCGACAAGAAGGAAATCAACTTCAAGTACCCGGACGACCACAAGGACGAACGCTACCGCGGCAAGACCGCCAAGTTCAACGTGGAAATCACCGATGTCCGCGAAATTGTTCCGCCGACCTTCGACGAAGAATTCTGCAAGCAGATTGGCGTGAAGGACAAGGAAGAACTCCAGAACAACGTTACCGAAAGCCTCGCCAACCGCAAGCGTGACGCCGCCAAGGCCAAGGCCGTTGACGAAGCCATCGAAAAGCTCATTGCCCAGAACCCGTTCGAAGTTCCGCACGCCCGTATCGTCGACCTCATCAAGTGGTCCATCAACCGCAACGTGCAGGATCCGAAGGATGCCGTGGAACCGACCGAAGAACAGATCAACAGCCTCTCCGCTGAAGCCGTTCGCGAAATCAAGAAGCACCGCATTCTCGACTTCATCGCTACCAAGGAAAAGCTCAAGGCCTCCCAGGAAGCCGTGGACGAACGCATCAAGCAGATGGCTCTTGCCTACCAGATTGATTTCGAGAGCCTCAAGGGCCACCTCCGTCAGTCCGGCCGTATCAACAGCCTCCGCGAGGAACTCCGTATCCAGCTGGCTGCCGACTTCATCGTGGGAATCCGTCCGGCTGCCGAATCCAAGTAAAGAGGTTAGTCAATGATTATCCCTACCGTCATCGAGACCACCGGGCGCGGCGAACGTGCCTACGATATCTATTCCAGACTCCTCAAGGAACGCATTATCTTCTTGGGCACGCCTATCAACGACGAAGTGGCGAACAACGTCATGGCCCAGCTGATTTTCCTCGAGTACGAGAATCCGGAAAAGGATATCACGCTGTACATCAACAGCCCGGGCGGTTACGTTTCGGCAGGTCTTGCCATTTACGACACCATGCAGCATGTGCGCCCGAACATCGCGACCATCTGCATTGGCAGCTGCGCCTCGATGGCTGCGGTATTGCTTGCCGCGGGTACCAAGGGCAAGCGCTATGCGCTCCCGCATTCCCGCATCATGCTTCACCAGCCGTCGGGTGCCGCCACCGGCCAGTCGACCGATATCCAGATTACGGCCAAGGAAATTGTCCGTACCAAGGATACCCTTACCGAGATCGTGGCCAAGCATACCGGCAAGTCTATCGACGAAGTCCGCGCCAAGACCGACCGTGACTTTTACATGGGTCCCGAAGAGGCTAAGGAATTCGGCGTCATTGACGAGATTTTTGTTCCGCGTAAAGAGGGAGTATAACCTGAATGTATCGTAGCGGGAAAAATCATCCGGCAGTGGTTTGCAGCTTTTGCGGCAAGCCCGCCGAACGTGTCGAGAAGATGATCACGGGCGCAGGCGTGCAGATTTGCAGCGACTGCGTGGCCATGTGTTACCGCATCATCGAGGAAGACCGTGCCCGTGCTATGAAGGAAAAGGCCGATGCCGAACTTGCCGTGCAGAAGCCGCTCCCGCTCCCGACGGAAATCAAGGCGCACCTGGACGAGTTCGTGATTGGCCAGGATGCCGCCAAGACGGCGCTCTCGGTGGCCGTTTACAACCATTACAAGCGCTTGCGCTACAAGCAGGCGCATGCCTCCAAGGACGACGTGGAGGTGGAAAAGTCGAACCTGTTGCTGGTCGGCCCGACCGGCTCGGGAAAGACGCTGCTTGCGCAGACGATGGCGCGCTTTTTGGACGTGCCCTTTACCATTGCCGACGCGACGGTGCTTACCGAAGCGGGCTACGTGGGCGAGGACGTGGACAGCATCATCGTGCGCCTGTTGCAGGCTGCCGACTACGATGTATCCCGTGCCGAACGCGGCATTATCTTTATCGACGAAATCGACAAGATTGCGCGCAAGACTGCGAACCCCTCCATTACTCGCGACGTGAGCGGTGAAGGCGTGCAGCAGGGCCTCTTGAAGCTTTTGGAAGGTACCGTGGCTGCCGTGCCGCCGAAGGGCGGGCGCAAGCACCCCGAACAGCCCCTGGTGCAGGTGAACACGAAGAACATCCTGTTCATTTGCGGTGGCGCCTTCGAAACGCTCGACAAGATTATCGCGCAGCGCGTGAACAAGGGCGGCATGGGTTTCGGTGCCGACATCCGCAGCGAAAACGACAACACGTTGAGTGAACTTTTCAGGCAGCTCGAACCCGATGACCTTATCAGGTTCGGCCTGATTCCCGAAATCGTGGGCCGCTTGCCGATTGCGGTGGCGCTCGAGGAACTTGACGAGTCGGCGCTCCTCAACATCCTTACGCAGCCGAAGAACGCTCTCGTGAAGCAGTTCAAGAGCCTGTTCGCCATGGACGGCATCGAACTCGAATTCACCGACGACGCGCTCAAGGAAATTGTGCGCGAGACGATGAGCCGCAAGACCGGTGCCCGCGGGCTCCGTTCCGTGATGGAACGTACCTTGCAGAAGGCCATGTTCACGATGCCCGGCTCCGACGTGAAGAAGCTCGTGATTACTGCGGAGATAGTGAAGAACGGGCTGAGTCCCGTGACCGTTACATCCGAAAAGAAATCTCGGAAGAAAATCGGGAAAAACGTCGCATAAGAACACTTTTTTAAAGAACCGGGTGAAAATCCCGGTTTTTTTGTGATGGTTGACAAGAATATCCACGTAGACGGATTTTTTTTGGGCGCTATTTCGTTTTTCAGATATATTTTTATTTGAAAGCCGCTTCCCGAGAAGCGGCCAAAGGTGGTGCTTATGGTTTTTGCGAAGATTCTCGCCGGTGCGGTTTTCGGTTCCGTGCTGGCAATTTCCCCGGCCCTTGCCGCTATCGACATTGCCGTCGATGCCCAGAAGGGCGTGAAGAAGATTTCCCCCTACCTGTATGGCCGCAACATCGACAAGGTGAACGACGGGTCTGCCGAAAGCGATTCGGCCGAGCAGGAATTTATTGGCCAGGTGCGCGAGGCGGGCATCCACATGATGCGCGCGAACAACGGCAACAACGCGACGCGCTACAATTGGCGCAAGAAACTCACGGTGCACCCGGACTGGTTCAACAACGTCTACTCGCACGACTGGGCCATCACCGCGAAGAAGGTGCTCGACAAGATGCCGGGAGTCGACGCGATGTACGCTTTCCAGCTCACGGGCTATGCGGCAAGCAGCACCGACTACAACTTCCCGGATTGGAACTGGAAACAGGAGCATGGTTCATATCCGTCACGGGCATTCGACCTTGCTGGTGGCGGAGAAGTATCGGAAGACGGCGAGACGCTTGTCAAGGCGGGCGACTACACGCTCTATAACGAGGAATGGCCCGCCGATTCCACGGTGGGGATTGTCCCGTACTGGAGAGACGAGCTGAAATTCGACATGAGCCGGTTCCAGTACTGGAGCATGGATAACGAGATGGAAATCTGGCGCGGTACGCATTCCGACCTCGACCTGCCCGTGACCGGGGATTTCTTGGTGGAACGCTACATCGATGTCGCCAAAAAGGCGCGCGCCGCCTGGAAAGATATCAAGCTTACCGGCCCCGTGGTTGCCAACGAATGGCAATGGTGCTCCGTGTCCTCGTACAACAAACAGGATAGACCCAAAGGCCCCGATCGCGATTACTGCTGGCTAGAATACTTCATCATGAAAGTTGCCGAGGCGCAAAAGTCCTCTGGCACACGTCTTCTCGATGTTTTCGACATTCACTGGTATCCGAGTGAAAAAGATTACGAATCGCGCGTGAACTGGCATCGAGTTCTATTCGACACCACCTATAACTATCCCGGAGCAAACGGGATCAAGATGGTGAACGGAGGCTGGGACAACGACAACCAAAAGGAATACATCTTCAAGCGTATCAACGACTGGCTCGAAAAGTACTTCGGCAAAGATCACGGCATCACGCTCGGCATTACCGAAACCGACCTGAACGATTCTGATCCTATGGTGACAGCGCTCATCTACGCATCGTTCCTCGGCACTATGCAAGATAACGGTGTCGAGATTTTCACCCCGTGGACATGGGGCGACGGCATGTACGAAACGGTGCACCTGTTCAGCCGCTACGGCCACCCGAACCGCGTGCAGTCCACCTCCAGCAACGATTCGCTGGTGTCCGCTTACAGTTCCATCAGCAACAAGGGCGATTCGCTCACAGTCATCTTCGTGAACCGCGCTGAAAAGGATGCGCAAGAGGTTCAACTGAAATTGGCCAATTTCGATGCCGACCTGAAATTCAAGACGCTCACGCTGCAGAACCTCAAGGGCGAAACGTTTGTTTCGCACACGAATAACGCCTTGAAAGAAAACGCCGTGAATGCATCCGTCGCGGGTGGAAAAACGACTGCGACCGCGGCGTCTGCGGACATGATCAAGATGACTCTCCCGGCCAAGTCCATTACCGCCTTGTTGCTCTTTTCCGAAAAACCGAAGGCTGTCGATACGACAGAGGCGCTCAGACATGTTGCCATGCCGCATGCCGGCCTGAGATACGCCCTTGTCGCCAGCGGGAAGCAGGTTGTCGTGAACGGGATTGCACCGGGATCGCGTTATGTGCTGATGAACGCGATAGGGCAAGTCGTTGCTCGCGGAGTATGGAACGGTCCCGGAACGTCGCTTGCCATAGCCGTTCCCGGTCCGGGAAAGTACATGTTGCAGGTCCGGCCGGGAATCTCCCGTTGAATGGGTCTCGGGCGATTTTTTGCCTAGCGGGAAAATGGCGACGTAGCGAAGATTCTATCTTTAGCGTGTATGAGTTTTGATTTTTCGAAAACATTTCCCATGCTCCCCTTGAGGGATGCCGTTGTGTTCCCGATGACGACCCGCCGCATTTTGGTGGGCCGCGAGATGTCGCTGCACGCGCTAGATTATGCCGAAAACCATGATAACGTCATTGTCCTGGTCGCACAGCGCGACGTGACTGCCGAAGAACTCCAGAACCCTATGCTGGACCTTTATTCCGTGGGCGTGATTGCCCGCGTGTCTAACGTGACGCCTTTCCCGAACGGTTGCGTGAAGGTGGTGCTCGAGGGCGAACAGGTGGTGGACCTCCGTTCCATATTGATGCTGAACGGGTTCTTGAACGTGACGGTGTCGCCGCGCAAGAATTCCATCAAGCTCGATTCCAAGACGAAGCTTTTTGACGAGGTGCTCTCGAAGTTCCGCGAATACGCGACAAAGAGGAACATTGCCGAGGGCATGGTCGACGCCTTCTTTGGCATGGAGAGCCAGCTGAACGCCTTTTACGGGATGGTTCCCTTCTTGCAGGTGTCGCTTGCCGAAAAGCAGAGCTTCCTCGAGATGGAATCGCTCGACGAGATGTCCGAGAAGTTGCTTACGCTGATGGAACTGACCGACGCCAACGAGAACGTGTTGGTGCGCATCCAGCAGAACGTGCGCCAGAAGATGGCGCAGCAGCAGAAGGAATGGTTCATTAGCGAACAGATCCGCCAGCTGCAAGATGAACTGGACGGCGACGGCGATGGTGGCTCGGAACCGGACCAGCTTTTAAAGAAAATCCGTGCGAAAAAGTTCAGCCCGGCGATTGTGGAAAAGCTCGAGGACGAGATTAGCCGCATGAAGCTGATGCAGCCGACATCGCCGGAATACGCGGTGAGCCGCAATTACCTCGACTGGTTCTTGAACTTGCCTTACGGCGTGTACACCGATACCGTGCTCAACATGAAGAAGGTAAAGGCGGAACTCGATTCCAAGCACTTCGGGCTCGACAAGGTGAAGGAACGCGTGATGGAGTACGTGGCCGTGCTCAAGCTTACCGGTACCGAACGCCGCGCCCCGATTCTTTGCTTGGTGGGCCCTCCGGGCGTGGGCAAGACGACGCTCGTGGAATCTATCGCGAACGCGATGCAGAGGAATTTTGTCCGCATCACGCTTGGTGGCGTGCGCGACGAAGCCGAAATCCGTGGTCACCGCCGTACTTACATCGGTGCGATGCCCGGCCGCTTTATCCATGCGCTGCGCCGTGCCAAGTGCATGAACCCGATTATACTGCTCGACGAAATCGACAAGATGGCGAGCGATTTCCGCGGCGACCCCGCGAGCGCGATGCTCGAGGTGCTTGACCCGGAACAGAACCACGACTTTACCGACCACTTTATGGAAGTGGGGCTCGACCTGAGCCGCGTGCTTTTTATCGCTACGGCGAACAGCGAAAGCGAAATCCCCGAGGCGCTGCGCGACAGGCTCGAGATTGTTCGCCTGCCCGGCTACTACCCGCACGAAAAGTTGCAGATTGCCGCCAAGTACCTGGTGCCGCGCATTTGTGAACGCACCGGCGTAAAGCTTGGCGAGCAGGTTTCTTTTGACGAGAACATCATCAATGAGGTGATGCGCGGATGGACCCGCGAGGCGGGCGTGCGCGAGTTGGAACGTACCCTCGAAAGTGCGGTACGCCACCGAGCAAAAGAGATTGTGATGGGCAAAAAAATCAAACCCGCCGTTACATCCAAGCAGTTGCAGGAATACCTCGGCGCCCCGAGATTCCTCGACAGCCAATTGCCCGAACCTGGACGCCCCGGCGTGGTGACGGGCCTTGCATGGACGAGCGTGGGTGGCGAGATTCTGCCTATCGAGTGCATGCTCTTGAGCGGCAAGGGTCAGATTATAATGACCGGAAAGCTCGGCGACGTGATGAAGGAATCCGCGCAGATTGCGGTTAGCCTTGTACGCGAGCGCCTGCACCGCTTTGGCATCGACCCCGCGATTGTCAAGAAGACGGACATCCACATCCACGTGCCCGAAGGCGCCGTGCCGAAGGATGGTCCTTCGGCGGGTATCGCGCTTACGCTGTGCCTGCTCTCCGCGTTTACCAGGATTCCTGTGCCGCCCGATGTCGCGTTTACCGGCGAGGTGAGCCTCACGGGTGCCTGCCTTGCGATTGGCGGGCTCAACGAGAAGGCTTTGGCCGCTCTCCAGGCCGGCGTGAAGACGCTTCGCCTGCCTGCCCAGAACAAAAAGGACGTGGACGAACTTCCGGCACCGGCGAAGAAGGGCCTCAAGATTTATACGCACAAGCACATTGACGAGATCGTGAAGATATTGTTCAAGAATGCAAAAAAATAAGGAAGGTCATTGGTCAATGGTCATTAGTTTATAGTTGCTAATGACTAATGACTAATAACTAACGACTATTATGGAATTTACTCTTGATGAAATGCGTGGGCACCTTGCCACTCTCGAAGCAAGGATTGCGGAAGCCTGCAAGATTGCGGGCCGCAGCCGCGACTCGGTTAAGCTTGTTTGGGTGAGCAAGTTCCACCCGGCAGAAGCCGTAGAGAATGCCATCAGCCTGGGCGCCACCGACTTCGGCGAGAACCGCGTGCAGGAGGCCGAACTCAAGTTCAGCGAGCCGCGCAAGGCGCTCAATGGCGAGCGTGTGCGTTGCCACGTGATTGGCCCCGTGCAGAGCAACAAGCTCAAGAAGGCGGCTATTGTCGCCGACTGCATCCATTCCATCGCGAGCATCGAGGCGGTGGAAAAGCTGGAACGCGTTTGCGCTGCACTCCCCGGCAACGGCGGAAGCGGCGAGCAGGGCAAGATTCTCGATATCCTTTTCCAGGTGAACGCCGGCGAAGAAGAGACCAAGAGCGGGCTCGACGTACACGAGGCCGAGGCTTTCTTGAACGGGCTTGCAGAAAAAGCGGGTGCCGCGGCTGCCGACGGCAAGAGCGAAAACTTTCCGCACCTGCGTTTCCGCGGGCTCATGACCATCGGGAAGAATACGGGCGTCGCCGAAGACAGCCGCGAATGTTTCGCGTTCTTGCGCGGATTGCAACAGAAATTCCTCGCGAAGGGTGGTGCCTTCGCGAAGTTCGATCAGCTTTCGATGGGAATGACGGGCGACTTGGAAGTCGCTATCGAAGAAGGCTCCACGATGATTCGCGTGGGCACGGCCCTCTTCGGCGAGCGTGATTATTCTAAGTAAGTAATTAGAAGTTGATGAACATCCCGATGGAGGTCGCCATCTCCTCGGTGGTGGAGAACGAGCCGAACGGGTTGCTCAGGAACTGCTTGGTGAAAGCCATTTCGATGGCTGCCATTTCGTATTCCAGGCGCAGGCCGACGTTGGCCGTCGTGACGCCCGAAGAAATATCCATCGTCTTTGTCGAAACGTCGCCGATGTAGGAATCCCTGTAACGGATGAGGTCCCACTGGTGGCTTGCGCTGCCGAACGCGACAACGTACTTGCCGAGCATCACTTCGCCCAAGATGTTGGGGGTGACGGTCATGGCGTATTCGTTATGTCTGCTGCAGACGCCCTCGATTCTGTCGAAGGCCATCAGCGGGATTTCCGTGTTGACGCCCATGAATACGCGGCCCTTTTCTTGCTTGAGGACTGCCCATCCGATATTGAATTCGGGAACGACCTCGACACGTGCCGTGGAGTCGGTCGTGTGCGTGGTGGATGTCGCGATGTAGTACTTTCCGTTCTGTTCGAAGATGCTTCTTTCGGTTCTTGTATTCTTGGAGTTGTAGCGGGCTACGCCGATGCCGGCGGTCCACGAGACGGACTTGCCTGCCCTGGAGACGAGGAACTTGCCGCCAAGATTCCAGATTTCGGCCTCGTTCTCTACATCGCCGCCCTGGACGGAGAGCTCGCCTTCGGGATGTTCGTAGCCGAGCTTGAGGGCGAAATCGAGGCCGGCCAGCTTGGCGGAAACGGTGCCGCCCACCGCGGTTCCGGCTTCGGTACCCTTGATGGTCTCTTCGGCGCCGGAGTTATCGTTATCGACATAGCTCCACTTTTTGCCGACGGCAGCCTGCAGGAGCACGCCGAAACGGCTCATGGCAAGGCCCGCCGATACGAGGGCGAGGTGCTTGCTGTTGTCGAAGGCGAAGAAGTAGGTGATGTTCTTGCCGAAGGAGACGACGCCTTCTTCGTCGACGGGTTCAAAATAGGCGAAATTGCGGTTGACCATCTTGTGCGGCATTGCCATCTCGCCGGCGACGGTAGCGGCTGCGGCCTCGTTAGCCACGAGGTTGTAGGCGTTGCCGTGCAGTATCTTGTCGAGCGGGCTTTCGATTTCGGGGGCTGCTTCGATGGGCTTCGCGGTGTCGGCCGGGGCGGCGGCAACTACGGCGGGTGCCGCTGCTGTAGAGTCGGGCTTTACGGCGGTGCTGTCGGCCTTGACGGTCGTGTCGGGTGCAGCGGCGACGGTGGCCGGCTTGGCTGTGTCGGCGGGCGCGGTCGCCGCGGAATCGGGCACGACGCTAGCGGCTACGGCCTGGGAGTCGGCGGTGGCGGAATCCGTTACCGCGGTTTCGACGGCGGGTGCGCTGGCTGCCGAGTCCGCGCTCGCCTGGGGCGCTGCTGCGGAGTCGGCTGGCTGCGCAGCCGAATCTGCTACGGCTGCAGCGGGTTCCTGGGGAGCCAGGGTCTGGAATTCCTGGGAGGCTGGCTGGGCTTCGGGCGCCGGAAGGACGGGTTCCTGGGCCAGTGCCGCGATGGACAGGCCGAGAGTGAGGCAAATGATAGAAGTCGTCGATTTCATACAAATAAATCTATATTTATTTTTACATGACTGAACGCCGTATGGCTAAAAAAAATTACCGAGAACCCGTGACGCACGAATTTCCGGCCGTTTTTGACCGGGAATCCCGTGTACTTTTGCTCGGGTCGATTCCCTCGCCAAAGTCGCGCGAGGTCGGTTTTTATTACGGGCATCCGCAGAACCGCTTTTGGAAGGTGATTGCCGCCGTCCTCGGCGAAGGCGTTCCCACGACAATTCCGCAAAAGAAGGCGATGCTCAAAAAGCATCATGTGGCGCTCTGGGACGTGCTGGAAAGCTGCACCATCGTTGGCGCGAGCGATACGAGCATCGAGGATGCCGTGCCGAACAGGATTGGCGAGCTCGTGAAAAAGTCTAAGGTTTCCCGGATATTCTGTACCGGGGCGACGGCCCACAGGCTCTACCAGAAATACTGTGCCGCGGAAGTGGGAATGGATGCCGTGAAGCTCCCGTCCACGTCGCCCGCGAATTGCGCCGTCTCGATGGAAAGGCTCGTGGAGGCGTACAGGGTGATTTTGGAAACCCTGTAAATTTGTATTTTTGTGAAACACAAAAAATTTATAAAGGGTCTTTTATGAGCGTTTCGATGCAAGATGTGATGAAGCAGTCCGGCGTGGCTTTTGGCACGAGCGGTGCCCGCGGCCTGGTGACCGCGATGACGGACCGCGTCTGTTACGTGTATGCGCGTTGCTTTATCAAGTACTGCGAAGCAAGCTACAAGTGCGAGCACACGATTGCGATTGCTGGCGACTTGCGCCCGAGTACCGAACGTATTCTGAAGGCGCTCGTGAAAGCGGGCGAGGACAGTGCGTGGAAGGTGGTGTACTGCGGCCGCATCCCGAGCCCGGCGATTGCGCTGTACGGCATCGACAAGGCGCTCCCGACCATCATGGTCACGGGAAGCCACATTCCGGCCGACCGTAACGGCATCAAGTTCAACCACCCGAAGGGCGAGATTTCCAAGAAGGACGAACAGGGAATCGTTTCGCAGGCGGTGGATTTTGACGAAAGCATTTTTGATGCGCAGGGCATGCTGAAGAATGCCCCCGCGCTCCCGGCAGTGGAAGCGCAGGCCGAAGAAAACTACTGCAAGCGCTATCCGGAGTTCTTCGGTACTAAAGCTTTGCAGGGCCTTACCATCGGCGTGTACCAGCATTCCGCCGTGGGCCGCGATATCGTGGTGAAGGTCTTGGAAAGCCTGGGCGCGACGGTGAAACCGTTTGCCCGCAGCGAGACGTTCATCCCGGTGGATACCGAGGCGATTCGCAAGGAAGACGAAGACTTGGCCCGCGACTTTGCGCACAAGGATTTTGTGGATGCGATTTTCAGTACGGATGGGGACTCTGACCGCCCGCTCTTGGCAGACGATGTAGGCATGTGGCTGCGTGGCGACGTGCTGGGCATCCTCGCTGCCCAGGCGCTTGGCGTCAAGCGCATTGCAACTCCGGTGAGTTGCAACACGTCGCTCGAGAAGTCTAAATCCTTCGAGAAGATTTGCCGCACGCGCATTGGCAGCCCCTACGTGATTGCCGGCATGGAAAGCCTTGTGGATGAAGCCGACCCGAGTGCTTCTGTCGCAGGCTACGAAGCCAACGGCGGATTCCTGCTGCAGACGAACCTCACGCGCGCCTTCGAAGACGGTACGCGCACGCTTCCGGCTCTGCCGACCCGCGACGCCCTGCTTCCGATGATTGCGGTGATGGTGAGCGTCCGCGAACAGCGCATGTGCGTGGTGGACCTGCTCAAGAAACTCCCGAAGCGCTTTACGCTCAGCGACCGCCTCAAGGAATTCCCGACCGAAACCTCGAAGGCCAAGCTTGCCGAAATCCGCGAGCAGAAATTGGGCGAAAAGCTCTTTGGCGCGCTCACCGCGAAGCCGAGCCGATTCGCCAAACCCGACGCCTCGGGCAATAAGCCGGCCCCGTTCCAGGGAAAGATTGTCTCTATCGACGAGACGGACGGCTACCGCATGGAGTTTGATTCCGGCGATATTGTGCACTTGCGCCCGAGCGGCAACGCTCCGGAATTCCGTTGCTACGTGGAAACCGAGGACAAGGTCCGTTCCGCCGAACTGCTGGAAGGCTGCCTCAAGATTATGGAAGGCTGGAGGAAATAATTTTTTGTATCTTATATTCCGTATGTTGAAGAAAGTTCTTGTACTCGCCCTTGCTGCAGGATCCCTCGCTTTTGCCGGGGAGTACTGGAACGTGGATCCGGGTGGAACGACGATGAAGTTCCTCTCGATGCATGTTTCTCCGCGAACGGCCGCCATGTCTGGCGCCGGTGTCGCCGATGTTGCCCGTGCCTCTGAAGTGTCCCGCAATCCGCTCGCCATGAGCACTGCGGAAATTCCGGAATTCGGCATCAACCAGATTATCATGGATGGTGCCGCCATGGACAAGTTCACGTCGGCCTATTTCGCATTCCCGGTGGGTGAAAGTTTCGCCGCGGCCGGAACGGTCGATTTTCTCGGGTACGACGAAATAGAGGGCCGCGACGAGGAAGGCCTCGAGACGGGCGATTACGGCGCTTACGCCTGGAGCCTGCAGGCCGGATTCGGTAGCCGCAACAAGGTGTTCAACTGGGCGGGCAGTTTCCGCTTTGCCTCGCAGACGATTGACGATGCCACGGCGTTCGCCTTCTTGGGAAACGTGGGTGGTTCCTTCCGCGTGAACCGCTACCTTGCCTTTGCCACGACGCTCACTAATGCGGGCTACGTGACGGAATACGAACACGAGGACGAGTATGCGCCTATGGCCTTGCAGGCGGGCATCGCGGGCCTTGTGCCGTTTGGCGCCAAGTGGGCTCTGCATCTTTCGGCCGACGCCTACCGCCGTGCCGATACCGATCCGCAGTGGCTCTTTGGTGGCGAGCTTTCTTACGCCGAAGCGTTGATGTTCCGCGCCGGTTATGCGGTGCGTACGCAGAACGGGACCGAGAACGGCGTCAGCTGCGGTCTCGGCGTGCTCATTGGCATGATTGTCTTCGACTACGCCTACGAACCGCGCCCCGCGTTCGAGGGCGGCAATCACTACCTGGCTCTCGGACTCAGGTTCTAAAGATTTCTCTAGGCCGTTTGCGATGCTTGCGGAGATTGCAGCGTCGCTTTTTTTATTTGCAGATAGAGGTTGCTGCGGCTTATGCCGAGGGCGCGGGCGGTTTGCATCTTGTTGCCGCCGAACTTGTGCAATATGTTCTCGATTACGGGCCATGCGGGGCTCTTGTTCGTTGGAATCTGTTGCGTGAGCGCGATTTCGCGGCAGGCGCTTCCCGAGAATTCGTCTTGCAGGATTTCTTCGAGCGTTATGCCGTGCGGGCGCAGCAGGGCATAGCGCTGCAAGACGTTTTTCAGCTGGCGGATGTTGCCGGGCCAGCGGCACAGGCGAAGGTGCAGGAGTTCTATGTCGCTCAGGCGGTAATCGTCGTAGGGCGGTAACAGGTTTTCGGCGTGCGATTCTATATCCCAGATTTCGTTCGCGATGATGTCGAAGTCTTCGCGGTCGCGCAGGGGCGGGAGCTGTATGGGGAAGGTGCTCAGCCTGAAAAAGAGGTCTTCGCGGAAGCGCCCCGCCGAGACTTCGGCCTTGAGATTCTTGTTGGTGGCGCAGACGAGGCGGAAGTCTACAGGGATGGCGGTCGTGGAACCGAGGGGCATCACGGAACGTTCTTGCAGAATGCGCAACAGCTTGCTTTGCATGTCGAACGACATCTCGCCGATTTCGTCGAGGAAGAGCGTGCCGCCGTGGGCCGACCGCACGACCCCGGGCTGGTCGGCGGTGGCGCCTGTGAAGGCGCCCTTCTTGGCGCCCTCCAGAGTACTCTCGGCCAGGTTCTTGGCGATGGCACCGCAGTTGAGCGCCACGAACGGCCCACGGCAGCGGTCGCTTTCGCGGTGCAAAAAACGCGCCGCCACCTCCTTGCCGGTGCCGGATTCGCCCTGCAGCAGGACGGTTATGGATGACTTGGATGCAATTTTAAGCAGTTCCTTGAACGGTTTCATGGGACCTCCACTCCATAAAACGGATTTTTGGTCCCGTTCGTTCCGGGGAATCTGCTTTTTTTACGTGAATGCTCTTTTTTTTACAAAATGGACGGTTAGTCTAAGACTATGCTTTTAAGGCAATTGTTGAATTCGGGGGCATTTGAAACAGTGTAGAAGTCCACTACTCTAGATTGTGAACCCCTTTTGGAATCTGGTAAGAACCCATTACGGATCTTTTCTAGATCTGTTTCGGGCTTAGCTTTGCACAAGTCCTTGTTCACTACTTTTTGCGTGTAGCTGCCGGTACATGTGGTAGAACCGCTCGATACTTCCAGGCTCAGGTCAGCGGAAAGCAGGCCGTTTTTTTCATAATTCAGTTCGACCTTGTTGACCTTGAATGTGTATGTCTTTTCGCCTATCGAAAATGTCTGGCTTGTTTTCGATGTCTCGATGATTTTGATGTTGTTGTCCTTGATGGCCGCTTCGTTATTCTTGGTTGTTTCTTTATTGATCTGCAGGAGGCTAGGGAAGCTGGGGAAGAAGTCGTCTGTTTGGCCTGCTAGGACATCGTACAACGTGGACATGAAGAGGGAATTCGTGTAGCCGGCTTTTTCGATGTCTTCGAGGTACTTGCCAAAGAGGCTTTCAGTCTCCATTTTGATTTTCCCCTTGGAGATGGACAACGAGATTGTTTTGTAGGCGTCGTCGCATGTGGTTTGCTGATTGTTCCTGTCGTGGTCGCAGCCAGTATATGTCCATGAGCCTTCGATGTCTCCGTTATTGTCTCCTACATAGATGTTCCCGTGGACGGTGTGGTTGGGGTACAATACCAGCGTATCCCCGCTTAACTCGAATTCAATGCTGTCGACATTGTCGGTAGGCGAGAGGCTTTTCCAGGACAAATCGTTGCCGTCACGGATGCATGCGTCTACGGCGTCGTCGGGCGTGATGATTAACAGTCGTTCCGCCTCGTCCACGGTGTAGGTGCCCGAAGCGGAAACGGAGTAGGCGGTTTCGTCGTCGTTGCTGGCGCTTGAAGAATTGTCGTCACCGCAGGCGGTCAATAGCAATGCGGATGCCGCAGCGGCGGTAGGGATTAGGTGCTTCATAGGAGTCCCCCTTTGAAATAATTAATTTGTGAGTGCTCCCCAAAATACAAACGTGAAAATAGGGAAATCCATCAATTTTTGTCATTTTTGAGTATGAATTGGGTCTAGAAAGGGCTTGCCGGGTTTAAAAACCTTGCCGCATTCCCCTCATTTTTCTAAATTTCGCCCGCGCGGCGGTAAAATGCCGTCGCAGACATAGACACATCAATCAAGTGGCTGGCCAGATGGGTAGGCTTGGGCACGACGACCGTGAGGAAAGCGGTTGCGCTCGAAGCCGAGAGGTTTGGTGGCCCGAAAGGAAAAAATGAGTCAAAGAATCGTATGTAAGTTCGGCGGCAGCTCTGTCGCCGATGCAGGCCAGTTCAAGAAGATCAAGGC
>JAEEGJ010006749.1_pt1 | contig 33988 bp, 24 predicted proteins | sample 8958761 | NCBI WGS metagenome assembly JAEEGJ01 (sample SAMN16246546, study PRJNA631951) | gut metagenome | biome: gut microbiome; feature: rumen; material: RS-attached | host: Bos | place: Iran: Karaj | collected 2018-10
TGGCTCAGCGCAAGGATGCCCGACAACTGTACGCAGAGAACTACGACGTACAGGTGGAGTGCTGGTATCCGCTGAACCACAACCGCAACGACCCCAACAACACGACCATCCAACAGATAGCCCAGGCTCATGGTAAGACCGCGTATCAGATTATCCTCCGCTGGCATATTCAGGAAGGTCTCTGCCCTGTTCCCGGCTCGACCAATCCCGCCCACATCCTCGAAAACATCAGCATCTTCGACTTCGCGCTGACCGACGCAGAGATGGAGGCCATCCGTGCCATCGACCGTGGCGATGCAGGCCGCTCGTTCAACCTCTCCTACGGCAACTGGGGCTTCGGCAATTTCCAGGACTACACCTACAATCATACCTATACGCCCTCTGCCATCGAGTGCATCGAGACCAGCACCGACAGCCGTGAAACCCAGCTGTTCTCTCTTGACGGCAGACAGTTGGCTGCCCTTCAGCGCGGCATCAACATCGCCCGCATGAGCGACGGGACGACAAAGAAGTTTTTTGTAAGATAAAAATGATGATATTATGGATAGAAGAGAAGCGTTGAAAGTGATGGGAGCCTCGCTTGCAACCATCGTGATGGCCGGTATTGCGCCTAAGACGTATGCAGCCATCCTGAAGGACAGGAAGAAGGACAAGAAACGACTGGTGTTCTACTTCACGGCTACGGGAAACTCGCTTTTCGTGGCGCGACAGTTGTCGGACAGTCCGATAAGCATCCCGCAAGTTCTGAAGAAGCAGGAGTTGGTGTACGAGGCTGACGAAATCGGAATCGTATGCCCCGACTATGCCGGCGCCATCCCCAAGATTGTGCAGGAGTTTGTGGCCAAGGCTACGCTGAAGGCACCGTATATCTTCACCATCATCACCTACGGCAATTCGCCTGTGAACGTGGCCGAATGGTGGGACGAGTACTGCAAGGGCAAAAGCGTGGTGAACAACTACGTGCAGCCCATCCTGATGGTGGACAACTATCTGCCGGTGTTCGACATGAACGAGCAGATAAAGATAGACAAGCACGTGGACGAGAGTCTGGCCAGGATTCTGGGCGACATCGGCGAGCGCAAGAACCAGATTGCTGCCGCCGAGATGGGCATGTTCAACAAGGACATACTGAAGCGCATGCAGGACCAGCATTTCTCGATGACTGCCGAGCGGCTGCTGGAGTTGAAGAAAGACCGCTGCATCGAGTGCATGACGTGCCAGAAGGTCTGTCCGCACAAGAATTTCTCGCTTTCCGACGGCGGCCTGCAGTTCGCTGGCAATTGCGAGTACTGTCTGGCCTGTGTGCACAACTGTCCGCAGAAGGCACTCACGCTCAAGTCGCAGTGGCCCGGAGCCCCTGGCGAGCGCAACCCCGAGGCCCGCTACCGCCATCCTGACATCTCACTGGGTGACATCATACGGTCGAACAGACAATAAAAGCGATATCTAATAATAAGAGGACTGGCAGCTCTCGTAGTCTGTCAGTCCCCTCGTTGTGTTTTCAGAACGTCATCAGTTCTGGTCGGCGTAGTCCCACTCGTCAGGCTCGGAGTTGATCTCCAGCACGGTGCCCTTGGTAGGCATCTGGAACGAGCCCGTGTAGGTTCCGTCGTTCTCAGTCAGCGTGATGCGGTTGCCGTTCACCTTGGCGATAGGCTCCTTGCCGTCCACAGGCACGACGCTGATGTTCACGTTAGAGCCGGAATGCACGTTGTCGTTGCTGTTGATCTCCTGCTCGCTGTCGTCCGTCACGGTTGACGTGCCGTTACCGTACTTGTAGATTACCAGTCGGTAATCACCCTCGGTGCCGCTCTGCGAGCCGCTGTTGCCGCCCGTGTTGCCGCTTTGGCTACCGCTGTTGCCTCCGGTGTTGGTCGAACCGCCGTTCTGTGAACCACCGTTCTGTGAGCCACTCTGCGAACCGCTGCCGCCGTTCTGTGAACCCGAACCATTGCCGCTGGTGTTACCGCCAGAAGTATTCTCCTGCTCAGGGTCTTCCACATCGTTAGTGTCGGCGCTGGTGACGCGCTTCACGATGTTGCCGTCCTTGTCGTAGCAGGTGATGGCAATCTTGGTGTTCTGCAGTTCGTCCTTGACCTCCTTGGACGGAGTGAAGATGACGCGACGGGCAGAGATGAGCGAGGTCTTCACGTCCTCCACGCTCTGAACACTCTTGGAGCGCACGCCGAAGCGCATAGAGCCGAGTCCAGGCAGAGGCACGTTGTGACCTTCGGTTGCCCAAGTGCGGATGACCTCACCAGCTGCGTCCCAAGCGGCCTTGATCACGCCGACGCTGATGCCGCTGCGCTTGGCTGCCTCCTCGATGACCTTGCTGGCGTCCAGCGTGTTGTACAGGTGTGCAGAGAGCACGAATGCCAGCTTCTCCACGTTCTTTTCGAACGATACGTTCTGTTGCTTAGCTTTGATTTGAATCATAATGCTTTACTTTTTAAATGTTGAACAATAGGGTTACTTTTTTTGTCTCGTTTTTGCTGCCTCCGGAGTCTGCACGTGCTGTTCCCGGGAGTGTGCAAGTGTAGCCTCGGGGAGTTTGCAAATGTAGGCGCTCGCGCCTGTTTTCTAAGACACCACAAAGGTACGACATTCGCCGCCACCGTTCTGATGATGGCTGGCGATGCCGTGCGATTACTGGACTTTTCTATGGTTCTCCCAACTGCTCGACGATAGCTTTTACCTGACGGGGCGTAAACGTCTTGCAGGTGGTTTCGTAGCCCGTCGCCTGCAGCTGTTGCCAGAGCTGGGTGCAGCGGCGAATCCAACTCATCAGGTGGCTCACAGCCGTGCGCGGGCTGCTGTCTGGGAAGTACATCAGGGCCAGTTCCTTCTTGCTATATGCACGAATGATAAAGTTATCCATTTTGCGTTTTCGTTTTGGTTATCGTTTGTAGATAAAATTCGCTGAAATCCTTACAGCCCAAGGGCAGTTGATGATGCACCAGCGAGGGCAGTACCTTCTGCAACTGTAGGAAGAGTCGTTCGCCTGGCGTGTCATTGTCAGGAAACATTTCGAAGCTAATTGACAATTGATAATTGACAATTGCTCCACATCCTTCATGGTGAGCAGGGTGGCTGACGGTATGGCGATGGCCTTATGACCAGCCGAGAGCATAGCCCAACAGTCGCTGCAGCCTTCGGTAATGAAGAGCTGTTCGCCAGGCTTCAGCAGATTCAATACGGGCAGATTGTAGATGCCACATTGCGAACCACTTGGAAAACGGAAGCGAGGCAGAGCACCGCGTATCAAATTTCTGTTCTGCACGCCCACCAACTTGCCCTCACAATCATAGTAAGGCGTTTGCAGCCAAGGCACGCCCTGCTTGTCTTTCCACGAAGTGAGCCTGCACCAGCGAACAACCCTTGGGTCAATTCTGCGCTCATCAAACAGAAACTTCCGAGCCTCTGGCAAAAGCCAAGGACGCTCGAAAAACCGCTCATACCTTGTCGCATCAAACGGCTTTTGCACCTCATCAGTTTGAGCGGGCTTCCACTCATCAAGGATGATATTATGCTCATCGGCCAACCAACGGCAGGCCTCCTTAAAGTCCTTGCCGAGGTGTCGCATCACCAAGTCAATAGGACCTATTGATTGCGTCATACACACGAAACATCTACAAGTATTCTTACTCACCTTGAACGACAAACTCGGATGACTGTCCTCGTGAAACGGGCAGAGGCTTTTGTGCCTCTCGACCCGTAACCCAAGTCTTTGCGCTACACCTTCTATTGGAAGGTTTCGCAACTTCTCGATATCATACTTATCCATAGTCATCTTCATTTTTTGTTCTTCGACTTCTTCAGGTATTCCTCCGTAATGGTGTAGAGACCCGTCTGGTTGCTGTAGGTAATAAAGCCTCTGGCAGACCACACTCGGAGTTGTCGCTTGGTGTCAGTACCAATGGGTTTGCCCAGACTCTGACGAAGCGCATCCAACTGCTGTTCGCTGAAGCTGGTTCCCTCGATGCTGTCGAGCATATTGGCAGGTCCCTTCTTCTCTGTATCAGTCGTGCCCAGCGTACCGTCTTTGAGCAGCATATCGCCCAGTACCTGCCACTTGCTCCATGTGTCGTTCCACACTAACCATTCTACGACGTCACCCATAGCACGAGTCCAAGTCATATTATTCAAGGCCCATAGGATGCAGCCTGCCTTGAAAGCGGAAATCAAGCTTCGTTTGCCCATATCGTGCAAGCAGTCCGAATCCGTCAGGTCTGCCAGTTCAGCCATCTCCACCGCCAGGCGTTCTATCAACTTGTTGAGCGGACGGATGACATAGCGACCTTTGAGGATGGTGAGGCGTTGGAGATACTGGTCGAGCTGCTCGTAGAACTCGTCGCTGAATTTGCCTATACGAGGGATGCGCCCGTCTCTGTCGGCACGTTGCTTGTAGCTAAGAACCACACGCCCCAGCGTGCCGTCGAACAAGTTGGATTTGAAGAACTCACGGCAGCTTGGCGGCGTTGCCGACATGGTGATGTTGGTTCGGAGCAAGGCCGAGCCCGTGATGCCGTCAACTGTAGCTCTGAGTGCTTGATAGATCTGACGATCGAACATCAGTCTCAGAAGATGAGTGACCTGCTTATGTCCTCCGCACAAACCGTTCAGTCCGTCAATCTCGGGAAGGTCAATGAAGGTGGTGTAGCCGCCGTGGGATTCAGCAGCCATCTGTGCCTTCAGATAACCCGGGCGGGTTGCGTCCGAAGGAAGGCATTTCAGGCAGAGGTCAGGGGCATCGGGGCGGTCTTTCGACTGAGAACGCTTCTTGAAGGTCTTCTGGTATTCCAGATACTTCTTGATTTCAGCCTGGTCAGAGCGTCGCTCGTCGCGCTTGATGGCTTCTACCAGCAGTCCCAACTGACCTTTGTTATTGCCGGAGTCGGCAACTAAGGCAGCGAGCATCCCGCACAGTTCGAGCCATTGTCCGCTGGGGTACTGGAATTCGGCGTCGGCACCCGTCACCTTGCTTCCGAGTACAGGGAACAGCATGGGCAGCAAGGGTGCGTGCATATCTTTTGAAGTCTGGCTCAATAAGAGCTTGATGGCCTCTAAGCCTTTACCATTGAGGCTTGGCATTTCGGGCGCTTTCGGTTTTGTAATATCGAAAATCATAATACTTTAATTTTGCTTTTTAGATGAAACTTAAAATAGGGCCAGGCGTTCAGCGTTTCAGAGTTCAGTTGTTTCAGTTGATTCAGAGGGTATTTCAATATCTCTAATCTTTATATATTGCATTGATTATTAGATAGTTACAAACTATATATAACTGATACACATATACTATTGAACTACTGAACTAACTGAACGCTGAAACACGCAGGCCTTGTTGATACTCACTCTTCTATAAGGCCAGCCACGACGAGTAGCTCTTCGGCAGCCTCACGGCAAAAGTCCTGAAACGAGAAATCCTTGGTGTAATTTGGCCGGTTGAACGTCGGGTACAACGTACCGTCGTCTTTGCGGTTCACGTTAATGCGCTTGCCCAAGTAAACATGCGGATTGCGTTGTGTCACCACCAGTCTCTTCTTCTCAGCGTCGTTCTGGAAAAAGCTGAAGTGGTTTTCGCCATCACGTGTGATAGCGCCATCAAGGAATCCACCCACAGGCATACGTCCCTGCTCTCGGGTAACCAACTTCAAGTCAACATCCAAATGCGTGTCTGGATAGAAGTCCTTAAAAAGCTGGTCGGTTTCAACTACCGCTTCGGTTGCCTTGGCAGCCTCGCTTTTTGCTTTCCTTTTGCGGAATGCAATGGCGAGCGGTTCATTACTACGGAGGTAATCGTTCAGTACCTCACCAATGACCTTGGGCTCGTTCTTCTCAGAACCCGATGGTCTTGCTGAAATAAAATCCTTTTTCATTTTTATAGGATTTTGGGCGGTTCGACCATCTGCTTAGCCCATAGCGTAAGACGGCCAAGAACAGAGATATTCATGTTCTCGGCTGCAAAGGGAACGGTTCACTTTGGTTCAGACAACGCCACAAAAGCTGTGTTTTTTCGGTACTGATTTTGTTCCAATTTGTTCCAAAGGCTGATTATCAATAAGTTGCAAAATCTACTTTTCCTTCATAAAAACATAAAAAAAGCCCACAGAACTGAATCTGTGAGCTATTATGCTATATTGAATCCTTTATTTGGATTCCTTTATTCGATTATAATCCGATTCTATTTGACCATTATCAAAGAATGCTTGGGCGTTATGTCGTTCATAAGTCTCATATGGCGTTTTGGAACTCAAGGAGTAAAAATACTTCTTATATGTACTTTTTGCACAATTTACAGACTTGGCACAATGAGTTATAATCTCTTCATTAGAGCTCTTCTGATAAACATTTCTCAATCTGTCATAATAACCAAGGTACTTTAACATCGCCGCCGCATAACAGGCATCTTGAACCATCAACTCTATCAGTTCTGCTTGTTGATTAGGATTGAGAGCCTTTACTAATGGTAATTCTTCGAAACAGAACGGAGCAACAATCTTTGTAAACTTAGCTGCACCTGTAGTAAGTTTTGGTCTATCTGTCAACTGCGTAAGATTTGGTGTCACTACTTCGACATCTGCTGTTGCCAGATTATCGTAGGCATCTCGCCAGCCTTCTTCAGGAGTTCCTTCCCATAACTGGTAGCAATACTCATCCAAATTGAGTGGCAGATTGCAAACCTCTTCCAGATAATTTCGCCAGTCATCACGTTTACAATATGTGTATTCAATTGCAAAGTACAACTGCATAATCCTCAGTTTGATTATTTCGTTGCATTTATCAGCAGAGTTGTTTTGGCGCAATATACATTCATGAGAAAACTCATTTAGTCTTGTCATGATGTTCCTTACAACCTGAAGCATAGACTCATTGTTTCGTAGTCGAGCTTCTTCGTTCCTCAGCCAAAGTAAAGTCCTGATGGTCTCTATACGAAGTGCCACATCATAGAATAATTCTGCAAAACCATTTGGAACATTTACCTCAATATCCATAACAGGTAAAGTATCCGCAACTCTGGTTGGAGAGTATGAACCATCGCTATCTTCAAGTAGTTTAAGCAAAGCGTCACTTGCAGAATTATTGTCTTCGTCCTCTATTTGAAGATTTGTAAATTGAGGCAAAGACTCCATATACCATTTGTCAATACCGTCCAAGTCGGGATTAAGCAGCAACTGTTCCATACGGACCTTCAGTTTAGGGAACATGCCTCTTTTCTCTTTTAAAGATAGAGCCAAAGGGGGCCGCATCTGACCATGAATCAGGCTGGTCAGCAAGGGTAGTATTGTCTTTATTCTCCTCATGTCTTATATAAACCAAAGGTTACTGCAAGCAAATTCTGGATTTGGAATAATGTCATTCTCGAAGAATGGCACCTGTTTTGCCAGCATGGATGGATATTTTACAGTTATAGGAACATTCTGCTGTTCGACTGTTGACCAACACATGCGAGATAGTTGATAACATTGTTCCAATACACTATTAATCAATTTGCTTTTTTCTTCTCCTTTGTAATTCCTGCAAACAATATCAACTTTCAGAGGAAGATGATATAGACGGGATGGATCCTCTGACTTCCTCAATTTTTGTTCGAATTGTTGAGATTCATACTTTACATTATTATATAAAAGAAACGTGGATTCTCCTGTCTTAATGTATGTGCCACTATAGGGCATCATGTCTTTTTCACTTTCATCAAAAGCCACCATAGTAGATTCTTCACTCTTGTAGATTGTGGCAGTTATGATAGGAATATCCTCTCCGAGTTTTGCCACTATACGTATGAAGTCCTTCCATTCTGTGCTGTTCATCTTCTTGTAAAAATGGATGAATACACGCTTCGGAGCCTTACCTCGCTCCTTGATGAATGTAATTAGAGCATTACGCATCTTTGATGCTAACTGCCTGTGGTCATCACCAGGAATGCAGTCAAACTCATGGAACCGGCCATTGCCGTCAAACCTGAATGCTGTGCCAAGATACTTCTTACGGATGCGGTTGGGACAAAAAGCGCCAACACCTATTATTAAGTCACTTTGATTATTTGTTGGTATTACCCAAGGGGCACCACCAACCTTAGCCAATATAGCTGCATAGATATTTGTGAAATGATATCTTATGCGGTCAGTCTCTGCAATACGTCCTTGATAGAATCCTTGCATACTAACACTCTTCATAAGTAATTGCTCCCGTATTCGGGCATATGAATATTGGTAGTGTGAATCATTCCATGACTCTTTGGAAATGGGACTGATGTAAATGGCGATGTAGCGATAGTGAATCGTATCGATATTCCGTTGTTCAAGGTTCATGCGAACTTCTTCAACTGCATTATCTAAGGTTGAAAATGCTATATCACCTGAAGGGTCTGGTTCTACCATTTGCTTCATGGCTTTAGCCAATGAATCAATTTCCGTGTATGGAAACCCCTTCTGAGACACTTTGGGAAAAGCACCTTCTTGGAAGGTACTTACCATGAAATTATAGGCATCAAGGCCTTGTTTGTCATTTTGATAGATAAAGAAATAGCGTATTTTCCTTCCATCTCCATCACCCCTGTCATAAGGAGAATTGCCATACATTTTATACAGAATCGCGTCATCAACTAATTTGGCGTTTCCGTAATAGTCCTTTACGAGAAGTTGATTGGCCGTTGCTGGCAACTTGTGTATAATGGACTCGTCGAGAGTTATGAATTCATCAGATTTTAATCCAACAAAAGCTTTGAATTCGTCAGATATAAGGTATCTTTGGCGAACTAAATCTTCGTATGCATTTTGACGAATATATTTGTTCCCGTTCATTCCAGCACGAAACTCCTTGTTGGAACGTGGTTGGCTATCATATTCCAGATTCAATTCTCGTTTCAAGTCGTTGGTAATAACTGGATATGCCTCCCAGATTCTACTACATATGTATGCATAGTCTTCTTTGTAACTGTATATGTTGTTACCAATGACAACGCGTCCAATATATTTTTCGTCATTCAGGTGTCCAATCTGAGATAGAGGAATATTATATACATGGGTAAGGCCACTATAACTTACCACCATTTCGAAATCGTCCGATACTCGACGATCTTGAATACGGAGTGTGTATTGACAGTATTTTGTCACATTAGGAACATCCTGTTTATTCTTTTGTAGTCTAACATAAAGAATAACATCCTGTATCTTACCTGTAGATACAATAAGCTGTTCCTTGCCCTTAGATTCAAAATATTGGCGTACTCTATGCCTTAGATAATGAAGCCCAAACTTGCGACTTTTTGCGATGTCCACGGATACTATCCAATCCTTATCAGCATTCTCACAGGTGAAATCTGTGTATATGTGCTGATGATCCTTAAGCCTGCCTCTATGCTTATTCCAAAGTTCCATTGGTGCTTCAGCTCTGTGCATGGGGATATCTGTTGGCTTCTTTTTTTCGAGAGAGAAACCCATTTTGATTCCTCCTATACCTGAGAACAACGAAAGAACGTTTATCTTCATTTATTATCTCCTTTACTTCTTAATCTTATACTTCCTGTTCTTATACTCACCCTCAATCTCAAGGATACCTTCATCCACGAGTTGTTTCAGATAGTCGCGGGTTCGTGAAGCTTTGAGTCCGATGGCTTTTGAGACGGTTTTTGAATCTGAAATCTTGTTATCGGCGATAAAATCTGTGATTTGTCGCCGATAATCGTCATTTCGATTTTGATTTTCCGTTTTTGAGTCATTTTTATCACTCCCTTCTGTCTCTTCTGCATTCATCGACGCAATCAGCTCAAACACCTTATGCATCTGGCTATACGCTATCCTGTCCTCGGGTGTGGTCTCGCTCAGACGGGTCAGTTCCTCAGCATAACCGATGGCACGTTGCAAGTCGCCATGCTCCGTCAGATAGTTATACAGGTTGTTCTTCCTGAAGTAGCGTGCCGTCTTTTCATAGTCGGGCATATAGTGCTGCAGGTCTGGCAACACATCCTCGCAACTATCATAATGCTTCATGGAAAGCTGCGGTAGGAAGTGAAGCAGGAACCAGAATTCGGTACACGGGTTGGTCTCAATCCAAATCACATTCCGACTGCTTTTCTTCTTTAACTTCTGATAAGTTGCCATTTCTGCAGGCACCCTGAGCAGACGATCCATATCCACCAGACAAACCACGTAGTCAGTCTCGCGCTTTACATAGTCCTCCGCCAGTTTTGCCATGTGAGGAATATCCGAATGCTGGGGAAAGTCGGGGGCCACCTTGAACTTATAGCGGCAAGCCACGCGCAGGGTTTCAAAGTACCACCACTCGGTTTCTCCCTCGCCTATGATTGCTATACTCTTCTTTACTGCCATGCGTCGTTACTCTGTTTCAAGGTAAATACTTCCGAGGAAAGGCAGGTCCACCAACTTGCCCTGTTTGTAGGCGTTGTATGGATTCATCGTCTTGTGCAGACCAAGTGAACTGAGACGCTTAACTTGCGTGGCTCCCTCCTTGCTCTTGTCGGTAAACCACACTACATCGCGACGGATGAAATCCTCATTCAGCAGGTTGATGTCGTGGGTGGTCATCAGTAGTTGTGACGACCCCTCGCTGTTGGCCAGGAACAGTTTGATGAAATAGGAAAGCAACTCATAATGGATGCTGGTCTCTATCTCGTCAATAGGGATGAAATTGTTCTCATGCAATACATAGTACAGCACGACGGACATACCCAGAAAACGATGCGTACCGGCAGACTCCAGCCCTTCGTGCAACTCGTATTCCCCATCCTCACCTGTATGCCTGAACAAAATGTCATCATACTTGATGGTGCCCCGCTTTAGCATTTCTATCTTGGCCTCCTCAGATATAGGGGCACTCTTGATGGTCTTTTCCATTTCAGGTGTAATGGGATCTTCACGCTCGTCGAGGGTCATGTCAACGATGTTGAAGTCGCTTGCCTTCAACAGTTGGAGCAGGAAACGCTTCTTCTTCCCATCCTTGTCATTCTTGAGTTCGTTTTTCACATCGAACGACAAATAATCCCTTGGGGTCAAGATGTTCTGCATGCCTGAAAGGAAGAAGTCAAACACATCGTTAAGCTTTGAAACGTGAGCATTCGATTGTCCGAAGGCAGCCATCACCGTACAGTTGTTGGTGGTGTTTCCCTCGATAGCACGCTGAGTGGCTTTGTCTATTCCTGCCTTAGCACCGAAAGACACCTCCGTATGATCGGACTCCGGCTGATAAATTCGTTTGTAAAGTGTGGTGGGGCGAGCGCTGGTATATACTATCAGCGACTCGTCGTAGATTCGTTTGCTGTCAAATTCCAGACTTAAGACAAACTTTTCCGCATTCAGCCAGAATGTCATCTGCATGTGCGAATGCTCATCCCTGCTGTGCTTGTCGAGCAGGAAGGGGTAGTAGCCCAAACCGTCATTCTTCGACTCAGGCTTGTCAAGCATAACGCTGCGAAAGTATGACAGGGCTCGGAGCAAGGTGGTCTTACCGCTGGCATTGCTACCATACACGATACCAATCTTCAGGAGTTCCACTCCCTCAGCCACTCTGTGAACGTATTGCCCACGCATATTATCATCATTATTCGGTACAAAACTGATGGTTTGCCGCTCCCTAATGCTGTAGAAATTCTGTACTTGAAACTCCTGTATCATAGTCGTATCATTAAATAATTGAATTTTGAGTGCAAATATACAACAAGAAAGTCGATTTTGCAAATTTAATTGAGAATTTCGTGAAAAAATCACTATATTTTTAAATATAAATAACTTTTTAGAACTTCAAAAACCCCAAAATCGGCGAAATAGTCACTTGCGTTATTTCATCTTATAGGGGCTTTCTTTGACCTAAAGATGCATAGTGTGGCGCTGCAATCTATTAAATAATGTGTAATTTTGTGCAAAAGCGTTTATTATTCAATTTATTTTTTGTACTTTTGCAGTTGGTTCGGGGAGAAATCCGGACTAATGATGCATTGCTTATTGATACGCACTTAACCGAAAGACGTCGGAAATTGATTAGGGAATAGTTCGTTCAAGAGCAGAGGATAGCCTAACGGATGGCATTCTTATAGACCACATCATAACATTGCACACGCTTTGGCGTGTCGCGTTCTTATTTGTGGTCTAGGGGTTCCCAATCCGACGTCTACCCCTCAGGTTAAGTGCATAAGGATGGCTTCACGCCATTTTTGTGTCCTTTTCCTTTTGCAAGTATAGTGTAGAACGGAAAGTAAATGAAGTAATGTTTAAAGTAATATGGGATCCAGCATATAATGGTGTTCGATTGACGATGTCGAGTAAAGGTGATGCGCTTAATGTATCGCCCCGACCTGTATTCTGGGAAGAACTTGATTTGTTGGGATTGAATAAACGTGGGTGGATATATCCCCACGTTGAAGAACCTTTGATGTGGGCTTGTGACCGCAGATATTTCTATAAGGGGCAGTTTGTGCTTGAAGTGAAAGGCGGCAATGTATTTGATGCGCCTGAGGTTATTCAGCAAGAAGGTTATGAAATCCTGACGTTACAACCAGTAGATATGGAACGTTTGCGTTCTCGCAACGAGGACACAATGTTTATTATCGAACACGAAGCAATGGATTTCATCAACCAAACATATCGCCGATATAAGAATATCCGTGAGGTTTCGCAAAAGAATCCTGATTTAGATTTCCAACAACTTGCATCCTCTCTTGAAAAGAAAACCAAAGAAGAACATGTCGTGATAAAGGAAGATTGCGATAGTTTCGATGTAATGCCACTAAGTAAGGCTGAAGAACAAGGGAAAGCTCCTATACTATCAAGCAATACGGACATCTTTGTAACTTCTTTTAGTGGTGGAAAAGATTCTCAAGTTGTTCTAGACTTAGTAACCAGAGTTGTCCCAGCTGAAGATGTTGTTGTTATTTATTCCGATACAGGGTATGAATTGCCACCTTCTCTAAGTTTATACAATGAGGTTAAGGATATATATATACAGAAATATCCAAACCTGAGATTTTTTACTGCAAAGAACCATCAGCCAGTCTTGCATTATTGGGATGAAATTGGCACACCAAGCAGAATACACAGATGGTGTTGTAGTATTATGAAATCTGCACCATTAAGTAAATTACTTAAGGAAATAGTTGGCAACGGAAAACAACCCAATGCCATATTGTTTGATGGTGTTCGTGCAGAGGAAAGTCCAAGTCGCTCATCGCGTTCAAGAATTGGAAAAAACGTAAAGCATAACAAGATTATTAATGTTAGCCCTATTCTCGAATGGAATGCGACAGAGATATATCTTTATCTACTACTCAATGGGCTTCCTATCAATGAAGCATATAGAAAAGGACTTTCGAGAGTTGGTTGTGTAATATGTCCCTATTCTTCTAGCTGGAGCGAGGATTTATGTGGTCAATTATATCCAGAGACTCTTGCTCCATTTGTAAATAAGATACGGGAAGGGCTTGAAAGAAGTAAAACTACAGGAATTGATAATTATATCCGTACGGGAAGGTGGAAAATGAGAGCAGGAGGTCGATACTTGCACACAAACGCAAATGTGAATTTTATGAGTGTTGCGCCTGATTTCAAAGCAATTTTAACTGCGCCAAAAGAAAACTTGTTAATGTGGATGAGGGTTTTAGGTGACATGAACATACATCAAGATGGCAATATTACTGACATTGACCTCAAACATCAAAAACAAATATACAAGTGCCGATTAGAAGAAAAAGACGATAGTCAGGTCTTGGAAGTTTGTGGAATAGACCCCAAAGACGTTGTTTTTGTAAGCCATCTCAAGAAAGTCTGCTATAAAGCTACTTATTGTGTTCATTGTGAAGTCTGTGAAGTTGAGTGCCCAACTGGAGCATTGTCTGTTGTACCAAGAGCCACTATCAATAAAGAAAAGTGTATACATTGTCTGAAATGTATTGATTTCGATGGCAAGGGATGTCATGCTGCAAGTTCCATAAGTACATCTGATACAAGTATAATGACAAATCAGATTAAGAATGTGGCGCAAGGTTCAAAATCAGGAATTAACCGTTACAATGACGGTATGGGAATGCGTGAAAATTGGGTAGAAAAATATTTCGACACATACGAATCGTTTTTCGATAATAATGAACATGGTCTAAATCCAAAATATCAAATACCTCCGTTCATTAATTGGCTTCGTGAGGCTTATATCCTTAATGCAGAGGACAAGAATATTAGTGAAGCAGGACAATATATGGCTAAAGCCTATAGAGCAAAATCAATGATAGTTTGGGAGCTGATTTATATAGGACTATGTTACAATAGTGAAATCTGTTGCTGGTTCCATAGTGCTATCGATTTTAACCGTAGTTATACTCGCGAAGAAATGGATATAATTTTGCAGGACTCATACCCAGAACTTAAGGACAGGACGCTGCGTAATCCATTTAATTCGTTATTAAATACTTTCAAAGAAAGTCCATTGGGGTCTTCCATACCAGTCGGCGTGTTAGGCAAAGAGCAGAACAAGGTCACCTTAATCCGTCAACCTCATGATGGCATTTCACTTGTAGGTTTAGCATATTCACTATATCGATATGCTGAACGTAAAAAGCGTTACTCCCTTAATGTGTCAGAATTCTATGATGAGAATCAGACTGAAGGAATATACCGTCAATTTGGAATCAGTAAAGAAACGCTGGAGAGTCTGCTCCTTTCCTTACAAGAGGAGAGCAATCATGTATTGCGAGTAGAGTTGAACATGGGTCTTGACAATATTATACTACGAGAGGATTTAACCTCCGTTGATATACTAAAGCTGATGCTCTAATTAAAATAAGAAAATCTAAAATATCAAGTAATATGGCTACTAAATATTCAGACTATATCAAAATGCAGGACTTCCTGCCAGTCTACGATATGACTGATGAAACGCCAGAAATGTGGCGAACTTTCATTCCCACCAAACAATTCTGCGATTTGTTAAGCAGAAGTGTAACGGCAATTACATCTTCAGAAATAAGTAAACGTCGTTCAATGTGGGTGCGTGGTACTTTTGGTACTGGTAAGAGTCATGCAAGTAGCGTTGTTCGCCATCTTTTATGCGACCCTGCGACAGAAGTAGATGACTATATCCAAAATCTACCAAACGAATCGTTGAGAGCGAATTTGACAGCCATACGTAAGAAAAAAACTTATTTCCCAGTGGTGTTAAAAGGTGTCGAAGGAGCTTACAATATACCACGCTTCTCTTTGTCAATACAGAAGCAGACGAAGTTAGCGTTGGCAGCAGCAGGTCATAAAGAGATTGTAGTGCATTCAGACTTCGACAAAGCTATCCGCTGGATTGAAGGCCATAAAGCTCGTATTCCTGAGTTGTTAGAATTGAGTGATGAATTGGCATCTGAAGCATCATCATACGAAAAACTATTGGCTAAGCTTCAGGTAAATGACATAGACGTTTTCCTTCATTTAGAGGAAGTCCTGGCTGCTGATGATACATATTTGACTAGCGACAGTATTAGCGATTGGCTTGTAGAAATTGAAAAAGAGATTGAGACAGCCGGTATCGCTAACGGTTTGATTATATTTTGGGACGAGTTCACAAGTGTGATGGACACGTTGAAGAGTGATCGCATTAATGTGTTGCAAAATATCGCAGAAAAGTCACAGAACAACAATGTTTTCCTTTATTTGATTTCCCATAGGACTGAAAGTTCCAGTCTTGACACAAAAGGTAAGGACATTACGAAAATGAGTGACCGTTATGATAGCGTCGACTATCAAATGGACGAAATATCCACGTATCTCATATTACGTCACACCTTCACAATCCCTGATACTTCAAAGTTAGCAATGACAGCATGGGAAGTGGCCAAGAAATTAGACGTAACCCTCTATGACTATCTGTGTGAAAGTAGCTCGACAGAGGAAAAAGAGCATATCCACAACTTGTTCCCGCTGCATCCATATACCGCATTCCTTTGTTCTAAGATGTCGAACATCATGGGGTCTGCTAATCGTAGTGTCCTAAAATTCATGAACGACGAGCAAAATGGTTTCAAAGGATTCATTGGTGACGAAAACAACTACGCACAGAAGATGATGCTAACGGCTGACTGGTTGTGGGATTTCTTCTATTCTGAGTTTAATAACGATGCACGTTGTTCTGCATTTACTAATGTCTATATGAGCAATTTGGCTCGTGTGGAGAAAATGGGCGACGATTATGTACGCGTGTTTAAAGCCATACTCCTCTTAAATGCTCTTGGTGTGCGATTTGACAAGAAGCAATCACCAGAAAAATATGCTCCCAATGAGAGAAATCTTCTCTTTATCTTCTCAGGAGACCGTTGTGAAGATAAGATGGAAAAAATTCTCAATTGGCTGGATGAGAGCAAGATTGTAGCACGCGATATCTTTGGCGAGTTCAAAATATCGGTTTCATCTTATAACCCAGTTGAAATTAATCAGGAAAAGGCAAAAGTCACTACCCAATACAAAATGGCGGTAGACTACCTGAAATACAATGGTCGTAGTATGGCAGAGATAGGCGTTAACTTCTTGGTTGGAGATCGCCTATTCCGCAAATGCGAACCACAGTTCTACTCATGTGAAGACCAAGAAGCTATTCTGCGTAGTAAGTTGAACAAATATACACGCGAGAAGCCCAATTTCCTTCATGTCTGTGTTTTCTATTCTATTACAGACGAGTCGAGAGACATGATGGAAAACAGAGTGAAGGATTTCTCTGAAGAGTTTGAAAACACTATTTTCATCATCCCTTCAGAAGTATTTACAACGACTGCCCAGAATCATTTTATTGATGCTGTAACACAGGCGAATGTAAGCCGTTCGCATTTTAACACAGACGATGCCAGCCAGTTTGAGAACGCTGCAAAAGAATATATTGCGAAGTGGAAGACTCGAATGATGAACGGCACGTACACATTATACTTTAATGGTAAGCGTAGTTCTGAAGGCATATTCAACAATATTTATAGCATTATCAATAAGAAATTCAGCGCCCAGGTATTCCCCCGTGGCATGGAAAGTGTAAAGGCGTTGCAAAACGAGCCTGTTACTTTCTTTGCTAATAAGAATTATAAGGCCCTTTCGTTGCAAATGCTCCAAAAGCGTACACGTGACGAGTTGTTGAATTTTGGCGGTTCGAGCAGACCGGCCAAGAAAATATTCTTAGATGGCGAAAACAACCTTGTTAATGATGCCTGTGAATTGACTGACGCAGCATTAGCAGGAGATTCTTGGCTTGTCGCTATTTGCAAAGAGGTTGATAGTTTGATTGCTGCAGCTAAGAAACGATATGCAGACCGCTTCTCATTGAGCGACATATTAGAGCCTCTCATTCGTGAACCATTTGGCCTGTTCGCAAATCAGGCAAACTACGTTGCGCTCTCGTATGCACTACGAAAGCATAAGGAAGACTTGTTTAATCCCAGTACATCTCAGCCTGTTGGTGACGAGAAACTGAATGATATGATTGAGATTCTTCTCAAGATGTGGGATAATGGCAGCAGCGAGACCAGTAATAAGTTGCTTCTTCGTTTTGGTTCAGCTGAAGAGCGAAATCTAACAAGTATTCTTGGGGAAATCTTTAATCTGAGCGTTGTAAAGGGTGTAAGCCTAAGTGACCTCAAAAGTCTAAATTATGCGAAATGGAGTATCACGGAGTTTTGTAAGCAAATAGCAAAATATCCGTTGTGGTCTTTACTCTATTGCAGCAAGATAGATGAGAAAGAGGCTTGCGCCGAAGCCATCAAGGATTTAATCTCACTCTTTAATCAAGATAGTTATTCACTCGACAAAATCAAATCTCTATATCATGAGATAAAAGAAGTTGGCCAAGTAGATTTATACAAACTATGTACAAATTCTGCCAACTACCAGGAAGGCTTTAAGAATTTTATCAACAATATTAAGGATGTTGAACTTCAACCCGAATGGTGGGAGGAACTTGAAGAGGAGCTGGGACATTTACAATCAGAGATAGCTTTTCGCAGAGAGGAAGATGTACGTTCCGCTGTAATGTCTTTCTATATCAATAAGATTAAGAAACCTGAACCAATGCCCATGCCTGGGGAAATGGCAGCAGAGCCAGACCCAATACCGACTCCTATACAAGCAAAGCCAGATGATATTAAGATGGCCAAGACATTGGTTCGCGAACAAACCATGCCAAGCATGATGTGGCAGAAGGTTATACTTGACTTGATAGAGGAACACCCAGAAGTTTCTCAATTCCTGATATCATATCTTGGAAGCTAAAATCGAAAGGTCATGGATTCCGCAGAGAAAATAACCGTTTTTAAGTCCTTTGAGGATTTGACTCGTGAAATTATCCGTGATAAGGATAATGGCGATATGTTGGCACAGCGATATGCCATTCGTTTTATCATGCTCAACAATTTCAATGAGTTTAAGAACTTAGCGAAGTTTATGGCAAACATCGGGGTTGAAGCATTGGATTTGGAAACGCTCATAGATGATGGCGAAGATGACACTTGGATAACCAAGGACACCTTGAAAGCAGCTATGAAGGAATGCAAAGAATCAACCTTTGTATCTCCTTTCTCTGAACTTGTACGCTTTTACAACGATGATGATTTTCGCGGGTTCTTCAATGAGATAATGCTTCTTGAAGACATACACCATCCAAAGAAACGCATCTATGTCCCGCTTATTGGACTACAAAATCGTTTTACTGACTTCTTAAATCATTTTGCACGTATACAAGAAAGTGCCCCTATCTGGCGATATGACGCAGAGCCACAATCGGTAGAGGTTTTCTTTGCCAAATACAAAGACTTTAAGCTGCCAAGTGGTGAAATACAATGTCAACTGGATTCATTGAGAGATTGGTTAAAGTTCTGGAAGGTGCAAGCCCCGCAGGAACGTATTGTTTGTACCTCGGTTCCTATCTCTGCAAAATTCAAGTACTCAAAACCAGACAATATTTTCAACTTTACCAAGATTGGAAGTGCATACGAGTTTATGACCATGTTTTTGGAGCTGTCATTTCCATTTGAGTACGTTGAGGAAGAGAGAGAATATTGGGATCAATTGATGGATAGCCTCGATAGAAAAGACACATCCTCATTTGGCTTTGAGTCGTATGCACGTGCATATTTTAATAAAGTTTCTCTTACGGCTTCTGATGTTATTTCAGAATGGTTGAACTCCAATAACACAGCCTATCATCGCTGGCTTTTGAAGAAGTACGTTTTATACACCCAGTTTAAGGACTCATCCCCTTATTTGGCAATGTGTGTAGATAGTATTTCTGACCTATACGATGCACATCAACTGGCTTCGCTCATTGCAACGAGAATTCTTTATGACCTTCCAATTAAAGACAGAGATACATTTGCTGCTGAGCGAAGAACAATTATCGTTGATAATGCCAAAACCTTCTTGGAGGCAATAAGCCTTGATGAACAGAATTGGCTATTTGAACGTACAAAGGAATTGTTCCAGCAATCAGAAGATTTAAGTGCTGCCTTAAATGTCTGCACAGGTGTTTTCGACTACGAAAAGATACTCCTAATGGGTTGGTATGCACATTATCCAAACAATTCTAAGCTTAGAGAAACCATAAAGGTGTTCTACCCTGAATTCCTTGCTTACATCACATCTGTGAAACCTTCGCACTTCAGAACGGAGAATCAATGGAGTATAGACTATATTGCTGCGTATAAGCAGGCAAAACTAGCAGACAAATATACAGATGACATTATACATTTTATCAAAGAAAAGAATGATTCTGCCAAAACATTTTATAAGTGGTTCTACGAGTTTGAAAATTCCCATAGCCTTTTAGCAGAAGTCAGTTCGACTCCTGTATATGAGCCAGATAAAGTTTATTGGATAGATGGCTTAGGAGCTGAGTTTCTGTCTTATTTACTGTACCTGTTAGAAAAGGAGCAGAGCAACATGAAAGTAGTCCGTTCTCAAATAGTACGTTCTGACATACCTTCATCTACTTTCCATAACAGGTTTGAAGGCGAAACGGTAACCAAGTTTGGCGCTTTGGATGAATTAGGCCACGATTCCCATCTTTACAAATACTTGTATACACTAAAAGAGGAATTGTCTGTACTTAAAGAGATTATCCATGAGATTGTTGGAAGCAGCAAAAAACAGCCTTGTACTGTAGCCATCGTTTCAGATCATGGTCTAAGTTGCATGTCGAGAAAGGCACCATCTAAAAAGTATGATGGTAAATTTGAGCATGAAGGACGTTACATTAAAACAACTCAGGATGCATTATCAGACCCAGATTATTTAGTTCACCAAAACGAAACGGATGGCGAATACTATAAAGTAGCCCTTACACATTCTTCATTGTCTAAGGCACCTACTCATCAGGTTCATGGTGGATGTACACCAGAGGAAGTGTTGGTTCCTTTCCTTCTACTCTCCAATAAGAATGTGCCAACGCAAATCAAGTATGAGGTAAAGATGTCTAATGAGGATATAATGCTTTCTAACCCAGCAGTCAGACTGACTGTCATACCTGAACCAACAGGGGTGACTCTTACGTGTGAAGGCAAGAATTATAAGATGGATCGTGTTGGTACTCAATGGTCTGCTTTGTTGCAAGATATGACAGAAGGGAACCATGTAATAGACATCAAACCCGATGGCGCACCGAGTCATCAATTTACTATTAAGGTTGTAGGCTTGAGTGGAAATTCAGATATTAACGAAATGTTCGAACTATAAATATGAGTGCAATAGGAGAAAAAATAAGGCAAGTCTTTGGCTCTGCTGCCGTGTATAAGAACCCTGCCAATTACGATATCTTTAGTGGAAGAAATCTTCCTTCGTTTGTCAAGGACTATTTGATTTCGACGCACATTGCTCCAGACGGCTCTTTTAAACGAGCAGAGCTATCGCGATTTCTTGATGCGCATATTCCAAGTGATAATAGCGCTATCAGGGCCAGATTACGTAGGGGTGAAACGCTAACGCTACTGACCCGCTTCGTGGTATCAACCAGTTTGGCGCAGAACAAGACAAGTTTCCAGATACCAGATATGGGTATAAAGGCATCTGATACGCTGATACCTGATTACCTTATTGAAGAATATCCTGATGATTTGATTGATGGCGAGAAATGGGGAATCATGAAGATTGTCTATATTCAACCTCAAGAGCGTGAGGCAGGACACGTAGAAATGGTGAAGTTTAAGCCATTCCGTCCCATGCAGAAACTTGACATCAATTATATCAGGCAATGCCGTGCCCAGTTTACATTAGAGGAATGGGTGGATGTCTTAATCTCTGCAATGGAATACACTCCATCTGCGTTTAAGAATATGACGCAAAAACTGGAGTTTCTGACTCGACTGTTGCCCTTTATTGAACCTCGTTTGAATTTAATAGAACTGGCACCAAAGGGAACTGGTAAAAGCTATGTGTTTGGTAATTTGTCAAAGTTCGTCTGGCTTGTCAGCGGTGGTAAGGTTTCCCGTGCTAAACTGGTATACGACAAATCAACCAAAGCTCCTGGTATTATGCGTTTCTATGATATGGTAGCTTTTGATGAGATTCAGACCATCACGTTCTCTGACAATACAGAGATGCAATCATTCTTGAAAAACTATCTGGAATTTGGTAAGGCAACTATTGACAACTATGAATTTATGTCAGAGTGTGGCTTAATGCTGTTGGGTAATATACTGTTGTCAGAAAACAACGAGCCTCTGAGCTACAAGTATTTCTCGGCCTTACCAGAGGTGTTTAGGGAATCTGCCTTATTGGACCGCTTTCATGGCATGATTGAGGGATGGCTATTGCCCAGAGTAAATGTTGACATGGCCCTTCACGACTGGACTCTAAATGTTGAATTTTTCTCAGAGGTGCTACACCAGATGCGTACAGAGTCAGTTTATTCGCATATCGTTGATGAAGCGATTGAAGTACCTAACGGGGCTGATATGCGACATACAAAGGCGGTAAAGAAGGTTGCCACAGCATATATGAAATTACTGTTTCCCCATGTAACTACTATAGAACAGTTAGATTGGGATGATTTTAATGCATTCTGCTTGCAACCGGCTATTCGTCGCCGTGATATAGTACGCCAGCAATGTAGTAACATAGATGCAGAAGCATCGTTCTCGAAACCGATACCTGCTTACACGATAAAACAACATTGATAAATATGACGACGAAGGAAGAACTCGAACTGGTGTTGCAAATTATGAAAAAACATGATTTGCCCATGAGTCCTATCCTTGAATATGCTATTCAGGAGAAATTAGATGGCAATACGTCATCTACTACACTTCCGCAGAAGAGTACTCCAGTCGAAGAAACAGCCAATGTTGTTACCAACACTTCGTATGTAGATACCTTTAGAAATTTGTCAACAGGAGTTCAGAATGGAAAGAAGTTGCCTCATAAAGCAGTCTTGTTATTAAGTATTTTGAATTTAGTTGATAATGGTACAATAGCGGAAAACATAATTCATTTGGATAAAACTATTGCAAATACTTTCGCCAGCACATGGGGAGATTATCTGCATAATAACAAGATTCCCTCTGTATGGATACCTTTTTGGTATATGAAGAGTGGACCTTTCTGGCATTTTAAAGCGTTGGAGGATGAGAACATCTTGCATAATCTCTTATGCTTTGCAGGTCATCCGTCGGTTGGTCAGATGCGTAATGTCATAAAATACGCTTATGTCGATGAACAACTGTTTTCTCTTATGCAAAATAGAGAAGATTGTTCAAAATTGAAGGAAGCCCTTATAGAAACTTATTTAAGATAATGGAGAGAGTATGAAAGAGAGAGAAGAGCTTGAACTTATACTGAATCTCATTAGGAAATATAATCTTCCGCTGAGTCCTATCCTTGAATATGCCATTCAAGAGAAGATGGAGGAGTATCCTGAGACATCTACCGCAGATGACGAAGAAGTATCATTCACAGAAAACATTTCTATTGAGGCAGGTATTGAACCACCGCTACAATCCTATCATGACGAACAAAAATCTACTATAGAGGGCTATTCTCTACAAAACCAAGGGAACCATTGCTATATTATAAATGATATAGGCGAGAAGGTCTTTTCTTCAAGTGGTCGACTTACGATTATAGAAGGTGAATTCTATAGAGTTAGCTATACCTATTCTTTCATTTCTATGAATTTAGTCAAGAAAGATGAAAGGGAACTGTATGTTTTAGGAAAAAGGATTCTAAATGCGCATCATCGTTCTCCTCTATATACAGCACTTGATGAACATGAATATTTAAACCAGATTAAATCTATCAGATTTGATTATAATACAGAAGAATATCATGTGCAAGTTGATGGTAGGTGGTATGGAAGTTCTGGGTACTTCGCAGATTTCGATCAGAAAGGAACGGAGGATGGTTCAAAGAATATTGCTGAAGAATCACATACAGCCAAGCCTGCTAATGACCTAAAGATTGTTGATTTTGGTGAGAGGTCGATTGCAGTCATTGGAGACACAAAACCTCATAAAGATGCTCTCCGGGCAATGGGTGGATACTTTATGATTCGAACCCAGTGGGGCCCTGCATGGACTTTCCCTAACAAAAAACGTGAAAGAATTAAGGCTTATATTGATGGTGATACTTCGGTTGTAGACCACTGGGAAGATAGTAGTCAAGAAGAATCACTTAAAAGAAGTTCCCCTCGTTATATAATACATGTAAAATATCCGAACGGGAGTGAATTTAGTAGTAATCTCGTATGGGAAACTTTAGTTGATGTTGTAAACTATGCAGGGCCAGAACGTGTAAAACAACTAAATATAATCTGTATGGGGGATAATCTTGTTTCATCACGTTTAAATGATAACCCAATATACAGAACCGCTCAGAAAGACATTGGGCGGGGGCTGTATGTTTGTACTTACTCATCAACGGATACCAAGTTTAAACAGATTGAGAAAATCAATCAAGAACTTCAGTTAGGATTAATCGTAGAGAAAGTATATATTGATGAGAATGGCAACTCGCAAGTAAAAAAGGAGGATGAACCCTATACATGGGAACAATTGAAGTCAGGCTCACGTGATAGAACAAAATACTCATTTGAAGGAGGCCAATTATTAAGCAAACGACGTTTTGTGCTTGAAGTCGTCAAATACTATGTGCGTTGTCACCCTCAAATATCATATGAAAGCTTGATTCGTGTGTTTCCTGCTACATTACATTCCAACAAGTCAAATGGTGTAATTAAGCGTTATAATGACGTGGCAAAACAGGTCGCACTAAATCCCGATGTACGAAACCGTTTCTTTATGAAAGATGATGAGGTTATAACTCTTTCCAACGGAATGAAAGTTGTAGTCCATAATCAGTGGGGAGATGATTTCGATAAATTCCTTAAAGTTGCAGAAAGTCTATATTCAGTCAAATCAAGTGACGAGAGTTATGTTCAAAGTGTCTATCCCGCCTCTGGCATAAATAAAAGTAAGCCATTAGCTAATTCTGTTGAATCAAAAGAAGACAAGCGAATTGGATATACTGTAAGACTATTCCCCTCACAGTTGAAAGGTGTGATAGTGAGGGTAAGAAAAGATTCCAAAGGATTGAAGAAACTTGTAGTCAAAACAACAAATGGAGACACAGTAGAAGTCGATGACTTACCTTATTTATATGAGGTGTTGAAACGTAATTAAGATTTTAAATTTATCTAGCAACCCCACCGTTGGCAAAGAGCAGACTGCCAAGGGCGGGGTTTTGTATGAGGGGAGGATGTTCAGCCGTTGGCTATAAGCCGATTGCCAGTCATGTCGTACCTGACAGGATGGACGAAAGAAATGGTTTCTCCATCGGAAACGGCAGATGTATCGATGCCGCGACGCTGGAACTCGTCAAGGAGTGCCTGGTCGTGATAGGCACGCATACCAGTCCAGCCGGTATTACCTACCTGATGATTGAATACTGTTACTAACTCGGGAATCTGCATGTCTGCGAACTGCAGGGCATACTTGGTGTAATAAATGTGCTGTTGCATAACTTGGAATGTTTTGAAGTTTATAAATGCTTCCGCATCGTACTGACCACCGTGGTTTCCAAACTCGGTTGGCGAGTCACCCTTTCGGGTACTGCTCTTGATGCTTCGGGTGCAAAGTTACGAAGAAAAACTGAAACGACAAAAGAATAATGCAAAAACCTTCATGGAGTCTTCTCTCCCTCTTCTTGGTGTCTTCTTACCCTAACGAAAGACTACGGAACGCCAACGCTACGCCCTTGCTACGATATACCAACGTCGAACCAACGACCTTCCAACTTTTCTATTGACGAAAGGACTGCCAGAAGTGCCGAATAACAGGCAAAAAAGTCGCTTTCGGAAAAAAGTGAAATTTTACCCGCAATTTGTGTTACGACAAGTTGCGGGTTTCTTCGTACCTTTGCACCCAGAGTTTAATCAAACAATAATGAATATGCAGACAATCAAATTGAACAACGGCGTGGAAATGCCACAGATGGGTTACGGAGTGTTTCAGGTGTCGCCTGAAGAGTGTGAACGTTGCGTAAGCGATGCCTTGGAGGTGGGCTATCGGATGATAGACACAGCACAGGCTTACCAGAATGAGGAGGGCGTGGGCAATGCCTGGAAGAAGAGCGGCATACGGCGCGAAGACTTGTTCCTCGTATCGAAGATATGGTTTACGAACTACGGCTACGAACAAGCCAAGGCCAGCATCGACGAGAGTTTGCGCAAGATGCAGACCGACTATCTTGACCTAATGCTGCTGCACCAGCCTTACGGCGACCGCTACGGGGCCTACCGTGCCTTGGAGGATGCCTATAGGGAAGGTAAACTACGGGCTATCGGTGTGTCGAACTTCTATCCAGACCACTATATCGACCTGTGCGCCCATTTCGACGTGGTGCCTCAGGTGAACCAGATAGAGACGCACGTGTTCTGTCAGCAGGTGGAGAGCCGCAAGTATATGGACGAACTGGGCATCGCCCACATGTCGTGGGGACCGCTGGCTGAGGGTAAGAACGGGTTCTTTCAGAACGAGACGCTGATTGCCATTGGCGAGAAGTATGGCAAGACGGGACCTCAGGTGGCTTTGCGCTATCTGTTGCAGCGTGGTGTGATAATCATTCCGAAATCGAGTAAAAAGGAGCGCATGGCGCAGAATCTCGACCTGTTCGACTTCACACTGTCAGAGGAAGACATGACGGCCATCCTGCAGCTCGACACGGCACAGCCGCTCATCATGCCGAGCCACCACAGCCCTGAGATTACCAAGTGGTTCATGTCGCTGTTACCCAGAAAGTAAAAGCTATGTGCTATAAAAAAAGATTGATTTCTGTATTATGCTCGGTTGTGGCTGCCGTTTCAGTTATGGCGCAGACCGCAGATGATAATGGTCCAGTACTTACGCCAAACCGTTTCGGGTTGGTGTATGAGGATGCCATCAGCGAGAACGTGGCAGGAAGGGTAAACATCCAGCGGGTGAACTACACGGTGGATGGCATCGATGTGGTGGCCAATGTATATACCCCGGCAGACTACAACCCGAAGAAGAGCTATGCCGCCGTGGTGGTGGCACATCCGAACGGTGGCAGCAAGGATCAGGTGGCTGGACTCTATGCCCAGCGGCTTGCAGAGGCGGGAATGATAACCATCGCCTTCGATGCCCGTTATCAGGGTGAAAGTAGCGGCGAACCTCGACGCACAGACAAACCATTCCTGCGCATGGGTGACATCATGGGAGCAATCGATTATATCCAGCAGTTCCCCGGTGTAGATAGAGAGCGTATCGGTGCCTTCGGCATCTGCGGCGGTGGCGGTTATACGTTTGCCACGGCTCAGGTAGATAAGCGCATTAAGGCCGTGGGTACGCTGAGTCTGTTCAACACGGGTGATGTCAGACGCAACGGCTATATGCGCACACAAATGAGCACCACCCGCGAACGACAGCGCGAGGTGAGTCTGGCCCGTCAACGTGAAGCGGCTGGCGAGGAGCCTGAAATGGCAGGATTTATGAATTGGACACCCGAAGAGGCACGACAGATCAAGGTGGACCTCTATCGCGACGGCTATTTCTACTATAGCGTGACTCACCGCAGTCCCAATGCACCGGGCACTTACCTGAAGAGTTCGTTGATGGACATGATGGCATGGGACGCTACCGACCATGCCGACCTGATTGACCAGCCTCTGCTGATCATCGCTGGTGAAATAGCAGACAGCCGCTATATGTCGGAGGAAGCCTTTGCAAAGGCCAACGGAACAGCAGACAAGGAACTGTTTATCGTACCTGGTGCCACGCACATCCGCACATATTTCGTCAAGGAATATGTGGAGAAGATAGCAGCCAAAATTCAGAATTTTTTTACACAAAAACTATAGACGGCAATGAGAAAACTGATGGGATTCATAGCAACTCTGCTGATGACGGCCTGCATGGACGCAAGTGAAGTGAGTGCTCAGACAGCAGGCGGAGGGACTGTTGTCCGCGATGTGAGCATACAGAGCACGGTACTGGGGCGCGAGATGCTCTACTCGGTGTATCTGCCCGCAGGCTACACGTCGTCGAAGCAGTACCCCGTGCTTTACCTGCTGCACGGCTACGGTGGCGACCAGAACGACTGGTGGGTGTTCGACGATATGGCCAACGATGCTGATGCTATGATTTCGTCGGGCGAGATACCAGAAATGATTATCGTCACACCCGACGGCGGTACGTGGATGTATATCGACAACTGTTACGGCAACGGCATCAACTACGAGCAGTATTTCTTCCAGGAACTGATGACAGATGTCGAGTCACGCTACAGCATACGGCGCGAGCGTGGGTCGCGGGCCATCGGCGGTTTCTCGATGGGAGGCTACGGAGCCTTGCGCTACGGTGTGTTGCGCCACGACCTGTTCTGCTATGTCTATGCCATGAGTTCGGTAATCGGTGGTTACGGGGCTACGGACATGGGCGACATCATTACCAGTTACAGTCCGTCTGAACTGCCCGGTATCACGCTGGAGTGTGGTGACCGTGACTACTTCACCTACGACAATCGTGAGTTCTCCGCTCTGCTCACCCGGCTCGGCATCAATCACGAACACATTGAGCGCAGTGGCGGTCACGACTGGACGTTTTGGAGCGCATGCACGCCAAAGATTCTGCGCAAGGTGGGCGCACTGTTTCGTGAAGGAACCACAAGTATAGATAACGTCCGCATCACAGTCCGCAAGCCGCAAGGTATTTATTCGCTCGATGGTCGCCGGCACAATAGTTTGAAACGTGGAGTGAACATCGTGGACGGCAGGAAGGTCGTGATTAAGTGAGTGCCATGCAAGCTTGCTTGCAGATGGCCGAACGTGAGCGAGCTCGAACGAAGTTCAAGATAATGATTCGGTAAAAAGTGAAAGAATCCCCGTAATTATTGTCAAAATAGTTGCGGGGATTCTTCGTACCTTTGCACACAGATTCAAAACATATACGCAATATGAGAAAGAGTTATCTTTTCGGCGCATTGGCTGTAGCAGCCGTCGCCATCGCAGCAATCAGCTGCACGGAGCAAAAGCAGGAGCCGCAGGGCTTGGTGATTGAGAAGCAGGGCGTGTTCTCGTCTGGTGGACGGGTGACGGAGGCCATTCCGGGCGAGTATGACCCGACACAGAACTGGCTCGACCAGGAGCGCAAGGGCACGACGACACACGTGGATCATGCCAACACAATGTATCAGATTCCGGCAGGTGGCAGTGGCACGCCAATGGTATTCCTTCATGGCTACGGACAGACGCGGACAGGCTGGCAATCTACTCCCGACGGGCGCGAGGGATGGAGCGACCTGTTCCTGAAGAAAGGCTACTCGGTGTTCCTCGTTGACCAGCCGCGACGTGGTGCTGCGGGGGCTACGGAGCAGATTGTCAACGACCCGGGCGATGTAGCTAATGGTAAATTCAAGGTGGGCGAACAGGCTTGGTACACCCACTTCCGCATAGGTCGTGTGGCTCCTGAGCGTTACGAAGGCTCTCAGTTCCCCGAGGGCGACGAGGCTTTAGAGGAGTTCTTCTGCCAGATGACTCCGAACACGGGCAACTATGACGAACCTTTGTTCGGCAAGGCACTCACCGCGGTGCTGAAGGATGTGCAGACGATGACGGGCAGGAAGAGCATCTATGTGACTCACTCGCAGGGCGGTCGCGTGGGTTGGGCGACGGACACGGACAACATGGCAGCCATTATTGCCGTAGAGCCTGGCTTCGCTCCCGAGGTGGGCAGCGACACCTACAAGAAATTCGTGGCTGCGAAGATTCCCATGCTGTTCCTCTTTGGTGACTACATTGAGAATGGACCCGAAGACATCCAATCGACAGGTTTCTGGAAAATGGTGCTCCAGCAGTGCCGCGACTTTGCCAAGCAGTACAATGCTGACGGAGGCGACGCCACGGTCATCTATCTGCCCGAGAAACATATCTTCGGCAACAGCCACTTCATGTTTCAAGAGAAGAACAATGCTGAGATTGCCGACCTCGTGGCTGGATGGTTGAAAGAACATAATTTGTAAACGGAAAGAATACAATGAAGAAATTAGTATTAACCCTGTGCTTCCTCCTGACGGTGGGCGGCGCAATAAAAGCAGAAACAAATATGGAAACTCAAAAGGTGGTATTCGTCAACAAACAGTTAGGTACGCGGATGGCAGGACTGCTTCGCCTGCCCGCAGGTTTTAATCTCAGTCAGAACTATCCCGCAGTGGTGGTAACAGGACCTATGCTGTCGGTGAAGGAGCAGGCACAGTCGGTATATGCAGAGCGGCTGACGGCAGCAGGCTTCGTGACGCTGGTGTTCGATGGCACATACTTCGGCGAAAGCGAGGGCGAGCCGCGTCAGCAGGAACTGCCCGACGTGAAACAGAGCGACATTGAGGGGGCTGTGGACTTTCTTGTGAGTCTTCCTTATGTCGATAACAACCGTATTGGCGGACTCGGCATCTGCGGGAGTGGCTCGTATATGTCGGTTGCCGGTGTGAAGGAGCCTCGGCTGAAAGCCATTACGGCTATTGTGCCCGCCATAGCCGACATCTCGAAATCTGCCATGTCTGGATTCTTCCGTCCCGAAGACGAGGTGAAAGCCGCTAAGGAAGCCTACGAGAAGGGCAAGGGCGGACTGATGCACCTTAACTTCATGCCGCGAGCCTTCGACGAGGGAGCCGCCTATTACTATAGTTCTCGTGGCACACATCCCCGCTGGTCGAACCAGGTGGTGGCGTGGAGCCAGCTGGAACTGGTGAAGTACAACGTGGTCAGCATCATGAAGGATATGAAGAAGCCCTACCTCGTTATCACGGGCGAGAACGCCTGGAGCCGCGAGGCATCGACTGAGGTTTTCAATGCCGTGCCCCATACCCAGAAGGAGATGTACGTCATCCCAGAGGCCAGCCACTTCGATATGTACGACCTCGCTCCGTTCGTCAGCGAAGCATTTGAGTTTATTATTCCGTTCTTCAATAAGAATCTCTGAACAGATGAAAAGATTTGACTATGAATTTCCTGTCCGAATCCACTTCGGACAGGGATGTTTTGAGGACTCGCTGAAGAAGGAGTTACAGAAATATGGAAAGCGTGTGATGCTGGCATACGGTGGCGGTTCGCTGAAGCGCACGGGACTGTATGACCGTATTGTGACGATGCTCAATGAGGCTGGGAAGACAGTGACGGACTTTGGTGGCATCATGCCTAATCCCACTTATGCAAAGGTGCTGGAGGGCGCAAGGTTGGCTCGTGAGCAGGATGTCGATTTCATCCTTGCTGTGGGTGGTGGCTCGGTGAGCGACTGCTGCAAGATAGTCTCGGCACAGGCTCGGCTCGACAGCGACATCTGGGACTATGAATATGCGGAGCGCAAGATTCCAACCGAATTTATCCCGCTCGGAGTCATCGTGACTGCCAGCGGCACGGGTTCGGAACAGAACAATGGAGCCGTGATTACGAATGAGGAAAAGAAACAAAAGAGTCCGCTCTGGGGCAGCTTCGCCGACTTCGCCATCCTCGACCCTGACCTGACGAAGACGGTGCCGATGAAGCAGGTCATCAGCGGAGCCTTCGATACGCTGAGCCATTGTATGGAGACCTATTTCGGCCACCCGCACACATGCAATCTCAGCGATCGCATCAACGAGGCCGTGCAACGTAGCGTCATCAAGAACCTGAAGGCCCTCATCGCCAATCCTGATGATGACTTTGCCCGCTCTGAACTGATGTGGGCATCGGCGATGGGTGAAAATGGCATTCTGAAACTTGGCAAGGTGACTGATTTCCAGTGCCACATGATAGAGCATCAGCTTGGAGCCTATACCGACTGTAATCATGGTCAGGGATTGGCTGTACTACACCCAGTCCTCTATCGACATATCTACAAGAGCGCAGAAGAAAAGTTCCGTCGTTGGGCGCAGGAAGTATGGCTGGTACAGGATGCCGACGAGGGCATTGACTTCCTTGCCGACTTCATCCGTGAGGTAGGTCTGCCCACCACCTTTACCGAAATGGGTATAACCCTTGATGATGACACCATCCGCGCCATTGCCGAAAGCACCGTCATCACCCCCGGCTGCTGCAAGCAGCTCACCGCTGACGAGATTGTGGTGATACTGAACGAGTGTAAGTGATAGTTATGTGTTAATTGAAGAAATATAAATAGCCTGAACCATTTGCGTGTTCAGGCTATTTGTATTTCATTCCAGCATTTTCCTTATTTTGTCAGACTCCATCATTAGTCTCTTTGCTGTGCTGTCTTTCTTCGCTACTTGTTGTTCCATCTCATAACGACGGCGAACAGAATCCTCATAGTTGATGACGAACTGCTGGCACTGGCGGATGCCGTCCTTATTGCCTGCCCAAACATTGCGCTCCAGCCATATCACATTGGCGTTGTTGGCGGGTAGTGTAGCCCTTAACGCCCGATACTTCCACCCCGCTAATTGCAGTTCTTCTATCTCTTTTGACTGGTCGTAAATCTTACTTGTCAGTAGGAACATACAGAAGAAAATGACAATGCCGATACCCACTAACCACCACGTTTTAGTTGTCAAGTCGTGGGTGACTTTCCTGTTCTGTGGCTTGCTAAGTTGATCCAGAATGTCATGCTTCAACTTGTGGATTTCATCAGCCAAACCACAATCATCCTTGTTGGCAGATGCCTGGACTTCCTGTTTGATGGTAGCCATCAGTTCCACCTTTTCTTTCTTCTGGCGGTCAGACAGAATCTCTTACAACTGAACTGGCTCTGGGTTCCATTGATAGTCACCCTGCCCATTACAGGCACTACGCCATTCTTTTCCTTACCTCTGTTCACGTAGAACAATACCGAAAATGTGCTTCTGCTCATGTTTCTTACTCGTTTTCAATTTCCGGCAGCAAAACTACTATCTTTTCCTGGTGCTGTCGCTATGCAAAATACAGCAGTTTGCGGAATCAGAAACGGGTGGTGAGAGGTGCGTCGTTCAGCCCTATATTGCCTGTCCGATTAACGAAGTTTAACTGGCTCCCAAGACCGTTCCGTGGGTTACGGATAAGAGACCTAACAACTTCTTTATTCCTCCCAAATTTGCATTCAGCCTAAAACTGAACTTCCTCATTTTTCCCCTGATTGCCTTTTATTTACGCGCTTTCTGCGTTAATTCTCCAAAATCCTCTTTCGTTACAGACTTTTTTCGTAACTTTGCAGTCAAATTGATAACAACTAAAATATGACGGATATGGAAGAAAGAGAACTGAAAGCGGAAGATATTCCAATGGGCTATCCATTGTGTTTCAATAGTGATTGTGCGGATAAGGACAAGTGCATGCATTATCAGGCCAGGCTGCTGATGCCCAAAGATCGATACAGTGGCTCGGCTGTCTATCCTACAGCCTGGGAGGATGGCAAGTGCCGATGTTTCCGTGAGAAGAAACTGGTGAAGAAAGCATGGGGCTTCACGAAACTCTATGATAACGTGCCTCATTGGCAAAGGGCTGAGGCTCGCCAGTGTGTGCATGCATTATTCGGCGGCGGGAATGGGCCGTACTATCGAGTGCATCACGGTCAGAATCTGCTTTCGCCCCAAAAACAGGAGGAGATTTTGAAGGTCGTTGCCATGTTTGGAAGCATTGAGGGCATTGAGTTTGATCATTATGTGACAGATTGGGACTTTGAATAAAATGAAATTTTAATTTTCCTCTACTAAAATGCGCGTATATTGCTGTTTATAAGCGGTTTAGCTAAAATTCTGCATCTACTTACCATCTACTTTGCTTCTATTTTACCTCTACTTTGCCTCTATTATTCCTCTGTAAATAGGAAAAAGGCGTAATGCTGTCCTTAAGGTGATTCAAGATTCAAGATTTCCATTAGGTGGAAGAACTGTTCCCACGTTGGGAATATGACGTTCCCAGGCTGGGAACATGGCATTCCCACCGTGGGAATGGCTTATGAGCCTAAGGTTTTCTTCTTGTAGAGGCAAGGTAGATGGTTAGTAGAGGCAAAGTAGAAACAAAATAGAAGAAAATAATTGTGGAAATATTTGCAGAATCCATTTAAAATCAGTAACTTTGCAGGCAAATTCCAATTATTTAGTAGAGGGAAATGGAAAATTAAAGAATCAAAAAATTATAGAATTAAAGGAAGGGTTGAAATTATGAAGATAAGTTTATTGAAATTGTCGCGAAAGAAGGAGGTTATCAAGCGTATCGAATTGAGTGAGATTGCAGAAATGATCCGTGAGAATCCTGAAAAGGACAGGGTGTTCAAACTGCGTCTGAACTATCAGTTCTATAAACCCCAGAGGATGCCTGACGGGCAGATTACGCTAGACGACCAGAAGCATACGGTGAACCTGCCGCGTCTGCTCTTTGCCGTTGAAGGCATGAACTACAAGGAAATGCAGAAGGGGCTGAAGTATAATGGTCTGGTGGTGGTCGAGGTGAACGGACTGAAGACGTATGAGGATGCCGTGAATATCAGGAATCAGGCGGCAAGGATGGACGAGACGGTGATGGCGTTCTTGGGGGCGTCGGGAAAGTCAGTGAAGATCGTGTG
>JAEEGJ010006750.1_pt1 | contig 33987 bp, 28 predicted proteins | sample 8958761 | NCBI WGS metagenome assembly JAEEGJ01 (sample SAMN16246546, study PRJNA631951) | gut metagenome | biome: gut microbiome; feature: rumen; material: RS-attached | host: Bos | place: Iran: Karaj | collected 2018-10
CATTAATATGTTATTGCAAATGCTCGCGGCAAATGACTCTGTACTTTGGGTCATATCCTCAATGGCTGCGATATGCTGGCTTGCAACATTGTACTGGAATATGATGAAAAAGTTGTCGAAGACATTATAGACATATTCCGAAAACGACGGCAACGGGAATTGCTGCTGCTTTAACAGTTCGCAGCAGACCTTATAGAGTCCGTCTTCGCCATTCTCCAACGCTGTGCGGATATGCGTTTTCACCAGGTTGCGCACTTCCTCGGTATTTGCCTCGTTAAGGAGATAATCGCCAAAGCGCTTGTCGTCGAGGCTGACATTGAAAGGCGAGCAGAAAGCAGCGGCCAGATTCATATCGTTCGGGTAATAATAGGCATAGTCCATGGAGGTCTCACCGCTCTTACTGGTGCCCATACTCATCCACTTGCCTTTGAAGATGGGCTTCAGCGCCTGATAGACGGCGTGCAGGTCGGCAGATGACTGGGACATGGTCTGATAGTTCCATACACCCTTGTCCTGATTGTATGACGTGCCGTAGTTGCGGTGCTCCACATGCACCATGTTCGCATTCAGGTTGGCTGCAAGATCATTTGTGTCCCCGAAATGCTGCCATAGATACCCTTCGGTCACGAATACCGTGGGGCGGTCGTAGCCTCGGAACAGGATGCACACCCGCTGCATGAACGTCTCGCTGTTCGCGTCGTCGTGGTTGGTGGCTTGTTTGAAGTACATGCTGTACTGTGCCTTAAAGTGCAGTAAATCCTGCTGCTCCTTCATTTTTGCGTCGGGATCCTCGGTAATATCGTAGAAGAGTCCCGTTTCCTGCAATACCTCCTTCAGGTCAGCGTCTTGCGGGATAACGACTGCATTATCGTCGTTGGTGCAGGCTGCAAGCCCCATCACCAGGCACCATAGCAGGATGCCTCTTAATAGTTTTTCCTTTTTCATATTTGTGATTTATTTCGGCTGCTCGGCGTCGAGTTTCTCAATGGCGCCAGAGAGGGGGTCGAGCCAGAGGTGGGTGGTGTAGCGCTTGTTGAAAAGGGCACCGCTCAAGAGTTCCACATTGCCGAACTGGCCTGCGGCAAACTCGGAGGAGATGAGTGTCTCTGAAGCGTTGCTCACGCGGGACCGCATCTTTCCTGGCACGTTGACATAGACGCCTGGCACTTGTTTCAGTTTCTTTTTCGGGTCTGTCGGCTCGGCCTCTGGCACAGTCTTCAGGTTCTCTATACTTATATAATAAGGTACGCCCGAGAGGTCGTCGTCGTCAACGATGCCTAATTTCGAGGAGAAACGGAAGAGCAACTCACGGTTGACTTCCCTGTCGGGTACGACGGTCAGCGTGTGTTCGGTGGTGTCTTTGGTGGTGATGCCTGTGAAGAGGCTCGTCATAGAGCGGTCTTGCAGGTCGAGCTGGTTGAGCATCAGTCGCAGCTGTTCGCCGTCCTTCGGCATATTGTCGGCCTGTCCGCGTACCAGCAGGTTGCGGCTCTCACGGATCTCGTAGATGTCCTGTGCGGTGAGTTCAGCCATCTTTGCCGTGCTGCCAGCAGCCAGGATCTCCTCACTCATATATTGGCGGGGATTGACGGCGGCAGGGCGTGGTGCAGGCGTGAAGGACTTGGCGCTGGGTCTTCTCACTGGATCTGTGTTGATGGAGAGGAGGATGCCGTCGCTGGAGAGATTGACATTGCTGGCAGAGGTCTTCGCATTGAACTCGACGGCATAGCGCTTGGAGGTGTCGGCCACAGCCACAGCCTCCTGACGGATGGTCGTGATGCGGTAACTGACTGACGGAGTGGGGGAGACACCCTTGACGCGCAGATATCGCTCTGCATATTTACAGAAGTCGCCAGGCGTGTAGGTGGTCTTCTCCACCTGTATGGTCACTCTGACGGCAGTCTTGGGCAGGAAATACACGGCTCCTTCGGTGGTGACGCCAGGCTGATAGAAAGAACTGGCGGTCTGGGCCTGAGACATGAGGGGTGCGAAAAGGAAGAGGACAAAGGCTTTTGCATGCCTTGAGACGTTCGTTAAATCTATTTTCATCATTTCTATTCGTTGATTCGTTTGAATGCCTGTGGCAGATAGTGAATGAGGTCGCTGGCGATGACACTCTCCTGGCCGAGTTCGCGGGTGGCGATGTCGCCAGCCAGTCCGTGGAGGTACATACCCACCACGCAGGCATCCTCCTGTTTGTAGCCGCGAGCCAGCAAGCCTGTGATGATACCCGTCAGCACGTCGCCGCTGCCTGCTGTGGCCATACCTGCATTGCCCGTGGTGTTGAGGATTACGTGGCCGTTTGGCAGGCAGATGGAGGTGTGGTGACCTTTCAGAACGACATAGCCCTGCAGCCGCATGGCCAAGTCGCGAGCCTTCCTCAGTCGTTCGTAGCTGTCGGTGGAATGTCCCTCCAGTCTGTCAAACTCCTTGGGGTGGGGGGTGAGGATGATGTCCTTAGGCAACTGCTGGAGCCAAGCGCGATGACTGGAAAGCACGTTGATGGCATCGGCATCGACAACCATCGGACATTGGGTGCGTCGCAGTTGTGAGATGATGGCGATGGCCGTCTGCTCGCTCGTTCCGAGTCCTGGGCCGATGCCTAAGGCATTGAAGTCCTCGGTATCTACGGCTTCAGAGAACGTGGTCTCCTCACGGTCGAACTGGATGACGGCTTCTGGCACGCTGATCTGCAGCGTGAGGTAGTTGCATCGCGGTGTGTGGGCCGTCACTTTGCCGGCTCCCGATCTCAGACAGGCTTTGGTGGCCAGTACAGAGGCGCCGCCCATGCCGTAGCTTCCTGCGATGATGAGGGCATTGCCCATCTTGCCCTTGTGGGCAAACGGATCGCGCGGGAGCACTCTCGGACGAATATCGTTTTCGCTGAGCAGGGTGTAGTCGGCTTGTATCTTGTCGATGCCTTCCTGACTCAAGCGGATGTCGAGTATCTTCACCTGTCCGATATAGATCTGATTCTCTGGGAACAGGAAGGACAACTTCAGCTGCTGGAGTGTCAGCGTCAGGTCGGCGCGGATGATGTTTGCCCGCACGTTAGCGGAATTGTCCTCTGTCATGAGGCCCGACGGCACGTCGATGCTGACGACTTTCGCCTGCGAGGCGTTGATATATTTGACCAGTGAGGCAAAACCGCCTGCCAACGGTCTGCTCAGTCCTGAGCCGAAAAGACCATCGACAACCAGCTTCTCGGCATCCAGCTGCGGGGGCTCGAATTCCTGAGTCACCTCGATGAATGCCTTGGCGTATTTCTCCTCCAGCCGTTTCTTGTTGGTGGCGCAGTCCTCGGAGAGGTGGCCCGAGATGTTGAAGAGGTAAGCCTTCACGTCGTAGCCTCTGTCGAGTAACATCCTGGCTACTGCTAATGCGTCGCCGCCATTGTTTCCAAAACCGGCGAATACGACAATGGGCGTCTGTGAGCTCCAGACGTCGGTAATTGCTTGTGTCAGCGCTTTGGCAGCACGCTCCATCAAGTCGATAGACTTAATGGGTTCATGTTCTATGGTATATTTGTCCAGTTCGTGTATCTGGGCACCTGTAAATATCTTCATAGGTGCAAAAATACGAAAAATATGCTAACGAATAGCAGAGTTTGGCAGATTTTTTGTAATTTTGCAGAAATTTTTAATCTTTTCAGCGTATGAGCACTATCAGAATCAAGGATAAGACCTTCAGAATTTCCATCCCCGAGGCAGAGATCAAGTCGCGTGTAAAGGCACTGGCCGAACAGATCAGTAAGGATATGGCGGGGAAGACGCCGCTCTTCCTGGGCGTACTAAATGGGTCTTTCATCTTTGCTGCCGACCTGATGCGAGAGATGACGATACCCTGTGAGATCAGTTTCGTGAAGCTTGCCTCCTATCAGGGTACCACTTCTACAGGTAAGATCAAGGAGGTGCTGGGCATCAACGAGAACCTCTCGGGGCGCACCGTCATCATCGTGGAGGACATCGTGGAGAGCGGACAGACCATCAAGCGCATGATAGAGTCGCTGGGTACCCGCAATCCTGCCTCTGTGCATATCTGCACCCTCTTCTTCAAGCCTGAGAAGCTGCAGGAGGAGCTCGAGCTCGACTATGTCGCTTTCCGCATCCCCGACGACTTCATCGTGGGCTACGGGCTGGACTACGACCAGCAGGGACGTGAGCTGAAGGATATCTATACAATCGTGGAATAAGTCAATACCCCATAAACTAAACATCAAAGGATAACGGATGAAGAATATCGTGATTTTCGGCGCTCCGGGTTCTGGAAAGGGCACGCAGAGCGACAAGATGATTGAGAAGTACGGACTGAACCATATCTCGACGGGTGACGTGCTTCGGAGTGAGATAAAGAAAGGCAGCGAACTGGGAAAGACCGCAGCCTCGTATATCGACAACGGACAGCTGATACCCGACGACCTCATGGTGAGCATCCTCGCCAAGGTCTATGATGCCTTCGGCGACCATAAGGGTGTCATCTTCGACGGTTTCCCCCGCACCATTCCGCAGGCGGAGGCCTTGAAGAAAATGCTCGACGAGCGTGGCGACAAGGTGGCTGCGATGATAGAGCTCGACGTGCCTGAGGACGAGTTGATGAAGCGGCTTATCCTGCGCGGACAGCAGAGTGGGAGAGCTGACGACAACGAGGAGACCATCAAGAAGCGCCTCGTGGTCTATCACTCTCAGACACAGCCGCTTATCAAGTGGTACGAGCAGGAGGGAATCCACTATCACATCGACGGTCTGGGCTCGCTCGACCGTATCTTCAGTGATATATGCGACGTGATTGACAACCTGTAATCCCAGAATAGCGATGGAGTCGAATTTCGTAGATTACGTGAAGATCATGTGTCGCTCTGGCAAGGGCGGCAAAGGGTCTATGCACCTGCGCCACGTGAAGTACAATCCCAACGGAGGACCTGACGGTGGCGACGGAGGCAAGGGCGGCAGCATTATCCTGCGCGGCAACCATAACTATTGGACTCTGCTCCATCTGAAGTACGAACGCCATATCTTTGCCGAGCATGGTGGTAATGGTGGGCGCGACAAGTGTCACGGCACCGATGGCAAGGATGTCTATATCGACGTGCCTTGCGGTACGGTGGTCTATAATGCAGAGACTGGCAAGTACGTCTGTGACGTGACCTATGACGGGCAGGAAATCGTGCTGCTGAAAGGCGGAAGAGGCGGACTTGGCAATTTCCAGTTCCGCACGGCCACCAATCAGGCGCCTCGCTATGCCCAGCCTGGTGAGCCGATGCAGGAGATGACCATCATCCTTGAACTGAAGCTCCTGGCTGATGTGGGCCTCGTGGGTTTCCCCAATGCTGGTAAATCGACTTTGGTATCGGCGCTGTCGAATGCGCGTCCGAAGATAGCTAACTATCCCTTTACCACGATGGAACCCTCACTGGGCATCGTCGGCTATCGTGACGGCAAGTCGTTTGTGATGGCAGATATCCCTGGTATCATCGAGGGCGCCTCGGAGGGTAAAGGACTCGGTCTGCGATTCCTTCGTCATATCGAGCGCAACTCCCTGTTGCTTTTCATGGTGCCTGGCGATACAGACGACATCAAACGGGAATACGAGATACTGCTCAACGAACTGGCACAGTTTAATCCCGATATGCTCGACAAACACCGCGTGCTCGCTGTCACGAAGTGTGACTTGCTCGATGAGGAGCTCATTGAGATGCTCAAGGAAACGCTTCCCAGCGACCTGCCTGTCGTCTTTATCTCGGCAGTAACCGGTTTCGGCCTCGAAGAACTGAAGGATGTGCTCTGGCGCGAACTGAATGCTGAGAGCAACAAGCTCGCCGTGATAACAGCTGAGGACACGCTGGTGCATCGTGACAAAGATATGAGCCGATTCGCCCAGGAACTTGCCGACGAGGGCGAGGATGAGGAGATAGAATACCTTGATGACGACGAAATCGAGGATCTGGAAGATTACGAGATAGAAGACCTGGAGCCGGAAGATGACTGAGCCTCAGTTGACATATTATCCTTTAGGTGAGGGTGTTACTGCTTTCAGTACGACCCGTCACGGTGGCTTTAGTCGTGGCAACTACGGTGCGTTCAACGTCAATCGCTATTGTGGTGATGACCCAGAGGCTATTCGCCAGAACCGTAGGTTGCTCAGCCTCAAACTTGGTGTTACAGACGACCGTATTGTGATGCCCCATCAGGTGCATGGGGTGCAGATTCGTAAGATCACCCTCGGATTTCTATATGCGTCTGCAGACGAACAAGCGGCAAGACTGGAGGGAGTGGATGCGCTGATGACCAATGTACATGGTGTATGCATCGGTGTCTCTACTGCCGACTGCATACCTATTATAATATATGACCCCCAGCATGAGGCTGTCTGTGCGGTGCATGCAGGCTGGCGCGGCACCGTCCAGCGTATCGCCCGTGAGGCCACGCTGGCTATGATTACTGAATACGGTTCTAATCCATCTCAGTTGCAGGTGGTCATAGGTCCTGGAATCTCGATGGAGGCCTTTGAGGTGGGTGATGAGGTCTATGACGCGTTTGTTGCAGCGAATTTTCCGATGGAGGCTATCAGTCGTCGAATGCCTGCTATGGACGGCACGCCCGTAGAGAAGTGGCACATCGACCTCTGGGCCTGCAACCGTCTCCAACTACAGGCTGTTGGTGTGTTGCCAGAGCATATCCATGTTTCCGGCATCTGTACCTGGCAACAGAGTGACGATTATTTTTCAGCCCGACGCCTCGGCATCCAGTCGGGTCGGATCCTGACGGCGGCCATCCTTCGTTAACCATTAAAAAGATGAAATCATTCCGCCTGTTACCCCAACTCCTCTTTCTGGTGCTTGCCATTCTCGCCTGTGGCTCGACCCGCTCTATGGACTTCAAACACAATGCCGGCTGCTATCCGCTGCCTGGCGCCAAGGTGATCAGTCCCTATCATAATAACCGCGGTGGGCACCGTCATACGGGCGTCGACCTCAAGACACGTCCCAATGACCCTATCTATGCCGTTTTCGATGGTGTCGTAACGATGTCGAAGAATTATTACGGCTATGGTAACTGTATCATTATCAAGCATGATAACGGGATGGAGACCCTCTACAGCCATAACTCCAAGAATCTGGTGAAAGAAGGTGATCGCGTGAAGTGTGGTCAGCAGATTGCGCTGACAGGACGTACGGGGCGCGCCACGACCGAACATCTGCATTTTGAGTTGCGAAAGAATGGTAAACCGCAGAATCCAAACGCCTTATTAGAGAAATTGCTCAAAAAAACACCGCAACCATAAAAAAAATAGCGGAAATTAAACACTTATATCGTTTTTTTTAATTAATTTTGCACCCGTAAACGTATGTATCGGCTTCGTGCCGGGTATTTAATTAATTAAAACAACACATTATGCAGAAGAGATTATTCTTTCTGGTGACACTATTGTTAGCGATGTCGTTAACAGTAATGGCGCAAATCACAACTTCAAGTATGGCAGGTAAGGTGACCCTTGACGATGCTAACGGCGAGGAAGTCATCGGTGCCACTGTCGTTGCTGTACATGAGCCTTCAGGCACACGTTACACGACAGTTACCAACGCTTCTGGTCGTTTCACGATCAATGGTATGCGTACTGGTGGTCCTTATGAGGTCACAGTATCTTATATCGGCTTCCAGTCAAAAGTTGTAAAGGGTATCATCCTTCAACTGGCTGAAACTTACAACCTGGCCGTATGGCTTTCTGAGGACGCTACACAGCTGTCGGAGATCGTCATCAGTGGTAAGGCTTCTAAGTTTGCCGCAGAGAAGACAGGTGCCTCCACCAACATTACCAGTGCACAGATTACGAATATGCCTACCGTTTCACGTAGCATCACAGAGTTCACCCGTCTGTCTCCTTACGGAGGTAACGGCATGAGCTTCGCAGGTGCTGACGGTCGTACGGCAAATTTCACTGTTGACGGTGCAAACTTCAACAATAACTTCGGACTGAACGCCGGCCTTCCTGGTGGTGGTAATCCTATCTCTATCGATGCCATCGAGGAGTTGCAGGTGGTGGTTTCTCCCTACGATGTCCGCCAGACCAACTTCATCGGTGGTGGTGTGAACGCTATCACCAAGTCGGGTACGAACACCTACAAGGGTACCGCCTATATCTATCACCAGAACGAGAATATGCAGGGCGATGCTGTCTATCGCGAGCAGATCACGGGTGCACGTGAGAAGAATCAGGTGACAACCTACGGTTTCACCCTGGGTGGCCCGATTATCAAGGACAAGCTGTTCTTCTTTGTGAACGGTGAAATGGTGAAGAAGCCTACGGTGGCTAACCGTTGGCAGGGTTCAGACAGTGACAACCCCGCTGATCCAGAGAAATTCTACTCACGCACTACAAAGGCAGACCTTCAGGCTGTTTCTGACTATATGGCCAGCAAGTATGGCTACAACACAGGTAGCTACACCAGCTTCCCTGCCGACGAGAGCAACTACAAGATCCTGGCTCGTCTCGACTGGAACATTACTGACAAGCACCATCTGGCTGTACGTTACAACTATACCAAGAACCGCTATTGGAGTTCTCCTAATGCTTCTTCTATGGATGGTGGTAACCGTATGTCGGACGCTCGTATGTCGAAGTCTTCTATGTCATTCGCCAACTCGATGTACGCTATGGACAATAAGGTTCATTCGTTCACATTCGACCTGAACAGCCGCTTCACGGAGAAACTCTCTAACCAGTTGTTGTTCACCTACTCAAAACTCGATGATGTCCGTGCTACTGACTCCAGCGAGTTCCCATTCATCGATATCACGAAGGGCGGCAACAACTACATGGCTCTGGGTTATGAGTTGTTTACCTACAACAATGCTGTTCACAATACGATCTGGAACATTAAGGACGATGTGACTTATTATATGGATACGCATAAGTTGACTGCCGGTGTCAGCTTTGAGCACCAGATGGCCGACAATATGTATATGCGTAACGGTACTGGTTACTATCGCTACAATGCTACCGACGATATGTGGGTGAACGGCGTCCTGGATCCTGCTGCACTCTTCAACAGCACACCTGAGATCGTGGCACTGACCTACGGTTACGATGGTAAGACGGATCCTGCTGCTCGTGTACAGTTCAATAAGCTCGGTTTCTATCTGCAGGATGACTGGAACATCCTCGACAACCTGAAGCTCACCTATGGTCTGCGTCTCGACGGTCTGTTCTTCAACAATGAAGACCTGATGACCAATAAGGCTATCTATGACTTCGACTACAACGGTAATCACATTGATACTGGTAAGTGGCCATCTTCAAAGTTGACTGTCTCTCCACGTCTTGGCTTTACCTGGGACGTATTCGGTGACAAGTCGCTGAAGGTACGTGGTGGTACCGGTCTCTTCTCTGGTCGTCTGCCTCTCGTGTTCTTCACGAACATGCCTACCAACTCAAACATGGTACAGTATAAGGGTATCTGGAACGCTACTGGTTCTAACAGCGCTATGAAGACTGATATGACACAGTTTGGCAATGGCAACATCCTCACAGGTACTGCACTTCGTGACTATATCATTGCCAAGGGCCTCGGTCCCCAGACCATCAAGCCAGAGGACGGTCAGGCTGGTTCTGCTATCAATGCCGTGAGTCCCGACTTCAAGATGCCGCAGGTATGGAAGACCTCTGTAGCTGTCGACTATCAGATTCCCGTATCATTCCCATTCACCGCTACTGTTGAGGCTATCTTCAACAAGACTATCAATGCTGTATGTATCTCAGACTGGAGCATTAAGGACGTAGGCGGTTTTGCACGTCTGAACGGTGTTGACGACCGTGCACTCTATCAGGACTTCAAATATACTTATACGACTGCCGACGGTAAGGTGAAGCAGTTGCCAAATGCCTATGTGCTTGACAACACAAGCAAGGGTTACGGATGGACATTCAATGCTACACTGACCGCACAGCCTGCTGAGTGGATTAGCTTGATGGCTGCCTATACGCACACCGTCAGCAAGGAGAAGACTGGTATGCCGGGTTCTGATGCTTCTTCAGCATTCACCTATATCCCCTGCTATGAAGGTCCGAACAACGTAGGTCTGCACAACTCACAGTATGTGACTCCCGACCGTATCGTTGCCAATGCTACGATCCACGATAAGAGTGGCAACCACTATAGCTTGATCTACGAGACCTGGCGCGGCGGTTACAACACTTCTTATATCCTGGCTAACGACATGAACGGTGACGGTTACACCTACGACGTGGTCTATATCCCCACAGACCAGCAGGTTGCCAACCGTGAGTTCCGCTTCGTTTCTGAGGATGACAAGGCTCGTTTCATGGACTTCGTCCACAACAACGACTATCTGTCAAGCCATCAGGGTGAGTATGCTGAGGCTTACAGCCACTATTCTCCTTGGGTTCACCGCGTGGATATCAGCTACAAGCACGACTTTAAGCTGAATGTCGGTAACACCAAGCACATGCTCCAGCTCAGCTTCGATATGAAGAACGTGCTCAACTTCTTCAACAGCAAGTGGGGTGTGGCTAAGATTGCCAACCTTGACTACAGCACCTCTCCTAGCAGCAGTGTCCAGTACTCTAAGATCCTGAAGTATGAGGGTGTCGATGCTGATGGTTATGCAACCTTCTCTACACCTAACACCGTCAATGGTAATGCAGAGAACTGGAAGCCTTATCACTCTCTCGGACAGTGCTGGTATGCATCTGTTGGTATCAAGTATTTCTTCAACTAATAAATGTCTGACAATATGAAATTAAGATATTTCCTTCCCTTGTTCGTAGCTATCGTAGCTATGTTCACGGGCTGTGCAACAGATCAGGACAGAGCCTATCTCGGTGAGATCCGTCTCTCTCAATCCTATGTAGCACTTAATACGGCAGGCGGTTCTACTCAGGTGACCATTACTGCTTCTGACAGTTGGAACGTTGTTGCCGACGGTATTCCTTCATGGCTTACTGTATCGCCTATGAGCGGTAATGCCGGAGAGTCAACCTTGACCTTCTCTGCTCAGGCAGCTGAAGGCCGTACGGCTACGGTGAAGATCAACTGTGGCAACAAGACTCAGGAAGTGAACATCATCCAGGGTATTGCCAAGGTGTCGACTGCTACTTGTGCACAGGTGATTGCCGGCCCCGATGCCAAGACCTATCGTGTCACGGGTACTGTAACCGGTATTGCCAACACCGTTTATGGCAACTGGTATATGAACGACGGTACCGGCGAGCTTTATATCTATGGTACACTTGACAAGAACGGTAGGGATGGACAGAACAATTCTATCGCTGCCTGGGGTATCGAAGTGGGTGATGAGCTGACCGTCGAAGGTCCGAAGACTACCTACAATGGTACTGTAGAGCTGGTGAACGTGGCTGTGGTGAAGATCAATAAGTCGCTCATCAAGGTCGATTCTCTGACGGTCAACGGTGAGAAGACAGATCTTTCTAAGAATCCTCTGCCTCTGGAGGGTGGTAACGTGAAGGCTCATATCACCTGCAAGGGCGACGGTATCAATGTAGAAATCCCTGCCGACGCTAAGGAGTGGCTCTCTATCGATGCTGTCTCTTCTAAGTCTGTTACCTTCAAGGCTGCTGCCAATAAGGGTGGCGATCGCAATACGACTGTTACCTTGAAGACCTATAGTGGCGGTAAAGAATACTCTTCTCAGTTCGCTATCTATCAGGCTGGCGCTATCATCGACGCTTCTGTAGCAGAGTTCCTTGCTGCAGAGGTGGGTGACACGCAGTATCGCCTCAAGGGTGTTGTGACGAAACTCTATGAGAGCGACAAGCAGGGTAAGAGCTTCTACATCAAGGACTTCAGCGGTGAGACACTGGTCTATCGTGCAGAAGGTTTCCTCGATGCAGGTATTGAGGTTGGTGATGTCGTAGAGGTACTCGGTAAGCGCGGTGCCTATAAGGATACACCACAGATGGTCAACGGTACTTGCACGCTGCTCTATGACGTGGAGGAGGTTACTATCGAGGAGTTCCTCACGAAGCCCGACAATAAGAACGTCTTCTATCTGGTCACTGGCACGATAAGCTCACTGAAGGATAGCAAGGGTAACGACAATGACTATGGTAACATGTATATCACAGACGGTACCAACGAACTCTATGTCTATGGCTGTTATCCCGGATGGGGCGCTACTGGTGATGCCCGCAAGTTCTTCGTTGCTGACAATGACCTCCAGGTGGGTGATCAGATTGCCATCATCGGCTACAAGGACACTTACAAGGAGCTCGTCGAGCTCTGCTCAGGTGTATGCTTCTCGTTCAAGAAGGCTAACGCTGAGTAATTCATTCCCGCATTATATTCACTCCCGGTGCCGTATTGGCATCGGGAGTGCTTTTACCTAAAACATGATTATTCGATGAAAAGACTATCCTTATCCGTTATGTTCCTACTGTCGGTTCTGGTTTTATGGGCACAGGATCAGAGTGTTCTTTCCTATTATCAGGCAGCCGACGGAAAGAAGGGTGCTGAGTTGAAGACTGCCTTTTTCCAGATTATCAGCCCTCATGAAGTGCAGAGTTACACGCCAGGTGTTTGGAATGCTGTCAACAGCTATGACATCCGTCCCGATGGCAAGATCTGGGACATCTATTCCGGTATTTCCAACTTCACACCGAAGGACGATCAGGATAAAGGACTGGATATCGATGAGGAAGGCGTAGTCTATAATCGTGAGCATGCGATGCCCAAGAGTTGGTTCAATGAGGGCTCTGATGCCACCGACTATCCTATGTACACTGATCTTCACCATCTGTTCCCTACCGATCGTTACGTCAACACCATGCGGTCTAACTATCCTTACGGCGAGATTGACCCCTCGACCAAGCCCACAAAGCAGTCTGCAGACGGTTTCTCGAAGTTTGGCATCTGCGATCCAGCTATTGGCTACACTGTGGTGAACGGAAAGGCTCGTGTCTTTGAACCAAATGATGAGTACAAGGGCGATCTGGCTCGTGTCTATTTCTATATGGCCACCTGTTACGAGGCTTACAAGACGGGAGGCGGTAAGAATCGCAGTCCGAAGGACTGGAAGAGTGATATGCTCACCAGCGATATCTACCCCTTCTTCACGGATTGGGCGCTGAAGATGCTCCTGCGCTGGGCTGCAGAGGATCCTATCAGCGAGAAAGAAATCAAGCGCAATGAGGCTATCTACGGCATTCAGAAGAATCGCAATCCCTTTGTCGATTATCCCGGTCTGGAGCAGTATATCTGGGGCAACAGCATGGATGTGCCTTTCAGCTACGATCATTATGCGGAGCCCGCCACGGCTATCTCCAACATCCATCGTGAGATGCAGCCTGCCGCCGACCGTGTCTATGACCTCAAGGGGCGTCGCGTGAGTGTCGACAAGCCTCGCAAGGGTATTTACATTCGCCACGGTAAAAAGGTAGTGATCAGGTAATTGCTCATTGAGATTTCCCAAGCTGTTGCCGATGCACATACCTAAGCGCTATCTGCTCTATCAGCAGAAATATGTTGCACCATACGTCAATATGCTGCTCCAGGTGGTTTCTTTCTTTGCTCATCTGGCAGCTGTCGCGTTGATTGTCTGTGCGACATTGGAGTTTGGCTTTGAGCTGTCTGCTCAGTTGAGGCATGAATTCGCCTGGCTCTATTTCTGTGTGTGGATAACGTTTCTGGTGGACCGAATCAGTCACCTGATACTGAAGAAGAGTATTTACTGGAAGTCGGAATATAGTTTCTGGGGGTGGGGTGTCAATGCACTTCTGGCACTGACGCTGTTACCCATCATCGTCAAAGTGCTGGGAATTGATGATAGCACTGGGGTGATGAGTGTCCTGGATAATCGGGTTTTCCACTTGCTGGTGTTGTTCGTGATATCCGTCATCGACCTCTCCGATGCGATGATGAGTTCATTGGGCAAGAAGTCGAATCCAGCCTTGATGATGGCCGTCAGTTTCCTGTTCATCATACTGGTGGGCTCAGGTCTTCTGCTGATGCCGCGCTGTGTCCATCATGGGGTTCACCTATCATGGGTAGATTCGTTGTTTACGGCCACCAGTGCCGTTTGTGTGACGGGCTTGACGACCATTGACGTACCTACTACATTTACCGTGTTTGGACAGATGGTCATCATGCTATTGATACAGATAGGAGGCTTGGGTGTGATGACCATCACCAGTTTCTTCGCCCTTTTCTTTATGGGCAACGCTTCGATCTACAACCAGATGCTCGTGCGCGATATGGTGAGTTCGAAGTCGCTGGCTTCCCTCTGGTCGACGTTGCTTAATATCTTTGGCTTTACAGCCATCATCGAACTGGCGGGAGCTGTGGCTATCTTCTTCAATATTCATGGTACGATTGGGCTCAGTCTCGCCCAGGAACTGTTCTTCAGCCTCTTCCATTCCATATCGGCCTTCTGCAATGGAGGCTTCTCCATCTATCGCAACGGACTGAGTGCCCCCGAATTGATGGAGCATCATTGCTGGCTCTACATCATCATCGCGCTGCTTATCATTCTCGGAGGTATTGGCTACCCTGTGCTGGTGAATTTCAAGATGGCAGTCTATAAGTATATCGAAGGCATCTGGAAATGGATTCATGGGCAGCGCTACGTTCGTTTCAGCATTCCCAACCTTTATGACATGAATACGAAGATTGTGCTCCGTACGACAGTAGTCCTCATATTGGTGGGTAGTGTCTTGATAGGTTTCTTTGAATGGAACAACACGTTCTCCGGCATGCCTTTGGAAGAGAAACTAACACAGGCTTTCTTCAATGCAGTTAGTCCGCGAACGGCAGGTTTCATCAGTATTGACCTCGGTAGTATGTGCATTCAGAGCATCATTATCTATACTATATTGATGTGGATTGGTGGTGCTTCGCAGTCTACGGCAGGCGGTATCAAGGTGAATGCCTTTGCTGTTAGTCTGCTTAATATCCGTGCCGTCATACGGGGTTCTGATCGGGTGGAGTTTGCGGGTCGCGAATTGTCGCTCGACTCTTTGCGCAGGGCCAATGTGGCTGTCTTTGTCAGCATTGGCATATTGACGCTCTTCGTCTTTGTGATGACGGTTCTTGAACCACATCTGCCCCTCAAGGCGATTATCTTTGAATGTGTGTCGGCTTTCGGCACCGTAGGTTCCTCCCTTGGTATTACCGCCCAGTTGGGCGATGCTGCCAAGTTGCTTCTCGTAGTGTTGATGTTCCTTGGGCGTGTCGGCTTGGTTACATTGGCCCAAGGCATACTGCATCAGTATAAGAATCAGAATTATCAATTGCCAAAAGACAGTATTATCATATCATGAAGTGTATCATTATTGGTTTAGGAACTTACGGCAAGGTGCTTGCTGTCGAATTTACGGAGTACGGTCACGAGGTCATTGGTGCCGATAACGATGCCAGTCGTGTGGAACGTGTGAAGGATAGTTGTGCCGCAGTGTTTCAGATTGATGCCTGCGACGAGTTGGCGCTATCGGTATTACCGCTGAAGAAGGTGGATGTGGTAATAGTGGCCATTGGCCGTAATCTGGGTGCCTCTGTGCGTGTGGTGGCCTTGCTGAAGAAGTTAGGTGTGAAACATATCTATGCCCGTGCCAATGACTATGTGCATAGGAACATCTTGCAGGCTTTCGATATCGACCGGGTGCTCATCCCCGAAGAGCGGGCTGCTCACGACCTGGTGCGCCAGATGGAATTGGGCGTGAAGACCTCTTTGTTCCGTGTCGATGGGAAATATTGTGTCTTCATGTTCAGTATCCCTGAATCATTCGTTGGTCAGCAGGTCAATGACTTGCATCTCTACGATGAGTTTGGACTGAAGATTATCGCGGTCAAGCAGGCGGGGAAGACCATCAACGGCATTGGTATCGCCTATAATGAGGCGGCAGTGGCCCAGGTCGTGGAGGGGGGACTTGTCTTGCAGGCCGATGATGAACTCGTGTGCTACGGCAAAGAGTCAGACTTCAGGAAATTCTGCAGGATGCTATAGGCATAACACGAAATATCCCTCAGGCTGTGATCGACCTGAGGGATTTTAAATTGTGTAGGGACACCCGGGCTCGAACCGGGGACCTCTGCAATGTGACTGCAGCGCTCTAAACCAACTGGGCTATGCCCCTATGCTTTTTCTTAGCGGGTGCAAAAGTAATCATTATTTTCGAAATAACAAAAAAATAACTCTTTTTTCTGCTGAAAATAGTTAAAAACCGTGTAATCCGTGTAATCCGTAGCTTATTTTTAGTACCTTTGCAGTCAGATTTGCAAATTAAATTTTATTATGGCACAAGAAGATGTATTTAAGAAGATCGTGAGCCATTGCAAGGAGTACGGTTTCGTGTTCCCCAGCAGTGAGATTTACGATGGTTTAGGCGCTGTATATGACTACGGTCAGAACGGCGTGGAGTTGAAGAATAATATCAAGCAGTACTGGTGGAAGGCAATGACGATGCTGCACGAGAACATCGTGGGTATCGACTCTGCCATCTTTATGCACCCGACGATATGGAAGGCATCTGGACATGTGGATGCCTTCAACGATCCCCTTATCGACAACCGCGACTCAAAGAAGCGCTATCGCGCCGATGTGCTCATCGAGGACCAGATTGCTAAGTATGATGAGAAGATTCAGAAAGAGGTCGAGAAGGCTCGTAAACGCTTTGGTGACTCTTTCGATGAGGCGAAATATCTGGAGACCAGCGAGCGTGTGAAGGAGACCAAGGAGAAGCGCGATGCTTTGCATGCCCGCTATGCTGCTGCTATGCAGGGGCCTGACCTCGACGAGCTGAAGCAGATTATCCTCGACGAGGAGATCGTGGATCCCATTAGTGGTACGAAGAACTGGACCGACGTGCGTCAGTTCAATCTGATGTTCTCTACTGAGATGGGCTCTACGGCAGACGGATCGATGAAAATCTACCTGCGTCCTGAGACTGCTCAGGGTATCTTCGTGAACTACCTGAACGTACAAAAGACCGGTCGTATGAAGATTCCCTTCGGTATTGCGCAGATCGGTAAGGCTTTCCGTAACGAGATTGTGGCTCGTCAGTTCATCTTCCGTATGAGGGAGTTCGAACAGATGGAGATGCAGTTCTTCGTACAGCCAGGTACAGAGTTGGAGTGGTTCCCCAAGTGGAAGGAGACGCGTATGAAGTGGCATCAGGCTCTGGGCTTCGGTGCAGAGAACTATCGTTTCCACGACCATGACAAGTTGGCTCACTATGCTAATGCTGCTACCGATATCGAGTTCAAGATGCCGTTCGGCTTCAAGGAGGTAGAGGGTATCCACTCTCGTACTAACTTCGACCTCTCGCAGCATGAGAAGTACTCTGGCAAGTCGATCAAGTATTTTGATCCTCAGACCAATGAGAGCTACACGCCGTATGTCATCGAGACCTCTATCGGTGTCGATCGTATGTTCCTTTCTATCATGTGTCATGCTTTTGAGGAGGAGAAACTGGAGAATGGCGAGACCCGCGTGGTGTTGAAGTTGCCTGCAGCCCTGGCTCCTGTGAAGTGTGCCGTTATGCCGTTGGTTAAGAAAGACGGTCTGCCCGAGAAGGCCCGCGAGATCATCGACCAGCTGAAGTTCCACTTCAACTGCCAGTATGACGAGAAGGACTCTATCGGCAAGCGCTATCGTCGTCAGGACGCTATTGGTACACCCTATTGCGTCACCGTCGATCACGATACGCTTACAGACGGTAAGGTGACACTTCGTTTCCGTGATACGATGGAGCAGGAGCGTGTGAATATCAGCGACCTCAACTCCATCATTGAGGACAAGGTGAGCATCGCTAGCCTGCTGAAGAAACTCCAGTAATGTTTATGGTAACGAAAAGACTATATCAGTTATCCGGCATACTCTGTCTGCTGTTGACGCTGTCGTTCTCGTTGTATTCGTGCAGTGAGGAGAGCGGCACAGAAGACGAGTATGCAGACTGGCAGACACGCAACGATGCTATCGTGAAGGTGTGGGCTAATGATCCCAGCCTGACCAGGATCAAGAGCTATACTGAAGATCCGACTACGGAGGGTGACCCTACCTATTATGTATATGTGAAGAAACTGGAGGAAACAGAAAACTTAGGAGCCCCGAGACCGCTCTTCACTGATACTGTTCGTGTGGCCTATCGTGGCAGACTCATCCCCTCTGCTTCCTATCCGAATGGCTATGTGTTTGACCAAAGCTTCATTGGTGATTTCAGTTGGAAGACGTCGGCTATGACGCAGTTGCGTTGTGGCAGTTTCATTGAGGGCTTCACCACGGCTCTGATGGATATGCGTGTCGGTGATCGCTGGCTCGTGTATATCCCCTATCAGATGGCATACGGCTCTGGTTCTTCGACAACCTATCCAGCCTACAGCAATATGATTTTTGAAATCGCACTCTTCGACTGCTGGCATCCGGGCGAGAAACGTCCGCCTTTAAAGTAGTGTTGAGTGCGGTTGGGTGATTTTTACTGACAAACACCGTGAATGGCTATGCAGAAGTACGCGGACTATATCAAGCGGATCGAGATTGACTCGCTTTGGAGCGGGAAGAAACACATTGTGTGGGAACTGAATCGTCAGGTGAATATCCTGAGCGGTAGTAACGGCCAGGGTAAGAGCACTATCCTGAATAAGGTGGTGAAGGGCCTTGTCGCTGGAGGCGAGTTCCCTTCCCATATGCTGAAAGGGGTGAAACTTGACGTGGAGCCTGAGGATGCAAAGTGGATACGCTATGACGTGATTCGCTCGCTGGACTCACCTGTGCTCGACCTCGATACTATGGCTCACGTGGATACGCGCATTTCCTCTGCACTCGACTTCCAGCTCTACCACTTGCAGCGGAAGTACCTCGACTATCAGGTGAATATCGGCAACCGCATCATTGCTGAACTACAATCGGGAAATACAGATGCTGCCCAACAACTCTCGATGCAGAAGAAACGTTTCCAGGATATCGTTGATGACCTGTTCTCGGAGACGGGCAAGAAGATCGTGCGGACAGAGAATGAGATACGCTTCTCGCAGATAGGCGAGACATTGGTGCCCTATCAGTTGTCGAGCGGTGAGAAGCAGATGCTGGCCATCTTACTGACAGTGCTCGTAGAGGACAATCAGTCCTACGTGCTCTTTATGGATGAGCCCGAAGTGAGCCTCCATATCGAGTGGCAGAAACGTCTCATTGACCTTTGTCTGGAACTAAATCCGAATGTGCAGATTATCCTGACAACGCATTCGCCGGCAGTGGTGATGAACGGCTGGGTGGATGCTGTGACGGAGGTCAGCGATATTACGTTGTCAGCGTGATGGCTGGGAGTGCGGCCTGAATAAGTGCAGGTTCATAAATGGATATGGCGAAAGGGAAGAATGGTGGCTCAAAAGGCTTGCAGAGCTATATCAATAGCCAGTATTTCGAGGCAGCCAACGCGCTGAAATCGAAACGGGCACGCCGGCGTATCGTAGCCTATGTGGAAAGCTACGATGACATCTATTTCTGGCGCACAGTACTCAGTGAGTTTGAGAACGACAAACGATACTTTGAGGTTATGCTTCCCTCTAAGACGGGCTTGTCGCGAGGAAAGAAATCGGTGTTGATGAATTTCCTGGAGGGGGAACCGTTAGGCAGGGATATGATTGCTTGTGTCGATGCCGACTTCGATTATCTTCTCCAGGGTGCTACCGCCCAGTCGCAGAAGGTGCTGGAAAGTCCCTATGTCTTTCATACCTATGTCTATGCTATAGAAAACTATCAATGCTATGCCCCTTCGTTACACAATGTCTGTGTGGCTGTGACACTCAACGATCACCGGATCTTTGACTTCCGTGACTACTTCAGTCGGTTCAGCGAGGTCTTGTTCCCCCTTTTCGTCTGGTCTGTCATGCTTTACCGGAATGGCAACTATCCGAAATTCTCAATCACAGATTTCAACCGAGTCGCTGACCCAGGAGGTTTTACACCTGTCAATCCTGAACCCTCTCTGGAGAATATCAAGCGAAAGGTGCGTACCCGTATCGGTGAGTTGCAGCGCTTATTCCCAGACGCGAAAGAAGAGTATCTCCAGACGAAGGATGACGTGAAGGCTTTGGGCGTGACGCCGCAGACCACCTACCTTTATATGCAGGGGCATCATCTCTTCGACACTGTGGTGACGCCGATCTTGTCAAAGGTGTGTAACATACTTAGACAGGAGCGCCAGAACGAAATTTATCATGCCAAGGCTCACCTGACACAGAAACAAAACGAGATGACCTGCTACGAAAATTCGTTGCAGGATATCAAGGTCATGCTCAAAAAGAACAACGGCTATATGGTGTCAGAGCAGTTCCATCGTGTGCAGGAAGATGTCAGACGGTACTTGGACGACCAGCCGGAGCAATCAACTAAATAAAGGTCTCAAGGAACTTGATGGTACCCTCAACCTTCACCTCTTTGGTGGTGGCGGGCAGCAATAGGGTGTCGCCCATCTGGAATGATACCTCTTGGTCATCGCAACTGAGACGCCCATTACCTTTCACACCGATAAGGATGACGAAGGAGTCGAGATCGCTATAGTCGATTGTCATCGGTTCTGTGAGGTCATAGACCGAAGTCGTGAAATAGGGACACTCCACGAGTTCGATGCCTTCATTTACCTTGGGGGTGTAACCACATCGGTAGTTTGGAAGTACGGTATAGTCAATGCTTTCAGCAGCCAACTCAGTATGGAGTTCGCGATAGTTCCCGTTCTTGTCCTTACGCTTAAAGTCGTAGATGCGATAGGTAACGTCGGAGGTCTGCTGGATTTCAGCAACAAAACAGCCCGCACCAATGGCATGAATACGCCCCGCAGGGATGAAGAATACGTCACCCTCATGGACTTCGTAGCGAGCCAGGGCATCGGTGATGGTGTCGTTATCGACCATCGCCTTGTACTCTTCTGGCGTGATTTTCTGTTTCAGGCCGTTATAGAGTTGTGCGCCGGGAGTCGGTTCGAGCGCATACCACATCTCGGTCTTTCCGCGTGACTTACCCTGACGGTGGGCAATTTCGTCGTTCGGGTGAACTTGGATAGAGAGGTCCTGACGGGCGTCAATGAACTTGATTAGCAATGGGAACTCATTCCCGAAGCGAGAATAATTGTCTTTGCCCACGAGTTCATCTTTGTGTTCGCGTACGAGCTGGTTGAGTGATTTCCCCTTTTCAGGGCCGTTGGCAACGATGGTCTCGTTGTTTTCGACACCTGATATCTCCCAGCTCTCACCTACGTTTTCCATCTGTGTGTCCAGATGTTTGAAGGGGATAATCTTGTCACCTCCCCAGAGTGTCTGCTTCAGCAGCGGTTCAAATTTGTACATCGTTATATATAGTATAGTAGTTAATTTTCTTTCCAGAAGCTTCTGGTGAAGAGCACCAATACCGTCATAATCTCAAGACGTCCCATGAGCATGAGCACACAGAGAATCCATTTGATGGAATCGGCCATTCCCGACCACGTGATATTGGCACCGATGTCATTGGCTAGTGACGGTCCTACATTGCCGACACAACTGAGCGCAATGACGATGGCGTTGATGCTGTCGATGCCGGAGACTATCATGATAGAGGTAGTGATAAGCACCATCAGCACGACAAGTACGAAATAAGCAAAGAGAGCGATAAGCCTAGACTGAGGCACGTTCTGACCGTTGATTTTCACTGGCAGCACAGCATTCGGGTGGAGGCTCTGGCGGAAATTATTGCGTACGACCTTGAGCAGCATCACGCCGCGGATGCACTTGAAGCCACCGCTCGTACTGCCTGCACAGGCACCGAGGAGTGAGACGCTTCCTAAGATAATCCAGGTGAGATGGGGCCATTTTGCCACGTCGTCGCTATAGATGCCAGTGGTTGTGATAAAGCTGGCTATCTGGAAGAGCGCACTCCGGAAGGCAAATTCCAAGTCATATCCCTGTTGGATGATAAGCACGCCCATAACGCTAAGCGTGGCCAGTAGTACCATACTGATATAGAGCTTAAATTCGGAATCCCTGAAGAGGGTATTTAGCCGTACCTTAAAGATGCTGACATACAGTAAGGTGAAATTAATACCGGCCAGTAGTTCGAAGATAATGCAAATATAGTCAATCTGAGCTGAGTTAAACACGTTTGTCCCCTCGTTATGGATTGAGAATCCACCGGTAGCAGTGGTTGTCATCGAGTAGTTGACTGCCTCATACCAGTTCATGCCAGCTGCCCAGAACGAGAAACCGCACCCGAGTGTGAGGAAAAGATAGATCGACCAGATCCATTTGGCAGTTGTTGAGAGGCGTGGGTGCATCTTGGTCTTGATAGGACCTGTCGCTTCAGCCGCGAACACCTTCACGCTTCCTGCGACGAGTGAGGGCAGAATGGCGATGGTGAAGAAGACGATTCCCAGACCGCCAATCCATTGCATCAGCGAACGCCAGAAGAGAATGCCGTGTGGCAGGCACTCCACATCGTCGAGAATGGTGGCACCAGTGGTGGTAAATCCGGATATGGTCTCGAAGAAGGCATCTGTAAGGTTGCGGATGCTGCCGTGAATCAGGAAGGGGAACATCCCGAAGAAAGAGAAGATAACCCATACGGATGTCACGAGCAGGAAGGCATCGCGGCGGTTCAGGGTGTTTTCGGCGTGTCGGCCCATCATCAGAAAGAAGATGGCACTTGTGGTAGTCATCAGCATTGAAATCAGAAAAGCCATCTGGTCATCCTCACCGTAGCTTAATGCCATAATAGCGCACCACAACATGAAGAACGCCTCAATGAACAGGAGTGAACCGATGATCTTGCTGATGATACGGAAGTTTACCATATCGCATTCTTTTTGAAATACTTGTCAAGTGTTTGTAGTTTAGCTTCATGGCAGAACACCATGACGGCGTCGCCGGCCTCGATACGTGAGTTTCCATTGACGAGCATGCCTACGCCGTTGCGAACCAGACCGCCAATGGTAACTCCGAATGGCAGTCCCAGATCCTTCACAGCGCGTTTTGTCACACGGGAGTCAGGGGCAGCGGTAAACTCTGCGACCTCGGCATCGACAACCATCAGAGAGCGCAGGTTATCGACGTCGGCATCTAGCATCAGTTGGTAGATGTGGCTGGCGGCAATGGTCTTTTTGTTGATGATGGTACCGATGTCAAGACTTTCGGCCATGTTTACGTAGTCGAGGTTCTCGACAAGTGCCACCGTCTTGCGCACACCGAGTTTCTTGGCTGTTAGACAGGCCAGGATATTGGTCTCGGCATTGTCGGTAAGAGCCACAAAGGCTTGTGTGTTGCGGATGCCTTCCTCTTCCAACAGCCCGAGGTCGCGCCCATCACCGTGAATGATCATGGCTTCCTCGTTGTCGAGCAGTTCGTTAAGCTTCTCGCAGCGTTGGTTGTTCTTCTCGATGATCTTCACGCTCATGTAGTTGGGGATGTTAAGAGCGGCTCGCACGGCGGTCTTCCCACCTCCCATAATGATGACATTCTTCACGTCAGTATAGTGCTCCTTACCTACGATTTTGCGGATGTAGGGGATATATTCCTTGGTAGTCATGAAATAGGCGAGGTCATTGACATGGAGCTCGTCCAGACCACCTGGGATGATGGTGTCGTCGTTACGCTTGATAGCCACGATGTGATAGGGATCGTCTGGACCGCAGAGGTCTTTCAGTGGCTGGTTGAGTATCTCTGCACTCTCGCGGAGCTTGATGCCAAGCAGGATGAGTGCTCCACCGTGTACATCCCATCGCTGGCGAACCCATGACAGCTTCAGTCCGTTGGTAATGTCGATAGCTGCCAGTACTTCAGGGTAGATGAGTGAGTCGATGCCCAGTTCCTTGAAGAATGCCTGGTTCTCGGCTGATAGGTATTCGTAGTTGTCGATGCGTGCTACGGTCTTTTTGGCGCCGAGGGCATGGGCCAGGATGCAGGCATTGATATTGATGCTTTCTTCTGGGGTTACGCCGACGAAGAGGTCTGCATGCTGTACGCCCGCCTCCTTGAGGGCATGGATGCTGGTTGGGGAGGCCTGATAGGTCATCACGTCGTATTCGGTGAGCGAACTGAGGCGCTCTTCATCGTCGTCAATCAGGATACAGTCCTGATGTTCTCGTGACAGCAGTTTCGACAGGTGAGTTCCTACGGCGCCTGCACCGACGATGACGACTTTCATAGCGTATTGATAGCTTTAATGATTCCTTCAGCATCAATGCCTACGATATGCTGCAACTCGGCGACGGTTCCATGTTCTACGAAACTGTCGGGTAGTCCAAGTCGCACCACCTTTGGCTGGTAGCCATGATCATTCATCCATTCCAGTACGGCAGAACCGAGTCCGCCCTTCTTCACGCCATTCTCCACGGTGATGATGCGCGAGAATTTCTGTCCCACCTCTTCGAGGATATTCTCGTCGATAGGTTTCAGGAAACGCATGTCGTAGTGGGCGATACTGGGGGCGGAGGTTTCTTGTGCCAGTTTGGCTATTGCCTCTGTCACGTTGTTGCCCATCGGACCGATGCTAAGGATGGCGATGTCGTCGCCGTCATGCAGTTTACGTCCTTTTCCAATAGGTATCTCTTCAAAGGGACAGCGCCAGTCTTGTAACACGCCACCGCCACGGGGATAGCGGATGACGAAAGGCCCCTTGTCGGGCAACTGTGCTGTGTACATCAGGCGGCGCAGCTCGTGTTCATCCATCGGCGATGAGATGATCAGGTTCGGGATGGGGCGTAGGGCTGCAAGGTCAAAGGCACCGTGGTGGGTGGCACCGTCTTCACCGACGAGTCCGGCGCGGTCGAAGCAGAATACGACGTTGAGCTTCAGCAGGGCCACATCGTGGATGATATTGTCGAAGGCTCTTTGTGCGAAGGCGCTGTAGATATTGCAGAATGGCAGAAGTCCGTCCTTAGCCATACCACCCGAGAAGGTGACAGCATGTCCTTCAGCAATACCAACGTCGAAGGTGCGCTCTGGCATCTCCTTCATCATGATGTTCATCGAACAACCAGAAGGCATTGCCGGGGTTACGCCTACAATCTTGGGGTTCTGCTGAGCCAGTTCAAGCAGGGTATGCCCGAATACGTCCTGATATTTCTGGGGCTTGTTGGGATCTTTGTCGACGATGCGCTCACCAGTCTCTGGATCGAACTTGCCAGGGGCGTGCCAGGTGGTGACGTCTTTCTCTGCGGGGGCATAGCCATGTCCTTTCTGCGTGTGCAGATGGAGCAGTTTGGGCCCCTTCATGTCTTTCATCTGTTTGAGAATACGCACCAGTTCCTTCACGTTGTGACCATCGAAGGGACCGAAATAGCGGATGTTCATGCCTTCAAAGATGTTCTGCTGATGGGAGATGGCACTCTTGATGGCGTTGGTGAGGCGGATAATGCCGTTCTTGCGGTCATCGTTCAGCATTCCCTTGCCGTGCAGCCAGCGTGAAGCCTTGAAACGCAACTCGTTGTAGGTCTCGTTGGTGCTCAGGTTCAGCAGGTATTGTTTCATACCGCCCACAGAACGGTCAATCGACATGTTGTTGTCGTTCAGGATGATCAGCAGGTCGTTAGGTGAGGAAGATACATTGTTCAGACCCTCAAAGGCCAGACCGCCACTCATGGCACCATCGCCGATGACGGCCACGACGTGCCGGTTGTTACCTTCGAGCTTCGCCGCCACGGCCATGCCGAGTGCAGCCGACACCGAGTTGCTTGCGTGTCCGCAGGCAAACGTGTCGTATTCGCTCTCTGTCGGTGAGGGGAACGGTTTGATGCCACCCAGTTTACGGTTGGTACAGAATTGCTCTCTCCGGCCTGTCAGGATCTTATGTCCATAGGCCTGATGCCCTACGTCCCAGACGATTCTGTCCTCTGGGGTGTTATAGACGTAATGCAAGGCAACAGTAATCTCTGCAACACCGAGACTCGATGCCAGATGCCCTGGGTTGACGGCAACTTCTTCGATAATATCTTTGCGGAGTTCCTGACATAGTTGAGGCAGTTCATCGACACTCAACTTGCGGAGATCCTCAGGGTATTGTATCTTATTGAGTAGTGTAAATTCAGACTTTTCCACTATAACTTCTTTTTATTCTGCTGCAAAGTTATACATTTTTTATCAATATACAAAAAAAAACACTAATTTTGCACCGTAAATTCATAATAGAGATAAAAAAAGCTACTATTATTTGCGAGTTACATAAAAACTTCATATTTTTGCAGATAGTTTAGTTGCTGAAGCCTAAAACATGAAACTTATCACGTTACCGACCTCCGAGATTCGGCCATTGTCGTTCTATCTGGCGATGGAAGAATATGTGGCTCGTCATATCGATGAGCCTGATGCCTTTTTCATGTGGCAGGTGGCGCCCAGTGTCATTTTCGGGCGCAATCAGGTGGCAGCGAATGAGGTGAACCTTGATTATTGCCGTGAGCATGGAATTAGTGTGTATCGGCGGAAGAGTGGGGGAGGCTGTGTATACGCAGACGAGGACAACGTGATGCTTTCGTTTGTCACTTCTGGGGAGAACGTAGGCTTTGCTTTTAACCGGTTTGTCAATATGGTGCTGCTGGTGTTTCATCAGATGGGCATCGAGGCCACGGGTACGAGCCGTAACGACATTCTGATTAATGGCCAGAAGGTCTGTGGTACGGCCTGCTATCATCTCACTGGAAGGAGTATCGTACACTCGACGTTACTCTATGACACGAATATGGCTCACATGCTGCATGCTATTACCCCTGCTCCAGAGAAACTGCAGAAGAATGGTATCCAAAGCATTCGCCAGCGCATCACCTTGCTGAAGGACCATACCCGCTTGAGTCTGGCTGAGGTGAAAGACTTGTTCTGCAGTACGCTCTGTGATGGCGAGCGCATGCTGACGGCTGATGAGGTCGCTGGCGTCAGGCAACTGGAACAGACTTATCTCGACAAACAATTCATCAACTTATTACAACAATAATCTATGGCTATCAAACAAGAATTAGAAAAGAAAGAGAAGCGCACATGCTTGTACGACAAGCATATTTCCTTAGGTGCTACGATGGTGACTTTCGGAGGCTTCGACATGCCCCTACTTTACCAGAATGCGGGTATCGCGCCAGAGCATATGGCGGTGCGTGAGCACGTCGGCCTTTTCGATGTGTCACACATGGGCGAAGTGACGGTCAAGGGTAAGGATGCTGAGCGTTATGTCCAGCATATATTCACCAACGACATCGCCGGTGCCCCTGTTGGGAAAATCTATTATGGTATGATGTGCTATGAGAATGGCGGAACTGTCGATGATCTGTTGGTGTATAAGCTGGGCGAGAACGACTTCTTCCTCGTCATCAATGCTGCCAATATCGATAAAGACTGGGCATGGATGCAGGAGCATGCTGCCGGCTTCGACATCGACTTGCAGAATCGTAGTGATTTTTACGGACAAATTGCCCTCCAGGGACCAGAGTCGGAGGATATCATGGAACGTGTGCTCAGTCTGCCTTGTAAGGAACTGTCGTTCTATACCTGCAAGACCATTGGGGAGACTCTTATCTCCCGCACGGGCTATACGGGTGAAGACGGTTTCGAGGTGTATGGCACCCATGACTTCATCCGTGCCTGTTGGGATAAACTGATTGCCGCTGGTGTTCAGGCATGTGGACTTGGTTGTCGTGATACCCTCCGCTTCGAGGTGGGACTGCCGCTCTATGGTGATGAACTCTCTGAGGATATTACACCGATTATGGCTGGCCTGGGCATGTTTGTGAAACTCGACAAGGCTGAATTCATCGGCAAGGAGGCATTGGCCAGACAAAAGGCCGAAGGACCAGCCCGGAAACTGGTCGGTATCGAACTCTTCGACAAGGCCATCCCTCGTCATGGCTATACGGTGTTGAAAGACGGCCAGCCTATCGGTGAGGTGACGACGGGCTATCACACCCTCTCTACCGACAAGAGTGTCTGCATGGCACTGATTGATGCCCAGTATGCAGCGCTCGATACAGAGGTGGAGATCCAGATCCGCAAGAAGGTGTTCCCTGGTAAAGTGGTGAAGAAGCAGTTTTATAGCAAAAGTTATAAGAAATAAAACATCAAATATAATTTATTATGGCAAAAGTAATTGAAGGACTCTACTACTCAGAGTCGCACGAATATGTAAGAGTAGAAGGTGACTATGGTTTCGTTGGTATCACAGACTATGCACAAAATGCCCTCGGCAATGTGGTATATGTGGATATGCCCGAGGTGGACGATGAAGTGGTAGCTGGCGAGGAGTTTGGTGCTGTGGAGAGTGTGAAGGCCGCCTCAGACCTGATATCACCCGTTAGTGGTACTGTCGTCGAAATCAATGAGGCATTGGAGGATCAGCCAGAGCTGGTGAACCAGGATGCTTATGAAAACTGGATTATTAAGGTGGAACTCTCCGACAAGTCCGACCTCGATAAACTCATGGACGCAGCCGCTTACGAGAAATTCTGTCAGAAGTGATTTTTCAGGCACAGATTAACGCGGCTTATATATAAACACGGCTTTTCGAGATAAAGTTCAGTGTCTCTCTGAAGAGAGCCGTGTTAATCCGTGCCTAAAAGTATGATAATATGGAATATAAGTATTTCCCGCATGCGGAGGAAGACCTGCAGGCGATGTTGGAGAAGGTCGGTGTCAAGTCGCTCGACGATCTCTATGCCCAGATTCCCGACAGTATTCGCTTCAAGGATGACTACGATCTGCCGTTGTCACAGAGTGAACTTGAAATCCGACAGGCTTACGACCTGCTGGGTAAGGAGAACCGGCAGTTGACCTGTTTTGCCGGCATGGGCGTCTATGACCACTATACCCCCGCCGTCATCCCCAATCTGCTTTCGCGCTCAGAGTTCCTGACCTCCTATACCCCGTATCAGGCAGAGATCTCGCAGGGTACGTTACACTATATCTTCGAGTATCAGTCGATGATGGCCGAACTGACAGGGATGGACATCTCCAATGCCTCCATGTACGACGGCACGACAGCTGCGGCCGAGGCGATGATGATGGCTGTGGCTGCCGGAAAGAAGGTGAATAAGTTGCTGGTTGCAGGCACCATCAATCCCCTGACCTTCCAGGTGCTTAAGACCTATGCCCTGCATCAGGGCATCCAGTTGGATGTGCTTTCTATCCAGAATGGTACGACCAGTCTCGACGAGGTAAAGACCAGACTTGCCGAGGGCGGTTATGCCGGCGTCCTCGTACAGCAGCCTAATATCTATGGTATCGTGGAGGACTATACCGGTTTTGCCGATGCCTGTCATGAGCAGAAGGCCTTCTTCATCGTCGACAGTGTCGCTGCCGACCTTGCTGTGCTGAAGACACCAGGAGAGTGGGGAGCCGATATTGCTGTAGGCGATGGTCAGAGCCTCGGTATCCCGATGTCGTATGGCGGTCCCTATGTCGGTTATATGTGCTGTACGGAGAAACTCATCCGCAAGATGCCCGGCCGTATCGTCGGCATGACCAAGGATAACCGAGACCAGCGAGCCTTCGTGCTTACCCTTCAGGCTCGTGAACAGCATATCCGTCGCCAGAAGGCCACGTCGAATATCTGTTCCAACCAGTCGCTGATGGCGCTTTGGGTCACGGTTTATATGTCGCTGATGGGGCGTCAGGGATTGAAGGAGGCGGCCGAGCGTTCTTATGCCGGTGCCCATTATCTCTGCGACGAACTGGTGAAGACCGGTCACTTCAAGCTTTGTTACGACAAACCCTTCTTCAATGAGTTCTATGTGACTTATGACGGCGATGCCGATGTGCTCTACAAACGTTTCATCGAAGCAGGTTTCCTCGGTGGTCTCCGCTTTGAGAAAGGCTTCCTCTTCGCTGTCACGGAGAAGCGCACAAAGGAAGAAATTGATAACCTCGTAAAATTGGCTGCCTTATGAATAGATCATTATATGGAAATCTGATCTTCGAACTCTCGAAGCCAGGTCGCAAAGGCTATAGTCTGCCGCGTAACAATTTCGGTGATTATCAGATCCCCGACGAACTCCGCCGTAAGGAGGATGCTGCCCTGCCTGAATGCGATGAGTTGACGGTGGTGCGCCATTATACGAACCTCTCTAATAATAACTTCGGTGTCGATACAGGTTTTTACCCGCTGGGCTCCTGTACGATGAAGTACAATCCAAAGATCAACGAGGAGATTGCTGCCTTGCCAGCCTTCCAGGATCTGCACCCGCTGCAGCCGGAAAAGACCGTCCTCGGTGCCAAGGCTTTGATCATCATGCTCGACAAGGCGCTCTGTGCGCTGACGGGACTGGCTCATTTCACCTTCAAGCCCTATGCAGGGGCGCATGGTGAACTGACAGGTCTGATGACCATCGACAACTATCATCGTTCGCGGGGTGACCTGCAGCGTAAGAAGGTCATCGTTCCTGATTCTGCCCACGGCACGAATCCCGCTTCGGCAGCTGTCTGTGGACTGGAGATTGTCGAGGTGAAGTCGCTGGCCGATGGCACGGTGGATTTCGACGACCTGCAGCGTATTGTCGCCGAGCAGGGACAGGAGATTGCTGCCATGATGATGACCAATCCCAACACCCTCGGTCTTTTCGAGGTGCGTATCCCAGAGATTGCCAAACTCATCCATGACTGTGGTGGTCTGATGTATTACGATGGAGCCAACCTGAATCCGATGTTGGGCGCATGCCGTCCTGGCGACATGGGCTTCGACGTGATGCATATCAATCTGCACAAGACCTTCTCGACGCCTCATGGCGGTGGTGGCCCTGGGTCGGGTCCCGTCGGTGTGCGCGAGGGACTGCAGGAGCATTTCCCCTTTGTCTCTCCCTATCAGGGCAACTACGCTGTGATGCTGCGTGCCTATACCTATATTCTCTCGCTCGGACGCGACCAGATCAAGCATGTAGGACCGTTGGCTACGCTGAATGCCAACTATATCAAGGAGTCGTTGAAGGATGTCTATGAACTGCCCATCGACACGACTTGTTGTCACGAGTTTGTTTTCGATGGTCTGAAGGATAAGAGTACGGGTGTCACCACGATGGATGTGGCCAAGCGCTTGCTCGACTATGGCTATCATGCTCCGACAATCTACTTCCCCTTGCTCTTCCATGAGTCGCTGATGATCGAACCGACGGAGAACGAGTCGAAGGAGACGCTCGACGGTTTCATCGCTGTGATGCGAAAGATTGCCGAGGAGGCCAAGGCTGATCCCGAACTGGTGAAGTCGGCACCTCACGATACGCCTATCGGTCGTGTCGATGATGTCCTTGCCGCCAAGCACCCTGTCACCACTTATAAACAGATGCTCAATGACAACAACTGATTTGATCATTATCGGTGCGGGACCTGGCGGTTACCGTGCCGCTGAATATGCTGCCAAACAAGGTCTGAAGGTCGTCATCTTCGAGGCTGGTGAGGTGGGAGGCACGTGCCTGAATGTAGGCTGTATCCCCACGAAGACCTACGTTCACTCTGCCACCTTTGCTGAGGCCCGTGAGCGCATGGCTGCCGTTGTACCTCAGTTGCGTGCTGGTGTCGAGAGCATCCTCTCGCATCCCAACATCACCCTTGTGAAGGAAGCTTGTAAATTCATTGGCGCGAATTGCGTCAATGAATTTACAGCTCCTCATATCATCATCGCTACCGGTTCCGAGACGAAGTGGCTCCCCATCGAAGGCGCCCAGACCGATCCTCGTGTCGTCGATTCCACAGGGCTGCTCCAGCTGGAGCAGTTGCCTAAGCGCCTTGCCATCATCGGTGCAGGCGTCATCGGCATGGAGTTCGCCAGCATCTTCCGTCGTTTCGGCAGCGAGGTGACGGTGATAGAATACCTGAAAGAGTGTCTGCCAGCCCTCGATAGCGACCTAGCCAAACGCCTCCGCAAGCAGATGGAGAAAGAGGGTATCACATTCCACATGCAGTGTGCCGTGAAGCAGATAGCCGATGGCGAAGTGTTCTTCGAGGATAAGAAAGGGAATACACAGAGCGTTGAGGCCGACATTATCCTGATGGCCACAGGCCGCAAGCCCCGCACCGAGGGACTTGGTCTGGAACATCTGGGCATCACCCTCGCCCCCAACGGCGCCATCCCCACAGATGATAATTTCCGGGCAGGGAGAGAGGCTCGTGTTTTCGCCATCGGCGATGTCAACGGTCGCCAGATGCTCGCCCATGCCGCCGAGATGCAGGCCGTTCGGGCCGTCAACCAGATTTTAGGGAAGAAAGACAACATCCGCTTCGACATCATGCCTGCTGCTATCTTCACCAGTCCCGAGGCCGCCTGTGTCGGTCCGACGGAAGACCAGCTCAAGGAACAGGGCATAGCTTATGAGTGCAAGAAATCCTTCTGGCGGGCCAATGGCAAAGCCCTTGCAATGGGCGAAACCGAAGGCATGCTGAAGCTTCTTGTTGCTGCGGAGGGAGGCCTTATCCTCGGTTGCCATGCCTATGGCGCCCATGCGGCCGACATTGTTCAGGAGGTCAGCGTCCTGATGTGCAAAAGCACCACGCTCAGCGAACTCGCCGACATGGTGCATATTCATCCCACGCTCTCCGAGATTCTCAAGAGTGCTGCGGATTAGTTCGCGGTAGCCTTGTCCGAGGTAGCATAGGCGGCGAGATTACCTTCCATTTGTGTGAAGCCTTCGGTATCGGCATCAGTAGCTATCTGCTGTCCATTACTCCAGTCAGCTGTGGATGTCGTTTGTTTGTTTTTCCTGTTTTTTTGATGCACGCATTTGGGCTCTGTCCCAAATGCGTGCATGTGTTTTCACTAAAATGTACTCTTTTTTACATACCTTTGCACCATGAAGCTATAAATCTTATGTGCAAGGAACTTTTTAAGAGAATTGATTCTGTAATACGAAGTGAACGACTCTATGCCAATGTGGACCTGATGCGTGAAGACGTGATGAGGCGTTTCGGCATTAGTCGTCATCGTCTGAATGACCTTCTGAACCAGCATGCTGGTGGATTGTCATTTCCTCAGTACATTAATAATATCCGTGTCAAGGAGGCTTACGAGCTGATCACTCATCACCCAGAAATGTCAATTACAGAGATTGCCTTTGAAGTAGGCTTCACACCTCCTAATCTGCGTGACCAGTTCAAGCGTCATTATGGCATGACGCCTACGAAATATCGCACGCATTTGGTATAAAGCCCAAATGCGTGCATCTTTTTTTTTGTAGAATAGATGTTTTTGCGTATTTTTGCATTCGGTTATGAATGAAATCGTTTATTTACCAAATCAAAATGAGACGGCAATCGCGTTCGTGAAGCGTGTGGTTGCTGAACAATCCGACAGAGAACCGCTGCGCATTGTAGTGCAGCTGTTGGAGATAGCTTTGGGCGAACTGCAAGGTCGTCCTTGTGAAGTCAGCGTGACAGCTTCGAAGCAACGGTTTACCTTGGCGCTCCGTCATGGCGGTAAACCTATTGATAACCGTATGATATGGTTGATGGATGATCATATTGACCGTGCGAAATATCAATCTGACGGCGACGACTGGGTGCTGACCCTCCGTCGAGACATTCCTTCGTTTTACATTTCTCATGAGAAAGATTAAGATACAAAGACTATTATATATAAATATGAGAATTGTCCTTCAAGTCCTGCTGCTTGTTTCTATGATGGCTTTCGTCAGTTGTGGTAGAAATAATTCAGCAAGGCATATTCCGAATTTGGGTGATACACCTTATCAGGAGGACTCCGTATTGGTGGCTTATGGCTATCATCCGGATCGGGCACTCGTGATGCTTGACTCTGCCTTGCTGCTTGGCAACATCAATGAATACCGTGCCAAGTTTATCCGTGCCAAGATTTATAGCAAGTCGCTCCTCAAACAGCGGCAGGATTCTGCCATCCTGATCTGTAAGCAGCTGTTGAAGCATGATTCCGTGATTAATGTACTCCATGAGCAGGAGAACGTTCTCGACCTACTGATGATCACCAGTCGTACCAAGACCGATTTTGAAGGCTATGTGAAGTGGGCGACGCAGAAGGTCGAGGTCTGTCGTCTTCAGGGAGAGGAGACGGAGCAATGGCGTACGGA
>JAEEGJ010006751.1_pt1 | contig 33981 bp, 28 predicted proteins | sample 8958761 | NCBI WGS metagenome assembly JAEEGJ01 (sample SAMN16246546, study PRJNA631951) | gut metagenome | biome: gut microbiome; feature: rumen; material: RS-attached | host: Bos | place: Iran: Karaj | collected 2018-10
ATAGTCCAGTTCCCCTTTCGCTTTCTGTTGCAGAATGGCAAACGAGGAATTGAACACCGCCCGTTCATAGAAATGGAACTGGTCGGCCACTTGAACCTCCACGACGAAGCGCGTCCCGTCCGCGTCTGTGCATTCCACATCAATCCGTACATCCTTCTTCCCTTCTGAAGGATTCGTATGCTCCGTATTCGCATAAGTCAACTCGACGATCCGATGCTCAGGAATCAGCGCCTCCAGGAAGAGCTGGAGCAAGCGCTTGCTGTTCTCCTGCCCGAAAGAGCGTTTGAACCAATCGTCCAGCAAGATGCGGGCGTATCGCCCGATGATGGGTTTGTTCTGCATAATGGCTTTTTTCCGCAAAGCTGGAAAAAAGAGCCGTTTCCATAAAAAATAAAACGTTTAAAATCCAAAAGAGCGTTCCAGTGCGCCGGAAGGCCGATTTAAGCAAAAACGCATAAAACGGATAATGCCCAATTGGTCTGTGAGGGATGTCGGCCGTAGATCTGCCCGGTGCAGGAGTTTCTTTAGCAACGGTTTAAGGGCCGCTTACTTCCGTTCCAACAAAAAAAACTTATCTTTGTATTCGGGGAGCGGAAGATTGTTACTGGCCCAGGGCTTTTCATTTAAAGACTACCCGCATCGTCGCACCACCAAGGATGCTTGCATCCCCGCGGGACACGGCTCTTTGCCACCGGTGGACAAACTGGGTTATCCCAGTATAGATCTAGTACACCCAGGGCGCTCATCATTCAGTCGGCTCTCGACCGCTCCCTTTTTTATATGCCTACGCGTTCATTCATAGATTTCACCTCGGAGGACCGCATTCTCGGGATTCTCATCAAAGAGCGTGTCAAGTGGCTCGGAAAGTCAGACGAGCAACGGGCCAAAAGTCCCGTGTATGAGGAGCTATGCAAGATCCTTCCTCCCCAGCGCACCTGGGTCACTCCCGGGAAGAAAAGCCGCAGCCAGCTCAAGAACAGCCGCACCCGCCAGCTGCAGAATGCAGCCACGGCGCTGCGGAAGACGATCAGCCGCGACCGGTCTGGTGTCTGCAAGCGAAAGGAAGGGAACAAAGACATCTCCCGCCCCGGCTACCTTCCAGAACTGAACAACTTCACCCAGGATATCAAGGACAGCATCACTTCGGGGAATGTCTCCCTGAAGAAGCCGGAAACGACGGCCATTTTCAAGCAGGATGAAGAGCGGGAGGACCGGATACTCGTCACCTTCCGGCCCATCAGCGTCTACGACGACCTGAAGACCAAGGTCCTCATCAAATTGGCCAGCCAATATCTGACGGAGCTGCTGGACCCGCTGTTCCACGAGGAAATTCTTTCCTACCGGATACGGCGCAACTACCACGGCGAGCATCCGAAAGAACTCTATATGACCAAGGCCGACGACGCCGTTCCCAACATCCTGAAATTCAAGCAGGAGCACGAAACCGCCTGGGTGGCGGAATGCGACATCAAGAAGTTCTACGACATCGTCAATCACCGATGCGTGATGGAGTCTTTGGAACGGCTCCTGGAGAAAGGCCACATCGACCGGAAGAGAGCCGTCGGGGCCATCGAGATCCTGGAAGCCTACCTGGACGGGTACAACTTCAAGGAGTCCGTCCTCGAGAAGAGCCACGAGCCCGGATTCTGGAACCCCTACCTCCCGGGGCTCGGCAAGAAGCTGAAGCCCGGGAAGAAGACGATCGAATGCCAATTCGGCTGGGTCGACGAGCATGAACTCGGGGATGACCTGCGTCAAGTCGGCATCCCCCAAGGCGGCGTCCTGTCCACGCTCATATGCAACATCCTGATGAACGACGTGGACCAGGCCGTGGTGGACCCGAACGACCCCGACCGCTTCTTCAACCGCTTCGGCGACGACATCCTCCTGATGCACGCGACCGAGGAAGGCTGCCGCCGGCTCTTTGAAGCCTACAAGGCCTCCCTCACTGCCCACAAGCTCATCTACCACGACGAGAAAACCATCGGCGACAACTACAAGGACGGCCGACTCACCCGCGCCGACTACTGGAACGAAAAAACCAAGGCCCCCTTCCTGTGGGGCCCCGGCGAAGGCAACGCCGCCGAATGGATCGGCTTCGTAGGCTATGAGATCCGGTACGACGGCGAAATCCGCCTCCGCAAGAGCACGCTCAAGAAGCAGTTCAACAAGATCTGCTTCCAGTTCCACAAGGCCACGCACATCGACACCATCAAGTCCGGCGTCGCCAACTGCATGAAAGGCATCGACAAATGCGCCTGGTCCATCCTGAAGTTCGAACAGCTGGACTTCAACCCCGCCTCCCGCCGCCAGATGCACCACCTGGACCGCTACCGTCACAACAAGCGCAGCAAGGCCCTCCTATACCTGTCCACCCTCCCCCGGGAAAAAGCCAAGGAGCAAAAAGAGGCCAAGAAAGGCCCCGCGTCCTACGCGTCGCTATTGGCGGGGAGGAAGAGGGAGTAGTAGAACTTCGTTAAAAGATTGATTATGGAAACTGTTGTAATATCTGACTCCGTCACAAGAATTGAGAATTCGGCCTTCAAAGATAATACGGACTTAAAATTCGTGACAATTCCCAGTTCCGTCACGGAAATTGGCGATTACGCTTTCTCCGGTTGCTCCAATCTGCAATCCATCTGTATTCCTAATACAGTTCGAAGGATCGGGTTCGAGGCGTTTAGGCACTGTACAAACCTAAAGAGCGTTGTGATGCCTTTGTTGGATTTTAATTTTGCGCAAGGTATTATTTCCGGAGGGGCTTTTCTGGGATGCGAAAACATGGAATACGTGATTCTCCCTGACACCATGGACATTATTGCTGATGATGCTTTTGCGGGTTGCGTAAACCTAAAGTCTTTTGTTAGTTATAAAAGTGGTTATCGCCTTGCAAGCAATCAGCTTCCTTGTGGGATCATTGGCGTCAGTGCTTTCATGCGTTGTGACAGTTTGCTACGAGTCGTCCTTCCTGACACAATAACGGTCATTGAGGACTATGCTTTCGCATGCTGCAAGAGTTTGACAACTCTAGACTTTCCCAAAAGCTTATTGTTCATAGGGTGGCGGGCTTTCTGGCGCTGCGAGAATCTGAAAGCGTTGGAACTACCCGATTCTATGATCTCGGTAGAAAAGGAAGCCTTTCTGAAATGTCCGTCCTTAAAAACCATCAGATGCTCCAATCCAAGTGTTCTCTACGATGCCAAACTTCGCAAAGGTATCCAAATCATTTAAATAACACATCAATAAACATGAACCCCGAAAGATAGACAAAAACTTTCGGGGTTCATGTTTTGATAGCGCATGTCGTGGCACTAATACCTCTCGATATACAGACCGAGACCGAGGCCATTAGAAATATCGGTCAGTTTTGACATAATATCTCCGGTTCCGTATTTCTTAAACACGTAGTATCCATTCAACACACTCTGAGTCTTCGTGAGATTCTGGGCGTTATCAAAATACTGTGTATTGCCGATAAAAGGAACATAAGGTGTGTTTCCCTTTCCTGCACGACCCACCAACCCCAAATTAATCACATTTTGGATACCCGCTCGGCGGATCACTTCAAGCATGGTTTCCACGTTGTTTTTCTCATAAACATAGTCTCCATTGGGATAAACGACAAGAATATGATCCTGGGCTGGAACTTGACTCTTGATTTTCTTCAAGCGGGCCTGAAAAGCCGTCTGGTCCGCCACCTTCGCCGCTGCTAAATCGGCCTTATCCACCTGAACGATAAAATTAGTGATATCATTGCCGCGGAGTTGGCGTGTTGAGGCATCTGTCCGAACGAACAAGCCATTACCGTCAAACCACACAGGGACCTTGCTCTTGGTAATCTTGACCTTACAGACAGTAATAAACCCAAAATCCAGAAAATCAAAAGAAAGGAGAACCGTCGCAAAATTACCCAGCAGTTTTCCGGCCCAATCCAAAATAAAGCGTTTATACCCATCTTTATTCGTGGGATAGGTATACTTTGGATAAGGAGGATAACTATTAAGATACTGAAACTCTCCCGTGATACTGTTGGAAGCGACACCACTGTCATTGACTCCCAAATACAAGTCTCCGCCCAATGCGTTCATAAAAGAACCGATCGTGCGAATTATGGTGTGGATTTGATTCTCGCCGGGAAGATTCACCCCTGGCTGAAAAAATATGGATGTTTTGAATTCAACCGTCGTGCTCTCCTGAACGCCGACATAAAAACTATTAGGATTGGTTGCCATACTTAAAAGTTTATCAGGAAGCGATACAACTTCCGAAGTCAAAAATAATCAATTAATCCAGCAATTCAAAGGCATCCCATAACCTCGAGATTGACGGGATAGCGGTCCAAATGGTGGTGATAACGGTTATGTTTATTTCGTTAATTTCCATTCCTTGATACTCTCCTTCGCTCCTTTGAAACGATAATCCGCCTTCGTCAAGGTCCTTGGCATCTCCGGCACGTCAATCCGGGCAAGCCTCGCCCGAAGCTCTTCCAACCCATTGATTGCCGACGGTACACGCGCAAGCGTCACATGCAGCCGATAGGGGCCCAGGTGATAGCCGGCGCTTGATAGCCGCGCCCGGATCCTATCGACAAAAGCAACCCAATCCTCCGGCACCTGCGATGCCGTCAAATTCACGATATTCTCCTCGCTATTTTCAGCAGGAAAGACATCCACGGTGTCAAACACAAGTGTGAGTGCGGTCATCCCGTGGAGTTCTTCCTCCAGAAACTCCGCCACCTTTTTCGCCGTGACAAGGTCAATCTTGTCTTTAATGAAAGCGACCGTAATATGAAAATGTCCCTCCTGCGGTTTCACTCTTCCCAGCGCTTTTTCCACGGCAATATACCACCTCGTACTTGTGTCCAGCGGGACGAAGAGTTGGAGGTAAGTTTGACCGGATGATTTCGGGGCCTTCTTATTCTTGGGCGGGTTCATTCCATCGAGCACGTCAGGTCAACGTCCAAGCGGTCCTTGATATACTTCAGCACCTTTACCTTGTCGGCTGTAGTGCTATAGATTGTCACCCACTGGTTTCGGGCGACCTCAATCTGATTCGGATACTTCTTGAACCGAGTGACTATCTGTCGGCCCAAACAGACCAGACCCTTTTGCGCCAGCCGTTCCGGGCCGATCTTGGCGACCGCCTTCACATACGTGTCACGAGGGGCGGCTTCCGAAATGACCACCCCATCAGGAAAACTGACAGTCAAGGGCGCCTTCTCCCTGCGGACGAGAGCTCGCTGTGACTTTTCATACTCATCAAAGCTATCCGCCATCTCAATATTCAATCCCAGACCCAGCCGCGTCGAAATGGAATTAAGCTGAAGATACTTCTGCGCCGTGTCGCTTTCCGTTATGACATACCACTCGTCATCAATCGGCCGGCTATTGTCTTTGAACAGGCCTATTTTCTCTCTGGACACCAAGGGATGATGCCGCACCTCCAAGCCCAAGGACGCAACCCGCTCCGGCCCGATCTTCTTGATGGTATCAATAAACGTGTTCACGACCCGCTTGTAGCAGATCACCTCCCCATCCGGGAACGTTACCCGCATCTTCTTCGGGGACTCCCGCGGAATTACATGTCCCATTTCTGCCATAGTTGACCGTGTTATTGTGGTTATGGGACTACCACTTCAAATCATCCCTCATGAACTTGAGGGTTCTATCCGGCGATGTGGACGCATCTGCAATATCCGACCGGCGAACTAAAGCCCACAACGGATTCCTCTTAGCATCGGGATCATGAGGAGTATGCCTATGCTTACAAATGGCCTCCTGTACCTCTTGAGACAAACCGGGAAGATAATTCTTCGCTATCTTCATCGAAAAACGGCCATGCTCCCCTGAGTGATGTGGAATTGTAGACCAATCCTCGTTCCTGGCCATAGAAATATCATGGAGAAGGGCCGTCAAGATGATGTCCGACTCCTTCAAGCCCATCCCCTTTGCCCTGGCGCTCATTAGATCGTAAACACCTAAAGAATGCTCAATCAAACCTGTAGGATAGTGGTGATGGCTATGACTGTGCGCGGTTGAGAAATTGCTTTTTCTTATGCTTTGAATGAGATTTTCAACACCTGGTTCGCCAGTTGATCGCAGAAGGGCGTAGAATCTGTCTTGATTGAAAAGAACCCGGTCAATGGCCCTTGACAATACCTCTCCTGAAAAAGAACGGGATAACTTCCTGGTGAAATACTCCCTGCGTTTATCTTCGGTAGGATTTGTAGCCGGCGCTTTGACGGGATTCTTGGCGGAAGCCGTCGGGGGTAACGTTGCAATTTGACGATAAGGAGCCAAATCCTCCTGCGAATAGCAGCAGATATAGACCTTGCACTTCAATCCTCCATCGATACGTTTCTGAATTGTTTCCAAGGCAATTTTCGCAGCGCGGTCTTTAGGAAATCCATAAACACCAGTGCTGATACAACAGAATACGATGCTCTCCAATTGGTGTTCATCCGCAAGATCAAGGCAGGTATTGTAGCATGATGCCAATAGCGCATCTTCCCCATTGTTTCCCCCATGCCAAACAGGTCCTACCGTATGAATGACATAGGAAGAAGGAAGACGATAACCTTTTGTTATCTTGCATTTTCCCGTATCACATCCGCCTAGTTTGGAACACTCCGCGAGCAATTCCTTTCCGGCAGCTGCATGTATTGCCCCATCGATTCCGCCTCCGCCCAAAAGAGAATTCTTGGCTGCATTAACGATGGCGTCTGCGTTAACCTTTGTGATGTCGCCAACAAAAATAGTGATGTCCCCATAGGAGATGGCATTCGTGACAATCGGTAGCATATTGTGTGGTGTGTTTTGTGTTTTTGCAAATATAACCTTTTTGCCTTTCAACGGAAAAACGTTTTCCAGGAAGAATAGAGGAAGAGCCCTACTTCAGGGCTTTGTAGGACTCATCCAATTGACGAAAGTTCTCTTCCGTCAAGGAGATCGCCTTCTTCTTGCCCGAAGATCTCTTTCTCTGCTTCCCAGTAAAGTCAATGTTGAAGTACACCTTGAACGGCGGAATCGTGGAGAACGCCATGAACTCCGCGGGGGTGTACTCGAGGAAACGGAAGTGTTCGTCCTTTTCGTCGGCAATGACGACTACGAACCGAAAGTGGTCAGGATCCTTGAAGGCCTGGTGCCATTCCGTCTGCGTGGCGGCACCGAAATACCGATCTTCGTGACGGGTCATCTTGATCTCGAAGTACCAGGTCTCCCCGTCCTTCTCCGCGGTCACGTCCGCCGGAGAGCCCGTAATGCGGGCCTGAAAGCCCTTCGCGTTCAACTTGTTCACATAGGCCTGCTTGGCCGCAACGTCTGATTTCTTGTCTGCCATATCGATTATGCGTTTGTTCTTTATACTATTACATACTGTTACGCGAAAAAAGGCATAGTCTTTCACGCTCTTGAAGGAATTATCAGCACGCTGGACGGGGCGACAAGGTAATAACCACTTACGGACGGTCCTCTTTAACTCCTGATAGAAATGATAGTCGGCCTTCGTCAAGGTCGATGAGCTTTGCCTGCAAGCGGTCAACGAATGCAACCCATTCAGCAGGCCCGCGGGATGCTGTCAGATATACGATGCCTTTCCCGCTCTTGAGCAGGAAAGGCATACCCGGTATCAAAAAACAGGGCAGAGGCGGTCATACCATCGAGTCCATCCGCCAGAATCTCTACGACTTTTGCCTCGACAAGGACAATTACGATATTGATGAACGCGACCGTAATATGGAAATGACCGTACTACGGATTCTCTCTTCCCTGCACTTCTTTCACAGCACAATACCACACCGCACTTCGATTCGGAGGAACGAGTGCCTGTGACCGAATTGAAGTTGAACTCTTGGTATCATAGCAATGGAACAATTCTATAATTCATTTTGTATATTTGTAGCAAACCCATTACATTAATATGAGCCGTGTCATTTATTGTGCCCCAAAAGACGCTTTTATCGACGACGTCTTTGACAATCTTTTCGTTTCCAAAATGCAAGAAGGAGCCCATCTCTATCATCTTGGTTATGGCGCTTCAGAGTTGAAATCCTGGATGAATAATGCTCAACAGATCCAGAATCTACTACTTCGAGCAAATCTCCCTGATGACACCTATATTGCTTTTGAATATCGGATTCCCCACGGTTCGGGAAGGATCGATTGCATGCTATTCGGGAAAGGGGAAAACTATCGTGACAATGTGATTCATATCGAACTTAAACAATGGAGCAATAACTCGGTCTCTGAGCTATATTCCACCGGGGTATTCAAAGTTGAAGCCTTTACTGGAGGACACTACCAACCGGTCCCCCACCCTTCTCAGCAAGTGGCAAACTACCAGCAATACTTAAAGGATTATGAGGCCGTTTTTCAGGACCAGTGTAATCTAGAGGGCCTTGCATACTGCTACAATTATTTGACAAAAGGAACTCCGCTGGACCTGTATGCCGATCACTACAAGGCTATTTTGGAACAGTTTCCGTTGTATTCGGGAGACCAAGCCAGGGAACTCGCAAGCCGGCTGAATAAACTTCTTCTTTTTGGTGACGGCCTGAGGATCTTCAACAATGTCCAAAATACAAGCATCCGTCCCTCCAAAAATCTGATGGATGCGGCTGCAAATATGTTTAAGGGCATTACGGAATTCCATCTTTTAGATGACCAACTGGCTGCCAGCAACACCATTTTTGCCGAAGTCGAAAGGACGATCAAGGAAAACAAAAAAACCGTAATCATCGTTAAAGGTGGACCCGGAACCGGAAAGACCGTTATCGCTCTGCACATTCTCTCCCAACTAGCCCAACAAGGCCAATACAAGAATTGTTTCTTTACGACACGGTCGAAAGCTCTCCGGAACAATCTGAAACTGAAACTCCGCAATATTCAGATCAAGAACCATCAGAAAGCCGACGCCGGAAACCTGATACGAAACATTTACTCCTTTAAACCTCACCATTACAAGGAGAGTGAAGTTGACGTCCTTCTGGTCGATGAGGCTCACCGGATCAGCAATTCTTCGAACCATATGTCCGACAATAGTTATGAGACGACTTATTTGTCGCAAGTAATCTCTCTAATTTACTGTTCGAAAGTATGTGTATTTTTCATCGATGACAGGCAAGCCATTACTAATACAGAAATTGGGACTTCCGATATGATCCGAGATGCCGCGAAGAATTACTTGAGCCGTATGCAATTGGAAAAAACAGCATTCTTAACGAAACTTACTAAACTTGAACAGAAAAGGAATCGCTTAAAGAGCCAGAGACTACCCCTATTGGAGAAACAAGGACAGATGTCTCAAAAAGAGTTTATCAAAGAACTCACTAAACTGGAATTGAAGATTGTCAAGATAGACAGAGAACTCGGTAAAAAGGAATGTCTTCATGATATCTCGAGCTCGTTCTCCGGAGATGTCAACATTCTTGATTTTGAGCTGATCTCCCAATTCAGATGCAACGGATCCGACAATTACCTCGACTGGCTAGACGATGTCATTTACAAACCTTTTAGTCAGATTAATACTCATTTCAGCGAAAAGGAATATGATTTCAAAGTTTTTGATTCTCCTCAAGTCTTATACGAACAAATCAAGGCGAAGAATCAGCCCGACGGCACCCCTGCGAGAACAGCACGTCTAGCCGCTGGTTATTGTTGGGACTGGAAGGGAGAATTAACTCCTGAAGGCGATCTTAAGAAAGAGGTTGTCATCGGTGATTTCCAAATGCCTTGGGAAACGCTGAAACCCGCCCGAGAACCCTATAGGAGGCGCTATGCTTCATCTGCTGATACTTGGGCCATCGAGCCAGAAGGCATCAATCAGGTCGGTTGCGTATTCTCAATCCAAGGCCTCGAGATTGATTACATCGGTGTTATACTTGGCCCGGATATTGACTATGACCCCGAGAACGACTGCCTGAAAGCTGTCCGCAGGATCACGCACAATATGAATGCAGGTAATGACCCAGACAAGTTTGTCAAAAACATTTACAGAGTACTGTTGTCGAGAGGGAAACTGGGGTGCTATGTATATTGTTGTAATGATGGGGTAGCAAAGTATTTGAGACGGTGCCGGTGAATAATTGGTTATTCCGAAGGATAGTTACATCCTTCTTCTCTTACGAATGCCCCGCTCATAAGAGAATAGTTTCCTAAATCAAAAACAGGCTGAAGCGGTTCTCCCGGAACTTCATCCTGTTTCTTGTTTTCCGATGAAATGCAATAATAAGTCAACAATTTGAAACTCCATGCCGATCTTTTCGTCAGGGAAGCCGTCGCTGGATTAATCTTCCAGATTTCCTATCCGGAAACTACAGACCAGCCCCCAATAAGCCGCTCTCCTTCTTATGGCTGAAGGAGCGGATTCAGCGTAATCGTGACATGACCGCCCTTCCCGCCTTTACCATTTCTCAAGAAGTATGTTGTATCACTGAAAATGGACTGAAGCGCTGAAGTCTTGACCAGATTATTTGGAACCATGGGCCCGAAAATCTTATTCAAATCTTTCTGGTCCATCGTATAGTTCTCAGCTTTCAGTAACAGGCCCAACGCTTTTTCTCGGATTTCCTCACGATATGATTTCGGAAAGGTCATACCAGGGAGAGCAACCCACACACCATCTTTGGGAGAAGCTCCATTTTGAGTGATAAACTTAGATGTCGATTTTATATGCTGAAGGACATTCGTTGCGAAAGCTTTGAAAGAACTGGTAAGTTGGTGTATTTGATAAAGAGCATCTGCCAAATCGTTTGCCTTCATTGGACTATTCTTCGTTTTCAGCAAAGACTCCATTTCATCCAATAAAGCGTCCCAATTGAAGGAAGGAGATTTTGACCTGCCTTTCTTACCACGAAGCTCTTCATAAATGGGAATCAATGTTCTTTCCGAATAAATCGGGATAAGTCCGCTGTTCTTTGCGACCTGAGTGAACTGGAGTTCTGTCATTCCGGGAGCGACGATTCCCTTTACATATGTTTCAAGGTCAAACTCCTCTGTTTTCGAGCCACGAATCATCCAATACTCTGTATTACCGATTTCCATCAAGCGCCAGCAGGCAGCAAGTTGTGTTGATCTAATATCATCTGCTGTAATTCTTGGTGACTTATATTTCCCGGCAAAAACACGGGAATTATACAGTGACACAAGTTTCTCACGTGAAATCGCTGACTTCAAATCAAAGGCTTTTTCTTGGAAGAGAATCCAGCATACGCGAGGAGCCAAGAAATATAGGAGGTCCCAACGCAGGGCAATATACTCCTGGCCGTTGGCTTGATAGTGCACAAATTCATCCGAATGGCTGATGATTGACTTGAAAGACTCCAACAGATTTACGTCTTTTGTAATTCTCTTCAGCGCGGGAACGATATCTTCGTTGTAACGAAGAAAAACTGTTTCCTCTCTGAAAAAGTCCAACACTCGACCTAGTCTGTCGGTATACGGACTAATGGTTCTATTTGGTAAGACTGCTGGAATCCTGACGTTATCTTGTTGGGTTTTGCCCATATCAAATAACCGAAGCATGAAATAAAATGTCCTGTCGTCATTGATGCCGGTAAGCCGACAAGCAGTTTCATAGGAAATGCCGGCACCAAATTGATCCCTAATCGAATTCATCTCACGGACAAGGGATGGCTTCGCGACATAAGAGTTTACGGCACTGCCATCCACCAAAAGAATGCGGCAGTCGTTTATGCATCTTTTACGGTGGTCCCTTATTGTTTGTCCAGTAACACTAAACTGTAACCCCAAGTTCTCATCATTCGGAACTTCCGAATGGAAAGGCCTAGGAACAAACGATTCCCCGAATACACTTTTTGTTAATGCAGGGGCTTTATTCAGAAAGATGTCCAAATAATCTTGGAGGAATGCCTTCAAGCGATCAACAAAAGCTTCGGTATCGGGAACATCTCCTAAAACCACCGGCTGACCATTGGCGTTCTGATAATCCTTTTGGATATCATTAAACCGAGCGGTAATATAGGCACGAAGATCGGAAATCTTCTTCCCAGAGTCGTTGCTGGAAACAATCTCCTCAATTGTTTGAAAAAGATTCTTCTGCTCAAGCGTTCGTACATAGGTAAGGGAACTATTCTCGCTTTTGTGAGCTTTAGCCCAAGAAACCAGGAAACTAAATGGGATGGCCATAACGATTTAGTATTATTATGTCTTGTAAATATACGCATTTCTTTCCATATTAATAAAGACAAGTGAATACCCTAATACGCCAATTCCCCGGGAAAACATCTCCCAAAACAACAAGCCCCGTTGGAACAGCGTAAATAACGGCGCGAACTGGCGGAAAAAGCAACAAAAAATCACACCCTTGAAAGAATCCTTCCCCATTCTCAGTAATAAGGATTAAAAGAGTATTACCCTATGAACCCCGTCATCAAATCCCCCACACCCCTTCCCGAAAAGACCGGACTTACCGTGTTTCTGGCCGGGCCGATGAAAGGCGCGCCCAAATGGCAGCGCACGGTGCCAAAACTCGCGGAGAGTCTCGGCATTGACGGCGTCACGTTCCTAAACCCGTACCCCTGCCAACGGTGGGTCGGATGGAAAAAGCAGGTCGATTGGGAATCGGCTGCATTGGCCTATGCCGATATCGTCCTGTTCTGGATCCCGAATCAGGCAGAAGTCGTCGAAGGGCGCGATTATGCGCAGACGACGCGCATGGAGTTGCTCGAAAGTCTCGCCCTCGGGCGCAAGGTCATCCTGGGCATCGACACCGACATCCGCGCCGCCGATTATATGCGCTACAAGGCCCGCCACTACGGCGTCGCCCATATCCATAAAACCCTGGAAGGCTGCCTGAAGGAGCTGAAGGAGGAGTTATTTGAAAATCGTCGACAGCATCACGCCGCCGTAGAGTAGAAATCCTCTCCGCGCTGCTCCCACTCGTAGTCACCTCGCGTGATGGAAAAGCACTCCTCGCTCTCAACCCTTCCATAAGGGTTGTAGACGCTTTCCTTGTAGGCTTCATATTTGGGCCTGAACCCACACTTCAGCGCCACGTTACGCGACGCCTCGTTGCCCACGAACACGTACAGCAGAATCTCGTCGCACCACCAATTGTCGAACAGAATCTCCTTCACGGCCTCGACCGCCTCGGTCATATAGCCGCGTCCGCGGTATTCCGAGGCGAGCCAATAGCCGATGTCCGACGCCCTTTTCCACCAAAAGCCCGGCGTCTGGATGATGCCAATCACCGTGTCGCAGCCCCTTTCCGTCATGGCATAGGCTTCACACTCCCAATTGGCCATGAACGCCTTCGCCTCGTCGATGGACTTGAAGGGCCTGATGCCCGCCATTCTGCAAATGTAGTCGTCGCTCATCAGCGCAAGCACGTCCTCTGCGTCCCCGTCTTTGAACGGACGGAGGACCAGCCTCTCAGTCAAAATGCTTTCTCCAATCATGAATCGCGTGTCTGTTTCTGTTTCGGTATATAACTACGCCAGACACGCGATAATCTTTCAGATCCCGCCCCAAAATAGACAGGATAGACTTTCCCACCATTATCCTCCGACGCGGAAGAAGAGAGACAAATAAGAAGGTCTATGCAGTTATTGACACCAATGTGTTATTAGTCGCAGCTGCAAAATCCCACAAAAAAACACTATCTTTACCCAGCAAATCCTCTAACCCATAAATAAGATGGCACGAAACAACACTATTATCGACGACAAAATAGAAGGTGTCAACCTTCCGGCTCATCTGACTAAGCATTCCACCTGTCATCCTAAGATCGTTTTCGCGGGAGGAGACCTGTTCGGAAAGGAAGGCCGCAATCTATTTGACGGTTTTCTTGTATTTGTCGAAAGGGGAGGTTTCCGGTGGTATGCTCAGGAAATCTTGCGAAGGAATTGGCTCGACTGTCCCTATCGTGTGTATTTTCAGAACACCGAGCCTTCGAAAGTCCGTTATACGGTTCAAAGGGATCTGGGTTGGCTGGCCCGTCAAGGCTCTAGGACCATCGGCATCCATGCTCCCGAAGACTGGCGGCGGTGCAAGACGGCCCTGAGAGCAACCGCCGACTGGCTCGACGCGCATCCGGACGCCGTGGACAAGGTTTATTTTGTCGATGCCCATGATGACTATTTCCGCTGTTTCGGGCTCGAATCGTTCTGCGACGACCGTGCCGTGTGCAATCCTTCTCCCACGACATTCGAGGCCTACTTCGAACACGAGTTCCCGCAGGTGATGGAAAAAGCCCTCGGGCACTTCGTCGACGGGGACGGTTATCGGGCCTGCGTTGTGACAAAGTGCGATGCCGTGAAGAATATGGATTGTAAATCCTTCCCCGTCGACTTTTCCGTCGGCCTTTTCTATACGGTCCTGGTCCCCCAGGCCCTTGCGAAGGTCAGCAAAAGATTGAAGGACCTCTATTCTTTTGTGAAGGTTTCCCATTGGCCGATGATGGACCGCATGATGGGTGGAAGCATGGCGCCCTACACTTTCCTGGCGGACACCGGCCTGCTTCCCCAAACAGCCCAGGAGGCCAAGGATTGGTTCCGCCTGGCCCGGGGGGAGGCCGAGTATTTCTTCCGGGTCCTGATGCACTATATCATCGGTGGAATCGAGCCCACCAGATACCAAAAATTCCATCTTGACGATCAGCAGCTCAAAGCCGTCCGTCAGGAAATGATCCATTATCTGGATGATTTCGAGAAGGGCCTCCAAGGCGGTTCCGGAATCAACAACTACTATCTTCCCGACGAGATTCTCCATCAGCAAGTGTAATCCTCTTGGGAAACAAAACCAAGCAGTCGCAGTATTTCTGCGGCTGCTTTTGTTTTCGGCGTTCCCTGCTGCATTATCGATGAAGAACGAACTCGGAATGTAAATTTCCATCATCCCCCAGCAATAGTTTTGAATGAACGCGGTATTATTACTATGCCGCCTCATCAGTGCGCCTTGTTCAACCCTGTAAAACCACATGCTCATGAAGAACACTGACAACTTCCTCCGCTTCTCCGAAACCAAGTTCATCCTCAACCGAACCCGAAAACTGGCCAACGAACAGCTCGATTTCCTGAATGGGAAACGGCTTGGGGACGTGACCATCGGCATTGAAGACAATGCCTGCTGCCGGAAGATCCGGCGGATTGTGGAGAAACGGGAGGCCCAGAGCTTCTGGAAAAACGGCCGTGAGGCCAAACGGTTCGGCAACGGCGCCCGGTACCATACCCGGCGCAACGTTTCGAACCAGTTCAAGAACCTGTTCGGACTGGTCCCGGAAGGATTCCATTACTGTGCATAATCTAAACTGAGAAAACCCATGAAAGAAACGACATCCCCTGCCCAGCGGCTTGTCCGCGAAACAATCGCCCTCCTCGAAGGAGAAGCGATCTCCCCCGAATGCGCCTTTGCGATGATCCGCTTCGTCGCTGACGGCACCGAAGAACCCGATGCGTGGGCACAGCTGGCCCGGTTCTACAGCAATGGAATCGGCTGCGAAAAGAACAAGGCCCTGTCGATGGAAGCCCTCCGCAAGAGCGGGAAAGCCGACTGGCTGCTCCCCCAGGACGCCGTCTCCTGGCTGAATCCGGAGGATGACCCCTTCACTTCTATGGACGAAGATGTGGTCTATGTCGAGCGGTCGGAGGAAAACCGCCTGGTCGATGCCTTCCTGGACAGTGACGAGGACGAAGACTTGGCCCGGTACGCCCGCTACAACACGGCCAACCCTGGCTGCAGCCCGGAGAACCCGATCGTCATTTCCTCGTCGGAGGACTACAGGGAGGACGAAATCCTGGCGCTCGAATCCATCCTTCGCCCGATTCCGTACCGGTATGTGGACTACGAGGTGGCGGAGCAACGCGTACTGGTCCTGAACGGCCGCAAGATCGACCATGTCAGGGTCCGGGTCAGTTCCCATCCCCTTCTGACGGAGGACGCCGACGGTGACCTGTACCTCCCCAAGAAGCGATTTCTGGGATATGAGGATTACTGGTTCGACATCCCGGGCTATGTCAGTGCCTTCCATGATTATCAGTTGTAGAACAATCTGACCATTTGACTTGAAATATCCGATGGAGATATCCGTATATATAAGGGCATGGACATGAAACACGACACTGATATGACCATCCCTTTCAAAACATCCATTACTCCCCGGTCGCTGATGCGGACGAGGCAATACAAACAGCTGACGCCGGAGGAGGTGACCCAGCAGCTGTTCGCGGGCTTCGTCAGCGAGCACCTCAAACTGCGGAAGAAGAATGCGGCGCCGGCGCTGGCCGAGGAGACGGTCGCCGAACTGATCCGGCAGGGGGTTCCGAAGAGCAGCGTGACGCTCAGCTTCTCGCATCTCGCTGTCGCACTCGCGCACGCGACGTACTATATCTATCGGACCGAGCCCGACCGAGGTTCCGTCCAGGTCAACTGGAACGGACACCGGTTCACGGTGAAGCCGTCCATCCCGTCGAAGGAACTGGCCGAGGCGATCCTCCGGATCGACGCGAAGTTTCCCGAACTGGAGGCCTGGGTCAAGGAGTTCCTGGACAGGATGGCCGTGGAGCTGAAGGCGGAAGAGATTCTGCGGATTTCCGTGGAAGCCCAGCTCGAAGGTGTCCTGCCTGACATGGGCTACACCTGTACTTTTGAAGTGAAAGGTGACAAGGTCCACCTGAACCTGACACGGTATTTCCACGGCAGCGTGGACCTTCCCGTCTCCGAGCTTCAGGCCTTCCTGAACGATCCGGAACGGATCCTGGGCACCCTCCATCCTGACAAGAGAGGGGCTGTCTATGTGGTCCCAGAGGCCTTCCTTTGAGGAGGCCAAACGTTCCAGTCCCCACAACCCACGCCTTGGCATGGTTTTTGTATATTTGACCACCCACATGTCTACGATCAAGTAACCATCCCCACATACTCTCCATGTCCACTTACCGGGCCCGCCCGGCGAGGCTGCTTTGCACCCTCGTCAAGGACATCTTCGCGACTCAAGACCAGCACAGAAACTAGTAATACATTATAAATCAATATGTTATCTATTCAACCGAAAGACTATTGGACGACTGCCACGAAGGCAGTGAAGGGGTATGCCAACAGTAAGTTTGCGGGCTTCTTTACGGAAGCCGAACTGGAAGACCTCGTGGGGGAGGTTGTTGGTAAGATGTGGGCGGCGAGGGAAAGCTTTGACCCCGACAAGGGGAGCGAGTTTGGTTGGGTTTGGACCATTGCCAAGAACGCCGTGAACGACGCGGCGGAGGCAAAGCACAGACGTGAGGACATTGGTGGCTGTTGGAACGACGACGTGGAGGAGAGAGCGGAAAACATGGTTGCGGGCGACAGGGCCGACAGGCAGCTGCTGATGGACGAATGGGTGGAGAGCCTGTACGACAGGCTGAGGCAGGAGCGTGACAGGAGAATACTGCTGTATTTGGCGGAAGAGCTTGACTACGAGGAGATTGCCAAGAGGGAAGGCATGACGATGAGGGCCACCTACATGGCCGTATACCATTTGAGACAGAGACTTGAACTTGAAAACGTCGCAGCATAGGATGAAAAGGACAGAACCCATGAACGAGAAGAACTGGTGCCCCAGGACCCTGGCGATCCCGGGGCTGGCCGCCAGCCTGGACCGCATTTACAAGAAGGTGAATGCGGAAGGCTTCGCCGAAGACAACGACGACGAACTGGACGAGGACATCCGGCGCGTGCGCGAGCGCTTTTCCATCGGAGAACGCGCCGCCGTGCTGTTGGCCGCCATCCTCGAGAACAACGCCCGGAACGGTTGTGACGATGACGACCTGTCGGGTTACATCGGGTGCTCGAACATCGAGTTCCTGGGCTTCCGCGAACCCCTTCGGGAGATGGAGGACCTGGGCATCATCCTCCGCCGGAACGGTCGCGGGAACCGCTATATCATGGGCCGCGAGGCAATCCGGTCCATCGAGAAGGACACCGACTTCAAACCGATGAAACACACCGGCCTGAGCGCGGATGAACTCTTCTCCCGTATCCGTCTCCTGTTCACGGACTACCTACGGGACAACATCGACGCCGAGCGACTGCTCGATGACCTCACGCAGCTCACGGAAGACAACCTGCAGTTGGACTTCTGCCGGAAGACGAAAGCCGCCCTGGCCGATGACCGGATCGGGGAGACGGACAAGCGTATCTTCTACGCGCTGTGCTACCGGTTGGTTTCCTTCGGCGAGCAGGAATTCCCGGTCGAGAAGCTGCTTGCACTGACCGATTTCATGGAAGACGAGCAGCGCCTGAAGCGCGCCATCGGCAACGGAAGGACGAGCATCCAGCGGCTGGGACTCGTCACTTTCGGCGGGGACGAAGGATTCCAGGACACCGAGAAACTGGCCCTCACCGACGAGGTCAAGCGGGCTTTCTTCACGGAGGTCACCCTTGCGAAACCCCAGGCCACCAGGCACCGGGACCTCATTCCGGCCGAATCCATCAAGCCCCGCGAGCTCTTCTATGACGGCAAGGTGGCCGAGCAGATGGAGCGGCTCGGCGCCCTGCTGGAGCCCGCCAACTTCGCGGGCGTGCAGCAGCGGTTGGAGGAGACGGGCATGCGGAAGGGCTTCGCGGTCCTGTTCGCCGGCGGCGCCGGCTGCGGCAAGACCGCGGGGGCCTACGAGCTCGCCCGCCGCACCGGCCGCGCTGTCTTCGCCGTGGACATGTCCCAGCTCAAGAGTAAGTGGGTCGGCGACTCCGAGAAGATTGTCAAGGGCGTGTTCACGACCTACCGCGAGATGTGCCGCACGCACGAACTGGCGCCCATCCTCCTCTTCAACGAGGCCGACGCCATCTTCTCCAAGCGCCTGGAGAATCCGGAGGACAGCGTGGACCAGATGCAAAACAGTCTGCAGAACATTTGTTTGGAAGCCATCGAAAATCTGGACGGCATCCTCATCGCTACGACGAACCTGGCCTCGAACTTCTGCGACGACGCCTTTGCGCGCCGCTTCCTTTTCAAAGTGGAGTTCGTCAAGCCGGAGGTCGAGACCCGCGCGAAAATCTGGAAGTCCATGCTGGACGGCCTCTCCGACGAGGACGCCCTCACCCTTGCCGGCCGCTACGACTTCTCCGGCGGCAATATCGAGAACATCGCCCGCAAGGCCACCGTCGGCTACGTCCTCTCCGGCCGGAAAGCTACCCTGCAGGACCTCCTCACCTACTGCGATGAAGAGACCCTTTCCGCACAGAAGTCCGCCCGTCGCATCGGATTCTCGGTTTGAAAGAAAGATTCACACGCAAGCGACGTATTAGTAGGAGTATGAGACAGATTCAACTGAAAAGACCCGACCAGATCAAGGCCTACCTTGACAAGCACGTGGTCGGACAGGAGGAGGCCAAAAAGACTCTCTCCGTGGCGGTGTACAACCATTACAAGCGGATTCTCCACAAGGCCGACCCCGAGCGCGGGGCGGACGTGGAGAAGAGCAACATTCTGCTGCTGGGGCCCACGGGCTGCGGCAAGACCATGCTGGTCAAGACCATTGCGAAAATGCTCGGCGTTCCCTTCTATATCGGGAACGCGACCTCGATTACGGCGTCGGGGTACGTGGGTGACGACGTGGAGAGCCTGCTTTCGGGCTTGCTTATGAACTGCGACTATGACGTGGAGAAGGCCCGCACAGGAATCGTGTTCATTGACGAGGTGGACAAGCTTGCCAAGCGGGAGGCGGGTGTTTCGGTCACGCGGGACGTGTCGGGCGAGTGTGTCCAGCAGGGGCTCCTGAAAATGGTCGAGGGGCACATCATGGGTGTCCAGCCCCAGGGCGGGCGCAAGCACCCGGAGCAGCCGCTCATTTACCTGGACACGACCGATATCCTGTTTATCGGTTCGGGCGCGTTCGTGGGCCTGGACGGGATTGTGGAACGGAGAACCGGACGGGACCAGAGCCGGATTGGCTTTGGAAATGCGGCGGCCGCTCGGGACGGCGGCAACCCTTACGCGGACGTGACGGCCCAGGACCTGCGCGATTACGGCCTGATTCCCGAGTTTGTGGGCCGATTCCCGGTTGTCACGTATGTCGATCCGCTCGATACGACGGCGTTGGAGGGTATCCTGACCAAGCCCAAGAACAATCTTGTAAGCCAGTACACGGAGCTTTTCCGCGAGGACGGGATTGCCTTGACTTTCGAGCCAGAGGCGATTACGGCGGCTGCACAGCTCGCCTCCGACCTGGGCACGGGCGCGCGCGGCCTGCGCAGCATAATGGAAAAGGCTATGCGCGACGTTATGTTCGCGGCCCCGAAAGCCGCGTATATGAACGGCAACCGCGAGATTGTCGTAACCCGCGAAATGATTCTCGACGCCCACCCGAACGGCCCTGCCCGGGCCGTCTGACGGGCGGGCTATCTGGCTCTTGTACAAGGTGTGCTTTTAGGTGGGACACCTTGTACCTCAAAACGGCACTATAGCCACACCAAATGGCAAAATAGTGCACAAGGTACAACCATCAAAATCACACCTTGTACACAAAACCAGTTCACAATCTTGACCATATGTTGATTACGGACCAGAATCAGATCGCAGAGGCGATCTCCCAAATCATCGGCGAGGAATCCTACGTCTCCCTGCGCCGGACGGACTTCGACCAGCTCTGCCCGCACCCCGCCCGCGCCCTTCACGTCACCGCCTCCACCCCCGCCCTCCTGCTGGAGCGGCTGGCGCATGAGTTGGCGGCGGTAGGCGGAATTGAGCCGAGCCCGGCTCGCGCAGGTGCCCCGAGCCAGGCCGCCTTGGGCGCTCCGAGCGGTGTTGTCGCCTACCTCCGATGCGCCAACCTTCGCATGTCAGACCTCGAGCGGATCGACGCCCTTCTCCCCCACACCCCCCACTTCAAGCGAGGCCTCTCCTTCGTCCCGGAGGATGGGGAGAATGAGGTGTGGGTGTTTGAATAAGACTCGCGTTTGTACAAGGTGTGCTTTTATGTAAAACACCTTGCACAATAAAACGACACTACAACCACGCTAATTGGCGAAATAAAGTACAAGGTGTGATTTTTAGGATCTCACCTTGTACATGCATCAAAAGGTAGAAATGGAGAGGCTAGACAGGAGTGCACCCTATCACGAATTGAATCTTGCTCCGACCTTCTCCTTTCTTGACGACATGGATCTGAGTGGGGATACGTTCGTCCAACTCCTCACGGTGCGAGATGATGCCAACGCGACGGTTACTCTCGCCGGCGATTTCCTGCAACTTCTCCAAGGTTACCATTACGGATTCCAGACTTGCCTTGTCCAGAGTGCCAAACCCTTCGTCAATGAACAGAATGTTCACATTCAAGTCGGGTCGGTTCAAGGAGGACAGGGCCAACGACAGGGCCAGCGAAATCATAAAGCGTTCACCTCCGGAGAGGACGGTCGCACTGCGGATCTGGTCTTTATTGTAACGATCCTGGACCAGGATGGCCAACTGCTCGTTGTCCTCGCTGCAGGTAAGCTTGTATCGATCCGTTATCTCTTTCAGGTAAATGTTCGCGTTGTTCAGGAGCGGCCGTAGGATGTAGGTCTGCACCAAGGTGCGGAACCGGTATCCACCGAAATGGCGGTTGATGGGTTCCCACTTGTTGAATACGGCTTCCGCCTCATTGAGGTCTTTCTCCTTTTCGTCGAGCTTGCCCTGGTTTTCTTCGTTCTCCTTCAACTGGCCTTCAAGGGTCGCCTTTCGGGAGACAATGCCGTCGTGTTCAGCATTCAGGGCAGTTTTCGCCGCCTCAAGATCCTGCAGGGCAGGAATATCGGATTCCTCCGCAATGCCAAGCCCCTTCATGGCGTCTTCCTTTTCCGTTTGTGCTTTGGAGTTGTCATTGCAGGCATCGCGGTACTGGTCTTCCGCATCCTTCACCAAAACCCGGATTGCTTGCAGCTTCGGCTCCAAGGCCTGGATGGCGTCCAGGGCGGCCTCGTCCCGGCCGGTGGACAGATACCATGAATCCAGAACCTCCTTGTAAACGGCAATGTCCTCCTCATGCTCTTCGATGGCGGTATGGGCGGAACTCACATCGCTGTTCAATGTCGTCCATTCCTTGACGATATCGGCGGAAGCATGGGAAGCCGGAGCCATCGTCTTTTTCCATTCCGGGAAAAGCCCGAGGATGGAATCCCGGCAGCCCTCGAGGGTCGAAATAATCCGCTTGGATCTGTCGATGGCAGCATGGGCGTCCCCAGCTGCCCGAACCATCTCCCTATACTCCCTCGCATCGGCCTTCAAGGTCACGGCCGCCTGCTCCAGATCGGAAGGCCAGTCGGGATAGAAAGGGGTTATCGCGACGGAAAGCTCTTTCTGCAAGGAATCCCTTTTCTTCTCGGATTCCGCCTTCTGCCGACCATACTCCCGAATGTCCTCTTCGTTTTTTCTGACAGCGGCCGATGCCTCCTGCCATTTTTCTTTCGCATCATCCCGGGTTTGCTCCAACGGCTTTCGCTCTTCCGACAGGGCTTTGAGTTTCTCTCCGAGGGCCGAAATACGGCCCTGGCGAGTCTCCAGTTCGGACTTCCGGGCTTCAAGGTCGCTCAAGGCGGCCTCAATCCGCACGGACAATTCCTCTTCCGGGTTCAGGCCGGCCTCTTCCGCCATCTTCTTGATTTCACCGTCTTTGGCGTTGATGTCCTTGTCCAGGCGTTCCTTGTTCTTTTTCTTCTGCTCCAACTGGCCGGAGAACCGGTCTCTTTCTTCCTTCGCATCATTCCACTCCCTGTCGGCCCGCTCAAACTCTGCCTGTCTCTCCGCACGGATTCCATCCAGTTCCGTCACGCGCGCCGCATAGTCATCCGTGAATGCCTTGATTTCCTGACCACAGAGAGGGCAGACACTCTGGTGTTCTTCCTGCAACTTCTTCCGGAGATCGACGAGGATGTCGTCCGTCGACATGTTCATGGTGTCATAACACCTTTGCGCGGTATCATAGGTCCTCTTGGTGGCAGTCCTGATTTTTTGCACACTCACCACTTCATCCTCCATGGCCGCCAGAGTCTTCTCGTCCGTCGTGATACTGACGAGAAGCTCGGCTCTCTCTCCATTAAGCGCATCCCGGTCGGCGATGGCGGTCTTCAACTTCTCCAGCCGCGATACTTTTTCGGGCAATACGCTGTTCAACTCGCGATTCGTTCCCGCGGAATCCAAGTCATCTTGCTCTTTGTGCAAGCGGTTGATTTCATCATCTTTATCCTTCAGGTTCTTCTGTGCGGCATCCAGAGCCTTTTGGGTATCCGACTCGCTCTTTTTCAGCATCTCGGTCCGGGCCGACTCTTCCTGCAGCTTTGTCTGAAGATCGGCGATGTCATGATCAAGCTCACCGAGGTTGCCTAGTTTTACGACGATCCCGTCGGCACGGTCGTACAGATCCTTCCGATCCTCCAGCTCCTGAAGCCAGGCGTCGAGCTTGCCCACGTCGGTTTTTCGACGGCTGATGTCTTCGTTCCGGAAGGCCAGGTCGGCGAGCAGAATCGCGAACTGGCCAGCCAGTTCCACCGCCCCCTTCCTAGCGTCCTCCAAGTCCCGCCGCTCATTCCTGATATCCTGCAGGCGCTGGCGTTCCGTGACTGTGTCGTCCCAGTCTTTGATGGCAGCCTGGGCTTCCAGGTATTCCGATCCGCCCATGACCGCTTCCAATTCGGTTTTCTTCTTCGAGGTTTGCAGAATCATGTCAGCTGCCGCTACAATCTTTTTCACCGCATCGATCTTGACACCGACGACTCTCGCAGCCTCACTGTTCTGTCTCTCCTTTTCCTTCACCTCTGCCAATTCCCGTTTCAGGCTGGCAACTATCTCATCAGCCAAAACATATTCCTTCGCTTGCTCCCAATGTCCTTTCTTGGTCTCATAGTCGGTCTTCGCTTGCTTGAACAACCGCTCTATCGCAGCACCGTAAGCCGAGAAATGCTCCGTGTTTGTCAGCTGTTCCAGGATTTCCTGACGTTCCTCCTTCTTGCCCGTGAGGAAGGCGGCAAACTGCCCCTGCGCTAACATGACCATCCGGTTGAACTGCTTGAACGTTAGTCCAATGGCGGCTTCGTTAAGTTTTTTGACTTCATCCTTGTTGCCGTACTGGTCCGTGCCGACAGTCAAGGACATCGAGTAGGCGCGATTACGAAGGACTTTATCATTTCCCAGCTTGTACCCCAATGTCAGACGCGAACAGTATTCCCTTCCATCATTTCCTTCATAGACTACCTCACAAAAACAGGGATCCTTCTCGGAAATGCCCAGGCGAGTATACTGCTCAACACTCTTGACCTTCACTTCTTCTCCCCGGGTGTCGGTGAACTTATTCGATTGTGAGTTCTCCACGGATTCCAGCCGGGGCGTTTTTCCGTATAGGGCCAGGGCGATGCTGTCCAAGATGACGGACTTCCCGACCCCGGTATCGCCGGAGATCAGGAAAATTGAGGCTGGATCACCCGTGACGACATCCACCAAATCTTTTGTAAAATCAATATCCGCCTCTTCAATGGACGCGATATTCCTTATTGCCAGTTTCTTGATTTTCATACACTTATTCCTCCTGATCTTCGTTCTCCTTCACATTATCAGCCTGTGCTTTCTTTTTGGCGGCCTTCTGGGCTTCTTTCTGCCTGGCTTCTTCCTCGAAACGCTTGATTTCGTCGCGGACTTCATCAAACAACTTGCGTAGTTCGTCCGCATCCGGGAGACCGTGATACTGGCTCCGGGTTTTCTCAATAAAGTCGACAGGGTCCTCCATCTGCTGAAGTTCCGCCACCTCAAAGACGGGTTTCTCGGCGACTTCTTCTTTCTTGGTTTCTCCCACCCAGATCGTTTTCGGGTTGAAGCGAACTTCGTCGTCGTACGGAGCCAGAATGTCGTAGACCTTCGTGTTGAAGTTGGAAGACAGGGAGACCGCAGCATCGACGCAAAGCCGGAAATAGCCCTGCCCCACTTTGTCGCAGAAATCTTTCACGCCCGCGAGCGCCTCTTCCTCGGACGCATAACCCTTGCCGCCGTCCGGCAGGATGAAGAAATGACGCAATTCGTTGATCCGCAACGGGCGGATGGTTACGTCGGCGCCTTGTGCGGGGATCTCCACCACGCTGACGGAATGAGGATAGGTCTCGTCACAACTCACATGCAAGGCGCTGCCGCTGTAGCGCGCCACACCCGAAGGATAGGTCACGGCCTCATCCTTGAGCGCGTCTTCCGCATGCCCCAAAGTCTGGGGCTTGTGGATATGGCCGAGCGCCAGGTAATCCCAACCATGGCCCATCGACTGGATTCCTTGCGTACGCATCTTGCCAATCTCTCCATGCCCTTGCATATCCGTGCCCGTGATAGCAGCATGGGCCATCACTACAACGGGTTTCCCGGCCTCATTCTCGGCTTCCACCTTTTTTAAGATGTTCTGGATCACCTCCGGACGTTCGCCAATCATATGGGGAAGCGCGACGATATAGCCGCTCTCCAATCGGACAATGAACTTCTCCTGCCAGCCGTCCGGTAAATCCGTTGATCCGATGGCTGGCGCGGTTCCGACAAGGCGGACCCCGGCAGCATCCCAGACCGGACTGTCAGCTTGGATGCGCGAGGCTGAATCATGGTTTCCCGCCGCGATGACGATCGCCATGTCCGGATTATCCTTGGCAAGGTCCACGAAGCGTTCATTGAAGAAACGCTTCGTGGATGCCGATGGCTGCTGAATATCGAAGATGTCCCCACTGACGACCAACGCATCAGGCTTCTCCGCCCGACACCAGGCCTTCAGCTGCTTGAAGAAATGGGCGTGTTCGTCCTCCCGGTCATAATTCTGATAGAGAATCTGGCCGAGATGGAGATCGGCAGTATGTATGAGTTTCATGGCGTTATTACTTTTCTTTTACCTTAACCACCACCCCTTCCACGGGATAGTAGAGCAGCCGGGCCAGGGGCTTGCCCCAAGGCGAGGCGGAGAGGGCGTCGGCATAGACGCTGAGCTGGCTGGCATAGTTGCCGGCCCAATGCTTGCTTCCTGGATTAAAGAGCTCGGCCTTGGCGCCGGGGAAGGTCTTGTAGTCCACCAGGACGCAGCCGTTCGCCGTCCGCCAGACCAGATCCATGTTGCCGGAGAACACCTGTCCCTTGGCATCGGTGTACTGGAACGGGACTTCCCGTTCCAGGCTCGTGAACGAGCTGTACTTCCCCTCCAACCACACGAAGAAGTCCTCGATCGCTGCGACAACCTTTCCGGCCGCATCGGCATCGTGAATGCCATAACCCTCCAAGGTCGAAGCCGCAACGGCCAGGTTCCCATTGTGATTGTCTGGAGCGCAGCGGGCGAAGATATGGTGGATGCAGTCGCCGAACACATTGTCGTCCAAATGGCCATGGGGGATGTCAGTCCGGTGGCCGGGGTACTTCATGTCCTCCACATCAGCGACGGTCTGGACTGCAGGATCCTTGTACTTGCTGGGAGAATGATACTTGATTCCACCGTACACCGGTTCCTTCGGGAGCAAGAGGCCGGCCTCCTTATACCTTTCCGGCGCGGCGACGGACGGGGCCGTCATGGCGGGATCCTGCTGGAAAGCCCCATAGCGGGAGAAGAGCCCCGGAACACCCCAGATGTCCACCTGGGCATCGTCGACGGGGCCGATAACCGCCCTTTCCCGAACAGTCGGGCACAGGACGCGGAGAACCTCCGGATCATCATTCATGGCCACCGTAATGACGACATCCTTCGCGCGAGTGAAGCCCACGTACAGGAGGCGCTTCTCCTCGCCCCGCTTCACGGCACGACGCTCGTTCAGGGCGTCCTTGGATACAGGATTCGCCTGGATGCATTCCCTGACCCATTGCGTGTCCGGAAGTCGAGGAATGACAAGGATGCTCTCAGGGCGCGTGGACGGTCCCAAGACGGAGACACCTCCGATGGTTTCCTCCTCCTTGTACTCATCCAAGCCGCACAGGAATACGATCTTCCAGTCCAGACCCTTCGACTTGTGGCAGGTCAGGACCTTGACGCCGGCGGCGCTGTTGTCGAACTTCGCATCCGTTTTGTAATCCTTCAGGAAAGAGAGGAAACCGCGGACATCGGCTTCGACACAGAGGATTGCAGACTTACTGGCATACTCCTCCGCCGCCTTCCGGAGCAGGTTCAGGTTGCCACGCCGGGAATCGGGATTCCCCCATTGACCACCGATGCCCACCAGGTCGAAGCGCGTGACGATCTCGTTGACCCGATCCAGGACGGAATGGGAGCGGAGAGCTTTCGCGAAGCCTTCCAGACCCGGGAAGTCATCCAGGTTGTTCTCCTTCTTCCCAACCCGCTCTGACAGTTTCTCGAGATCCTCGCCCACGACGAGTTTCCGGATTTCGGCCCGGCTCTTCTCCCGGTCGATTCCCGCGGAGAGACGGAGAATGGCCAGCACCAGAGAAACCTCAGGCGTGTCCATGAATCCCTTCGGATCGACAAACCCCGTAGGGATACCTTTCTTCACCAGCGCCTTGCCGATTCTCGTCGCCTGACTGCCAAATCGGGTGAGGATGGCGATGTCGGAAATGTCGTAGCCGTTTTGTTTGAAACCCGGATCGGCGGCCATCCGGCATATGAACTCGGCCAGGGCTTCCTCGTCCACAGATTTCTTCCTATTATTTTGGGGGCATGCGGTCACATGATAGAGCGGACCCCAGGCCGTATCCTTATTCTTGGGGCATGGCTTCAGACGCACGTGTTCTTCAGGAATGACATCCTTAGGATTCCCGGTATTTTCCCCGAAAGCCTTGATGAAGATTTCATTCGCGGCATTCACCAGTTTCGGGGTCGACCGGTAGGAGGTGTCCAGCACCTGGGAAGAGTTGCCGTTGTCGTCTTTCTTGAACAGGGTCGTCGAGGCCGCGTCTTCTTCCGGTTTCGGGAAAGTCTTGACCAATTCCGCGACAAGTCCGGCGTCACTGCCCGCGAAACCATAGATGGCCTGCTTTCGATCGCCGACGAACCAAGACTGCTTGACATAATTGGACAAAATCTCGTAGATCTGTGCCTGGATGGGGGTGGAGTCCTGGAACTCGTCCACGAACAAATAGTCGACCGACGCCTGGATATCGTCCTTGACTTCATTCTTCCCGAGCAAGAGCAGGAACAGCTCCTCCATATCGGCAAAGTCAATGACACCGGTCTCCTTCTTGATCTTTACATAGGCGTCCATCCAGGCTTCCATGATGTTGAACAGCAGTTCGGCAACCTCGAAGATCATGGAATACTCGACCGGGACCAAGCCTTGGCTCAGCTGCTTGGTTGCCGACTTAAGGGCTTCTTTGGCAGCCGCAAGCTCCGGATCGAACCGGTCTTTGTCCAGACCCTTCTTCGCTATCTTTGCGGCATTACCCCATTTCATATCCCCAATCTCTTCCAGTTGACTCTTCTTGACCTTGAGAGGATCGATCTTCAAAATCTTCTGGATTTGCGCGCAATCTATGCCAAACTGCTTCTGGCCGGCATCCGTAAACAACGTGCTGATAGTGCTGTATTTGAGATACTTCTCATAATCGGGCCGGAGACTTTCGAACAGGGGCTGGTTTCCGTCCTGCTTGAAGGTATCGCGGAGAAGATTCATCGTCCGCTCCCGGAACTCCGAAATCTTTTCCTTGCCAAACCCGTATCCGCGCATCTTACCGAACAGCTTCTTCAGGGTCTCCTTCCAGAAATCAAAGTCAAGTCCTTCGTCTCCATTGGACAAGCCAAAGGTCTCCACGTACGTGTTCAGGAGCGCCTTCTGCTCCCCCGTTACCAGTCCATCCAGGGACCGGTCCATCAGGATTCCGGACACGCTCTCACTGACCGGTTTCACGGTCGGGGAGATTCCCAGCAGGTACCAGTACCGGTTGATGTAACGGCTGGCGATCGAGTGCAGGGTACCCATCAGGGCCCCGTTCATCTGGACGGCCTTATCCGGGGTAAGCGCCGCTTTGCTTTTCTCGCGGAACTCCGTTGCGGCCGCAACCGTATAGGTGGTGAGAATCATCCGTTGCGGATCTTTCCCTTCATTGACGAGACGGGTAATGATCCGCACCAGTTCCGTGGTCTTGCCGGCACCGGCACCGGCGGTAATATGATGGACGTTCCTGTAATCGTTCTTGCACATAATCAGTTAAGTTTACCTTTGAGAGCCTTGTAATGGAGATATTGAGCCTTTAGATTGCCGACGGAGACCGTGCGGCTCAAGAAGTCGCGGATCACCTTCGAATACTTCTGATGGATTTCTTCCAGGGTTTCCTTGTTTGTGTTCTGATGGGTTTTGGGGCCGGGCAGGATGGGAGGGATCGGACCATTCTTGTCATAGAAGTAAGACTGGGCCGTCAGCAATTCGGCTGTCCTGAGCATGAAGAAGGCTTGCGCGGCGACTTCCCCACGAGAGAGGATCTTCGTCCCGGTTTCAAGCAGTTTCCGGTAAAGGGCAAGTTGGTAGTCTGTCCCCTTCCGAATCTGGTTTTCCCGCATTTCGCTGCCGGCTTTGCCCGCCCATTTGAAGTCCAGGATGACATAATGCCCCGCCTTGTCTTTGAGCAGCAAATCGATGATGCCGGTAATCTTGAGCGGTTCGTAACCGGGCTCCGTGATGTCGACAATCCCGCTTTCCACCTCGCTTCCGACAATGGTCAGGTGGCTGAACCGGATGATATCTATCAATTTCGGGATGCTGGTCTTCCATAGGTTGGACTTTAACTGCTCCCGGTCCAGCTTGTTCTCCTGGAGATTCAGTTCTGCGCCAGTGGCCAGGACGGCGTCCGCGAAGAAAACGGCGAAATCGGCCTTGAACACGCGCTCGAAGGCGTCGGCATCGACCGGGGTGCCCAAGCCGGCAGCCTTTTCATAGATCCGACGGATGGTGTCATGCGCCACCAAACCCTTGATCAGCGAATCATTCGAGTCGCCTTCCTCATATAGGTGCAGGATGGATTTGAGTACCCAATCCAAGGGCTGGTCGAACATTTCTTCCAGTTTGGTCGGGGTCATATGGTCAGGGAGGGTCAGGTTCTTGATTTCCAAGTCGACCGGGTCAAGAACCGGTTCGACGGGCAGGGACGGACAAGGTTCCGATTTCGCCGCTGGAAGCGGTTCGAAACCGAGCTTCGCGAGACTATCCACACTACCGGCTTTCCGGAGGATGAACGGATGTTTCTCGTGTTTCTCGCCCAGGAAGGAATCGCAGTAGAGAACAGTCAGTTTTCCTCCGATGTGAGAAAGTCCGGCCAGGAAAAGGTCGTCTGCGAGCTGCAGGGCGTCGTCCTGTAACCAAATGTCGGGAAGTGTCCCCTTGAGTTCGCCGATGTCTTTCGGACAAAGGAAGGACAGCGGATTCGGTGCTTCCTTAAAAGAGCCATCTACCCAAATGACATCCTGCACATCAACGGCGATTCCTTCGATGGAGGAAACGACAGGAGCCGATTCGACGACGGCATGCTGGGCGACGGAGGCGGTGGGGGCGGAAACTGTCCGGAGAACCTGGCTGAAATCCTGCTCCGGAATGACCGGCTGCCGGTGAAACCCAAGCTCCTTGCACTGGAACTTCATCTCCTCGCAAATGGAGGCAAGCTCCTGCCACTGATCCAGGTAGATGCTGTCCTCTCCTTTCTTTTCAATCATCTTGGACGCACCTGTCGCCCATTGGGAAATCCGGTTGCACATCGCCTCGACCCGCTTGTAGGTCAAAGGCTGGTCCGGTTCCGGGAGCAAGGCTCGGATTTCTGCAAACAGGGCGGGATCGCTCCCGGCGAAATCGCCGATGATGCTGTTGAACTTGGCGAACCCGCGTTCCCGGATGACACTGCCCAGAAGGGCGCTCCGGAGGTCTTTGCTGCCATTTTTATAGGAATTCAGCGGATGGCTGGGAGCAGCGAGATAGTCGCGGTAGGCCTGGATGTCGCCCCCATCCTTCAGCAGCATCATCGCACTGGTAAAGAGGTGGGCGATAGGGCGGGGCGTCTCAGACGCGGAAGCATTTACGTAAGGACGACCGAAGGCGGCCATCGCCGAAGAAAGCGTCTGATCGTCAGAGCAGACGAAGAGGGCATCCCCGTCCTGAGCCGCCGCCCAGAGGCAGGCGTCTGAACTGTCATGGAAATGCTTGATTTCGACATCGGGCTCCCGCAAAACGACGACAGGGACGACCGGAACTCCGCAGCGGCGGAGATGGTCGAGCACGGCCCGATGGACAGGGTGCATATGTTCTTCCGGGGCATGGACATTCACGGAAAAACCGTCCAGGGCGGTCTCCTGTTCCAAGGAGGCCAGGAGGAGTCGCCAGCGATCAGCCGTCGTCCGGAAATCGGCAGGAAGCTCGGTTTCCACCTCGGCGAGGCCGCGCAGGATGACTTTTGCACCGGAAGTAAGCCCTTCAAGAATCGGGGTATCTACCTTCCATCCGGAGAGGACGAGCTCGTCGCGCCATTTCAACAGCTCGCCGGCCGTAGCAAGCGACGTGAGCTGAAGGGATTTGGCAAAGAAAATGACCGGATTCTTGTTCGCGGCCGATTGTGCCGCCTTTGCATAGGCAGCCAGGAGCTCGTGTTGAGCCTTTTCCTGCGCCGTGATTCCGAGCCGGACTTCCAGCCAGGTTAGCAGCCCCATGGGGCCGACATAACTGTCTTCGATTTTGCATACGCCTTTTCCGGGTTCCCCGGACCAGGCGCCCGAATCGTACTGTGGATTGAAATGGAGTGTTATCATGCGTGGTTTCGCTAACTTGGTTACTCGTTTTACAAAAATACGAAAAAGAACTACTTTTTTTTCAGTCAGGGTTCTAGCATTCTACCATAATCATTCATTTCCTTATTTCATTATACTCCTATAAGTGGCAATATTTCAAGTTTATTTCGGTATCTTTAGGAAGAATTTGGAACAACAACCCATGGACAACAAGAAGACCCTCGCCCGTGTCCTCGGCTCGGGCATCTACAATCTGGACACGAACGTGGTCCGGGAGTATCCGGACGGTCCGGGGAGCCGGCGGTTCACGGAAACGGTGCTCGGCGACGAAGTCGGCGGGACGTGCGGGAACGTGATGTGCATCCTGGCCGGGCTCGGGCTCGAAACCTATCCCCAGGCGTGCCTGGACGACTCTCCGGAGGGCCTCCGGATCACGGAGGACCTGAAGCGGTTCGGCTGCGACACCCGATTCGTGACCAACACGCGGGAGGGCGGCACCTCGCTGCTGCGGGTGACTCGGAAGCGGTTTCCGGACGGGTCCATGAAGGTGAGCGTCCGGGCCGGATCTCCGGGCGGCAGCCGGTTCCCGAAGCGGAGGTTTCTCCGCGTGCGGGACCAGGCGCCGGCCTTCGTCCAGGCCCTGCAGGAGGACTTCATCCCGGAGTTCTACTTCTTCGACGACCCCGCCGCCGGGCATCGGTACATCGCCGGGGCGCTGCGCGAGCGTGGAACGACCGTCTATTTCGAACCGGCCCGAGTCAAGACGACTGCGGACCTGGCGTGCGTGCGGCTTAGCGACATCGTCAAGTTCTCGAACGAGAACATCCCGGACGCTTCCTTCGCGGACGGTTTCCAGGACAAACTGTTCGTGCAGACGCTGGGCAAGGAAGGCCTGCGCTACAAGTTCCTGGACGGAGGATGGAAGACGCTTCCGCCGGTGGTCAATGCCCATGTCGTGGACACCGAAGGCGCCGGCGACGCGACCACCTCGGCGATCATCTTCGGCATCGCCCGATCCGGCAAGCGGTTCCGGGACCTGGACGAGACGGAACTCGTCCGGATCCTGACCGATGCGCAGCAGTTCGCTTCCTGGAGCGTCTCCGGGATGGGCACCAAGGCCGCCAAGGATTAACAACAATGTGAAAATCAAACACATAGGACTATGACCATCGCTTATCACGGATCGGCCAACCTGTTCGACCGTTTCGACCCGTCGCACCTCCTGGAGGGAGACGGCAAGTTCAAGTTCGGGGTGGGGGCCTACCTGACCTCCCGCTACGAGACGGCCGCCCTGTACGCCGGCAAGACCGGCAGCAGGGACAAGTATGTCTACACCGTGGAGATCCCAGACATGACGGATGACAACCACCTGGTCTCCAGGCTGCCCGTCCATCCGGCCATCGTCAGGAGGGCCGAGGAGAGGCTGGGGATGTCCATTCCGGCGGAGGCCTGTGCGTCCGGCAAGTTCTTCCGCAAGTGGATCGGCAATACGCTCATCGGATTCGGGAAGACCGTGAAGCAGCGAACCGGTTCCGCCTCCCTGGAGGCAGAGAAGGCCGAAGCGGCCTTCCTGCCGACAATCGGCGTCGTCCTCCTGGTCTGGCCGACCGCCCAGACCAAGCCCGATGCCGGCAACAACTACGCCCTGCTGGACTACTCTGCCTTCAGGATCATGAAGGTGGACAGCGTGGAGCTGGACGGGGACGGCAAGCTGGTCGATGGGTCGCAGAGGACCGTCAAGGAATACTAGGGAGGCCATCATGCACATCAGAGAATTCATCGAGAAGAACTACCCGGAGTACTATTCCATCGAGCGCTATCCGAAGGACAGGACAGCAGCGTTCTGCTCCGTGGACCAGCCATGGGGCATCCTGTCCAACTTCGGGAGGACACCGCTTGTGGTCGACGGGGTGCGGTTCGACTGCTCGGAGAAGCTCTTCCAGGTCATGAAGTTCGCGGACCCTGTATCGCGAAAGGCCGTCTGGTCCGTCAACGGGCAGACCATCAAGATGAAGGCGAAGCACTTCGAGAAGGTGGGGACCGTCCGTCCGGACTGGGGGGAGATCATCGTGGACGCGATGAAATTCTGCCTCATGGAGAAGTACCGCCAGAGCGAGGCCTTCCGGGAGGAACTGGAGCGCACCCGCGGGCTGTACATTGTCGAGGATCAGACAACCTTCCGGAAGAAGAGCCCCGACACCTGGGGTGTCAAGCCCTCGCAGGACGGCTTGGAGTTCGTCGGCCCGAACCTCATGGGGCGCCTCCTCATGGAGCTCCGGGACAACGGGAAGCTCGATTACTCGCTCCCGGAGGACGTCCTCTCGTTCCACGACCTCGCAAGGCCGTAATCGCGGATTCGCCGCACCCCG